>Ga0316192_10002041_pt1 | contig 14844 bp, 15 predicted proteins | sample MerIslwburrow_MG_FD_204931 | JGI IMG/M metagenome (GOLD analysis project Ga0316192, IMG submission 204931) | Coastal sediment microbial communities from Maine, United States - Merrow Island worm burrow | ecosystem: Environmental > Aquatic > Marine > Coastal > Sediment | place: USA: Maine...
CCCAGCCATTTCTGCTCGCGAACTCCCGAGCGGCCTGCGGTGCCTCAGAACGAACGGGCCCAATGACCCCACCAATCTGACCTAGCCCGCAGACGAGTTCGACGTTGTCGACCCCCTGAACGGCAAGCTGCCTCGCGGGGCCTGGGTGCGACTCAGTCAATGACGTTGCATTTCCTCCGCAAGATGCAAGCGCCACGGTCACCGGCATCGACTTCTCACCTGCGGCAATTGCTGCGGCGCGAGATGAAGAACTCCTCGTGGGCCCACACCCTGGCCGACGTGATGAATGCCCTGATCGAGGCGGGACTACGAATCGATCGGGTTGAGGAGCTCCAACACATGGACTGGGAGTTCCTCCCGTGGATGGAGGAGAAGGACGGCAACTACATGCTTCCCGAGACTCACCGCAACAAGATGCCGACCCAGTTTTCGATCCTGGCCACCAAGCCACTCTCCTGACCGAGTAGTCAGGGCTCTTCTGGCGATCGCTCTGCCGCTTCACATCACAACTTTGGTCCCGGCGATCAGCCAGGTCGACCCGTGAACGAACAAAGCCTGCATCGCCATCACGATTCGCGATGACAATGCAGGCTTGACGTTCAACCGCTGTTGTTGGGCCAGGAAGCCCGTCCAACTGGCCGGTGACCGCAGAAGTGGGGCCTATCAGCCATTGGGTGGATCGGCGGTGGGCGCCGGATCAGGGGGATCGGCAGCTGGGGCCGGTACAACCGCCGCTGGGGGATCAGGCTCGGGAGCAGGAGTCGGATCGGGCTCCACAGCAACCACTGGCTCAGGCTCGGGAGCTGGAGTCTCTTCGGGAGCGGGGCTCACCTCAGGCTCCACTAGCGGCGTGGGCTCCGGCTCGACGGGATCGGGAGCAGGTGCAGGTGCAGTCGCAGGTGACGGGCCGGTGGTGCCGGCGTAGGTTCCAAGACCCTTGCCTGCGTAGGTGGCCAGCTGCTCTTCCTTGGACATGTTGCTGAAGTCGAGCAACGGCGTCTCCCCGTAGAGGATCTTCCTGGCCGCCTCGTCAAGATAGAGCTTGTTGTTCTTGTTCTTGTTCTCGACCATCTGGTTGCCGACTTCGCGTGCCTCTTGCAACGTCGTCTCAGCCGTCAACTGGACCTTGAACGAACCCATGATGTGGCCGGTGTGCGACCCATTGTTGTTGTTCGAAACCATCCAAATCTGGAACACGCCGTCGCCCAGATGAGCAACCTGGGTCCAGTCCTTGTCAAGGGTATGGGTGTAGCCCAGATCGATGACCGTGTCGGGACTGAGCACCTCGCCAAGGTCGCCGAATTGCAGCGGTGAGTGGAGGAGGTGATTCACCACGTCCTCCCGCACCCGCTTGTTCAGGTTCTGAATGTCGACGCCAGAGAGAATCATCATCTTCTCTTTGGTCGGCTTGTCCAGGTTCTTCCAATCATTCAACCCGGTCAGCCGCTTGGCGACCCTCCGCTCCAGGTCCAGACCCGTGGCATTGGGGCTTTTCTTCAAGACTTGGGCGATGCCCAGCTCGATCACCGGCTGCAACGCCGTGATGGTCGACTCGGCACGGATCTCGTAGGGGCCGACCCGCTCATAGCTGCCGGCAGCCGATTGGGTTGGCGCCAACATCTGTGTTCCGAGAGCGGCAACGACGTGCTCGTTGAAGGAGTGCACGCTGCGGCCCTTGGCCGTCGTCGGGTCGGCGATATCAGCAGCCCGACGCTCGGCTTTGGCTTTGGCTTTGGCTTCGGCTTTGGCCTGCGCTTCTGCGTCTGCGCCTGCAGCGGCCTGCGAGGCCGGATCGGTCTGCGGGGCCCCGTCGGCTGGGGCCAACGCTGCCCCGGGAGCTGCGGTCTCCAACGGCGTCAAAGCCATGGGTCGAGCGAGTTGCGTTGCAACGCCGCCGGTGGGGGCAGGCAAAGCGACCAACTGCGGGGCGTCAACGTGGTTCGTTGCGCCCGCGACGACGGGCGCCGTGCCATTGAACGCCGCTTGCGACGTCTCCAGCGTTTCCGCTCCCTGATCGGTAGTGCGGGAGAGCACAATACCAAAGAGCAGGACGAGTGCTCCCAGGACCGAAAAAACGGTCCTCTGTGAAATCGGACTTACAACGGGCACCATTCGGACCATCCAGAAAAAAAGCTACAAAGCTGCAAAGCTTTCGAGAAGGTCCGCTCCTCGAAACCGGCTGTCCCAGTCGCTTATTCTAACAGCACCCGACATGCTTGGCTATGGTTCGGCAAGAAAATATTGCGACTGTGCTGCGAAGGCACGGCGCTCCGCTAACGGTCCCAGTCGGCCTCCGGTTGGCGTCGGGTGTTGGCCCGCCAGACGAAGACGGCCAGTACGCCGACCAGGCCCGTGATTGCCACCACGGCTCCGATCAGAACCGGGTCCGTGCCTCCGGAACCTCCGTCCGTCGGACCCTGACCATCGGTCAGGCCGATTCTGAGCGGCTCAGGTGCGTCAGCGGTGAAGGTGAAGAAGAAGGCACTGCTGGTCTCGTCGGTGTCAAAGGAGATCATCTCGAAGGTCACCTCGTAGCGACCAGCGAGTTCCAGCGGGGTGTCCAACTCGAAGCGGATGATCTGACCATCGGTCACCGTGGTGATGCCGGGCAGGGGCTCGCCGTTGTAGGAGACCGTCACCTTGGCGTTCGAGACCGGGTCGCTGAAGGCCAGGTCGATAAAGTCGATTGCTCCGCCCGCTGTCTCGTCCGGACCGGGAGAGGCCCCGACCAGGGCGGTATGGGCGCTGACCGGAGAAATCCACAAGCCGACGATGGCAAACACCACCGCCGCTGCGGCAAGAGCGCGGTACTGCCGTCGAGAACCCATCAGTCAGACAACCCTTCGATATCAACTCGACGACGGACAACAATGTAGCCAGCGGCACCAACGGCGGCGGTGGCGATTACCACGATAGCGATCTTAACGATGGCCCCACTCCCGCCGTCGTCGCCCCCCAGGACATCCTGCGGTATGGCGATCGGCTGCAACGCCGGATCGATCTGGTCCCGCACGTCGGCCTCGTTGCCAATGTCGGCCGAGTCGGTCAGAAGCGAGCGCTTGGTGAACACGCCGTGGCCTTCATCACTCCACCAGCCGTCGTAGGCCGCCGGCCGGTAGGCCGTGCGACCAGCCGGGTAGTACAGGGCGATCACCGGGATGTCCTCGGCCAGGATGTCCTGGGCCGCGTGGATCAGTGGCAACCGAACCACCTCGCCTTCACCAAGGGCGTCCTGCACGAGCGCATCGAACGCAGGGTTGGCGTAGTTCCCGAACACCTGACCGATGCCGCCAGCAGCGCTGTGGAACAGAAAATAGAGGTGATCGGGATCATCCTGGGCGTGCGATTCAACCTCGTCGATGAGCATGTCCACCTGCGGTGGACCGGTGGGACCGGCACCCCGGGCTGCGGTAAACGCCGAGTGGTCGAGGGGCTGGATACTGATCCCTACTCCGAGCTCGGCGAGCTGTTCGACCACCAGTTCCGCCGCCAACATGTGGTTCGGTATCGAGGAGTCGACCCCCAGCGTGAACGCCAGCGGCTGCCCGTCAGGTCGCAAACGAATACCGTCGCCACCGGGGTCGAATCCGTCGCCGTCAAGCAGCTGGTTGGCGGCAATCAGATCCGACAGGTGCGACGCCTCAGGATCGCGGGTCCAGGGGGCATTGGGGTGGGTCCAGGTGTCGTTGCCCAGCCGGCCGTTGCCGCCCTCTACGGTGTTGAGCAGGGTGTCGGAGTCGAGCGCCAGGCTCATGGCCTTGCGTACCCGAGGATCGTCGAGCCCCGGCTTCTGCAAGTCGAACATGAGGTAGACGGTCTGGCTCCGGTTGCCGCCGATGACGTCCAACTCGTCGTTCTGCTCAATCTGATCCTCCAGCGAGACCGGGACGTTGCGGGCAACAAGGTCCACCTCGCCCGCTTCAAGGGCGGCGAAAGCCGCCGCGTCATCGGGAATCACCGACAGCAGCAGGGTGTCGACCGCGGGGATGCCGAGGAAATAGCCATCACTGGCCTCAAGCCGGTAGGAGCTGCCCGGTTGGTAGTCGACCATGCGATAGGGCCCGGTTCCGATTGGGAGCGAGGTCACGTCGGCCCGGGGATCGGCCACTCCGGCCCAGATGTGTTGGGGAAGGATGGGTAGGTCACCGCCGGGAAGGAGTTCGAAGGTGCTGACCGGTTCGGCGAATACGAGCTGCACCGTGACGTCGTCGATCACGGTGGCGGCCTGCAACACCGGGTGCTGGTAGACGTGACGCCCGTAGCGGCCCGGTCCACCGATGTCACGGAAGTACTGGTACGTGAAGGCCACGTCCTCGGCGGTGAACGCCTCGCCGTCGTGCCAGAGAACGCCGCTGCGCAACGTCACGGTCCAGGTGCGGAAGTCCTCCGACGGCTCGGCGCCGGTGGCGAGCCACGGGTCGGGGCTCAGCGAACTCTGCGACCAGAACAACGTGTCGTAGACCAACATCGTGAGGTCGTGGGTGAGCGGTTGAGCCTGCGGGGTGACGAAGGGGTTGAGATTCTTTTCCTCAGCATGGAGAGCGATCCGCACCACCACCTCGCCGCCATCGTTCTGGGCCGCCGCTGGAGAGGCGGATACAGCAAGCATCAGAGTCAACAACAGGAGCGGGAGAGGCCGGACACGCATGAGCGCGCATGATACATGGCTTGCGTCACCACACGGTGGCGCGGTTAGGGAGTCAGGCGCTGAGCGTGGCCAGAGAGCCGGCGGCGAGGGCCAGGCACAGCGGCGAGTAGTAACGGCGGTCGAGGCGGGCGTAGGTCGAGTCCCGCCGGAGCACACCCGAGCTCAGAAAGCCCTGGGCCGCGCGCAGGGCGAGCACCCCGACAACCACGGCTGTTCCGGTGACCACGATCCACTGGTCGATGCCGAGAGCCCTCGCTCCCACCACTCCGGCGGCCATGGCCAGGGCACCGGCCACGAAGTAGGTCGCGACCGGGCCGGGAGCGGCCATCCCGGGCGGTGTGACCTTGTCGTATCTCGTCGATTGGGCGGTGGCGGGCCAGAGCCCGCCTCGGGCCCAGTTGAGGTGCACAACGGCAATGGCCGACAGCCCCACGGAGGTGAGCAGCCCGACGACGAGGTCAATTTCCATGAAGAAAGTGTCACACTGTGCCAGGTTAGCGTCAAGCGAAATATGGCACAGTGTGCCGCTTCGGTAGTCGGCTGGCACACTGTGGCGGTGGGACAGCGAGAGGAGAACAAGGCCCGAACCCGGGCCGCGCTGGTGGCCACCGCCGTCGAACTGTTCCTCGACAACGGGTATGACAACGTGACCATGACCCAGATCGCCGATGCTGCCGGGGTGTCACGGCGAACGGCCTACCGGTACTTCGCCACCAAGGACGAGATGGCGATGTATCACCCCAACAGCTGGCTGGACGTGTTCGACCAGGCCGCAGCCCGCCACGCCGACCTCCCCCTCGGGCCACGCCTCCGGGCGGTTTCCCACGACATCGCCGCCCACATCGCCGCCGACCCCGTGCCCGTTCGCCAGACGTTCGCCGTTACCACCGCCTTTCCCAGCCTGGCTTCGGCCTACGCCGCCACGACCGCCCGCTGGATCGACCGGGTCAGCAACGAGATCGAGCGCGACGGCTCGGACACTCCCGAGCGGGCGCTACGGGCCAGGGTCCTGGCGGCGGCCGTCATGGGGATGATCGACAAGGTGTGCCGCCTGTGGGCCGAGAGCGATCACACCGCCGATGGCGAGATGGACCGCTTGATCGACGTCGGCTTTGATCTCCTGGCTGAAGCGTTCAACGAGGTCGAGCACATCGGTGCCGGCCGCTAACGGGCCCGTCCCCGGCCGCCACCCCTGCGCCCATGATCGGCGCCCGCCTCGCCCGCCTCGCCCGCCTCGCCCGGTGACCGAGGTGGGCGGCCCAGCGGAGCCGAAGATTCAGAGCAGATCGTGACTGGGCAGCATCGTCGCTGGGTCGACGATGTCGGCGGTGGAGCCGCAGAACAGGTCGAAATCCTGCACCCGGAATCCGGCGTCGAGCAGCGGCCGAAAGGTCGGGTTCGGTCCTGGCACGTAGCAACGCAGGGTTCGCTCGCCGACGTCAGAGCGCACGGCATTGACCACGGCAGTCACCGTGGCGAGCATGTGTTGTGGCCTGAGGGCGAACAACGGCCCGATGGTCACCGCCGTTGGATCGTGCACGGCGGCCGGCGTCGACCACGTGACCAGCGCACCACCGATCTCGTCGCCGTTGAGCGAGACTCGGAAACAGGTCGTCGACTTTGTCCGCTCCCAGTATTCGAGGTCCACCGTGGCCAGCGATACCGAGCAGAGGGAGGCCAGTTCGACCAGGTCCTCCGGGGCAACCACCGATGTGGCCACCGTCCCCGCAGGCTGCGCCTCAGCGGCGATGGGCCGGAGACGATCAGCCGGGACGGCCAGATCGAAGCTCGGCCAACGGGGGGTCATGCCCAGCTGGGTGTAGAGGGTCAAGGCCCGGGGGTCATTCGACGCCATGGTGGCTCGGATCGGACCGGGCTGATCACGCTCGACCAGCGCATCGAGCAGACGTCGACCGATCCCCTCACCGTGCACATCGGGGGAGACGAACAGGTCGGCCAGGAACCAACGTTGGCCGCGGGTGATCGTGCCGCCAAAGCCACGGACCTGGCCGTCGAGTTCGGCAACCAACAGCGTTCCCGTCGCCGCTTCATGGCGATAGAGCTCATGCCCGACGACGGGTGGCGCCACCGGTGGGTCCATGGTCGAACGCCACACGGCGGTGCAGGCCAGGAGATCGTCGGCGGTACCAGGTCGAATGTTCAACGAAGCCATTGGTTACTCCAGGCGGTGGGCGTCGCGGCCCCCACGAACGCTACGGGAGGTGTTTTTGGCCGCAGCTGGCCCAGGGGGCGGCACCCCGGTCCCGGTACAGGGCGAGGGCCAGGGCATCTTGATCGGCGGGGGCCGCGTCGCTTGGTTTCACCCCAACGAGGTCGCTGCGCCCCACCTGCTCGGCCACCCCGTTCCAGGTGCGTTGGTCGAACTGGTAGGCGCCGTGATAGAGCCCATTGGCGTTGGAGATCGTGTAGCTGCCGCTGGCTTCACATTGGCGCAGCGCAGCCCAGGCCTCGGGCGAGGGGTCACCGTCAACAACTGGGGCGGCGGTGTCCTCGGCCTCGGGGGGCGCGCTGGTCGGTGCGGGTGTCGGCGGTGCCGTTTCCGGTGGCGAGGTTTCGGGAGCGGCCGTCGTCGGGGCGGCCGTGGTCGGGGCGGCCGTGGTCGGGGCGGCGGTGGTTGCAGTCGTCGACGACGACGGTGGGGTGGGCAGCGGCGTTGGCGCCACCGGGGGCGAGCCGGGAGCAATGGTTGGGGGCGCCGGTTCGGCTGTCTCGGCTGTCTCGCCCAGTTCGGTTACCTGGGTTGATTCGGTCGTCTTGTTGGACCAAGGTTGAGTCGACGCCGTCGATTCCTCGCCCTGGCCATCGGGGCGCGACGCTGACGCCAGATCCTCGCTGCCGATTACGGCACCGGCGGCCGTTGGGGTCCCGGCATCAGACGATCGGGGCACCGCAGCCACCGCCACGGCGACGACGGCGAGACCGACCGTGACCACTCCAACCATGAGCGCCAGGCGGCGCCTCTCGACAAGCACATCGTCTTTCTAGCGCCAAAAGTGGCCGGCCGATACCCAGCGGGGTCCGATCGGGACCATCGGCCCCCATACCTGACCCCGTACCTCATCCCGCATCTGGCCCCGAGCCGTCAGGTCCTGCGAAGATGCAGAGCGTGTACGACGTAGCCGTCATTGGCCTGGGACCGACGGGCGCCGTCCTGGCCAATCTGCTGGGTCTGGCCGGGCTCGACACCGTTGTGATCGAGCGGGAACCAGAGCCGGTGGCCGAACCCCGGGCCGCCCACTTCGACGGTGAGGTGATGCGTGTCTTCCAGGGCCTCGGCCTGATGACGGAGATCGAGGCCCAGAGCCGCCCCGGGCTGCAGGGCATGCATTTCCTGTCGGGCAGCGGCCAAACCCTCATGGTCCGCACCGCGAGCCAGGAACGTGGGGTCCATGGTCACTACAACAGTTGGTATTTTCACCAGCCGGAGTTGGAGCACACCCTACGGCGAGGCCTCGACCGCTTCCCCACCGTCACCCAACTGCTGGGCGCCGAGGCCGTGACCATCGATCGGACGAACCCCGCCACCGGTATCGGGCTCAGCACCAACGACGGGCCCCACCGGGTCGAAGCGGCCTACATCGTTGGTTGTGAGGGGGGCCGGTCGCTGACCCGCCGCACGATTGACACCACCAGCACCGATCTGGGCCAACACCAGCCCTGGCTGTGTGTGGACGTGTTGCTGAAGCGGGAGGTTGATCTCCCCTCCCACTCGGTCCAACTCTGCGACCCGGCCCGCCCCATGACGATGGTGAACATGGCAGGCAACCGGCGACGCTGGGAGATCATGCTGATGCCGGGCGACAACGCCGAGGCGATCACCGATCCCGACGTTGTGTGGTCGTTCCTCAGCCGCTGGGTCAGCCCCGACGATGCCCTGATCGAACGCAGCGCCGTCTACACCTTCCATTCCCTGATCGCCGATCAATGGCGTGACGGCAACTTGTTCCTGGCCGGTGACGCCGCTCACCAGACCCCACCGTTCCTGGGGCAGGGCATGTGCGCTGGCATTCGTGATGCCGCCAACCTGGCCTGGAAGCTGGTGGCAACCATCGACGACGGCGACGAAGCCCGACTCGACACCTACCAGGCCGAACGCCGACCCCATGTGGAGGAGTTCACCCGCCTGGCGGTGAAAGTGGGCGAGGTCATCCAGCTCACCGATCCCGTCGGCGCCACCGAACGCGACGCCTCGTTCGCCCGCACCGGACCCAAACTCTTCACCTTCCCCCAACCAGTCATCGGCGGCGCCGTCGAACCCCCGGTCGGTCTGCCTGCCCCTCAGTTCCGAAACCGTTCCGGTCGGCTGTCCGACGATCTTGTTGGTCAACGCTGGAGTGTGCTCAGCGACGGATCGCAGGACCACGACCACGACCACGACCACGGCCATAAGACCGCCGTGGCTCTGACCTCCGACGAGTTCCCGTTGCTCGCCACCTGGCTGGCCGAGCACGGTTTGGCCTGGGCCCTGGTCCGGCCCGACCGTTACGTGGCCGAGGTAGGGCGACGCAACTGACCGGACCCGTCTACCGGTTGAGGATCATTTCGACCAGTCGGTTCTGAGTTTGACCGGTGGGGTCCTCGCTGGCATCGAGAAGAGGTAGCCCCCGCCCTAGGGCACGTACTGCTCCTCGATCGAGACAACGCCGGCACCGTCGATGTTCAGCCAGACACCGGGTCGAACCTCCCGTCCCGTTTGCGCCGCCCGCCAGATGTTGTAAGTGATCAACTCCAGGCTTTCGGGATCGCCTGGAATGGGTAACCAGGCCACCCCGGCACCCACCCCGACCGGCAGGATCCGGACCCGGCCGTTCTGGTTGCGGATGTAGTAATCGTTGGGCGGCGGTTCCTGCTCTCCGTCCTCGGCGGCAGCGGCGACCGCGGCACTTCCGCTGAACCAGCAGGCGAGATCGAACGACACCTGATCGACCTGAGCCTCGATGACAAAGCCGAACCAGCGTCCCGAGGGCAAGGTGTCACCCGGCGGCGGGGCACAACCTGAACCGGAAGCCGTAGCCGCTGACCCTGACCCCGCCGTCAGGAGGGTAGTCGGCCCCGCGGTGGCGGTCGCGGAAGTCGGCGCGGTCGAGGCGGTGGTCACGGAAGTTGAAGTGGTCGAGGTGGAGGAGGAGGAGGAGGTAGTGCTGGAAACCGAACCATCGGCCACGCCCGGGCTCAAGGTTGAGGTCGTAACCACTCGACTGGCGCCACCGCCCGCTTTGTCACCTTGGCCGCAGCCGGCGACGGTCAACACCACAGCGAGAGCCATGGCGACAACCATCGGACGAAGCCAGTTCTCACCACATCCTCGGTCCACCATGGTCTGAGTCAACCACGAAATCGCGCCCCGAGGACAGGCCCGAGGATCCCGACCCTTCAACCGCTGCAGACCCGTGCCCGGTGAGAGGGATGTCAGTGACCCGCCAGGGCGGCGACGATTGGGGCCAGATCATCGGGGTCGCGTGAGACCACGTGGTGGATGCCAAAGTCCTCTCGCAGCGAATGCAGCTTCTCGATGACTTGGGCCTCACTGCCGATGAGGGCGAACGGTGTCTCGTCGACGAGGCTCGGATCAGCCTTCAGTCGGTTGGCGGCCTCCCTGCGGGCATCGTCGGCACCCGGGCCGATGTGTGTCTGTTGCACCAGGGTCGACACTTCGAGTTGGGGATAGCGGTCCCCGGCCGCCACCATCAGCCAACCATGGCGTTCGGCCACCGCGGCCCGGTCGAAACCGCCGGCCGAGGGCTGGCCGGTAACCACATCGTGAGTCAGCCCGGTGAACTGGAAGATGTCGGCCAGGCGGGCGGCGATCGAGACGACACGGCGCCCGTGGCCACCGACGAGGATCGGCACACGCTCCTGGGTGGGCCGCACCCCGAGCCTGTCAATGTCCAGGGTGATGTGTTGGCCAACGCAGTGGGCCGAGCCATCGTCGAGCAGGGTTCGCAGGGCGGCGATGGACTCCCCAAATCGGGTGACCCGTTCGGGCGGGCTCCGCAGCTCAATGTCGGCTGCATCGTGCTCTGATTGTGAGTAGCCGGTACCCATGCCGAGGATCAGTCGACCCTCGCTCAACAGATCGAACGACGCCGCGGTGCGAGCGAGCAGTACCGGGTTGTGGAACTCGTTGTTGATCACCAGCGGACCGAAACGCAGCGTCGAGGTGGCTTCCGCCGCCACCAGCAGGGGGAGGAAGGGATCGACGTTCTTGAGGCCGCCGCCGTTGATGTGATCAGAACTGAACAGTTCGGCGTAGCCCAGGTCCTCGACCTTCTTGGCCAATTCGCGCTGCGCCGTCAGGCCATCGAAAGCCCCCACCTGAATGCCGAACCTGAACGGATGAACCATAAAGCGCAGCCTAGCAGTTGCGCGTTGGCCAGCGTCGTCGCTACCGGTCACCATCGCGGCGACCCACTCTCCGCCCGACGAGGTGCGACCATACTGGAACCATGAGCATCATCGGGTTGCACCATGTCCAGTTGGCCATGCCCCCAGACCGTGAAGCCGAGGCCACGGCCTTCTACCAAGGGCTGCTCGGTCTCCCGAGAGTGGCCAAGCCCCAGCACCTCGAAGCCAGGGGCGGGTGCTGGTTCGAATCAGACACCACCCGCCTGCATCTCGGCGTCGAGCAGGACTTCTCCCCCGCCCTGAAGGCCCACCCGGCACTACTCGTCGAAGACGTCGACACCCTCCAGGCCCGGCTATACAAGGCAGGCGTCGAGACCAACAGTGACGAACCACTGCCGGGCTACGACCGTTTCTACGCCTATGACCCCTTTGGCAACCGCATGGAATTCCTGGCCCCGTCGCAGCCCTGAGCCGTGCCCCGGGCGCACGACCCACCACCGGGCACGACACCCACCACCAACCGGAGCACCCCGCGCTACTGAGTACAGCACTCGTCGACCTGACAGCTAGCGATTGACGATGATCTCCACTCGCCGGTTCTGGGTTTGACCTGTCGGGTCGTCACTGCCGTCGGGGAGGGTGTTGCGAGCAATTAGCTGCGACTCGCCGTAGCCGATGGCCTGGATGTCCTGCTCGACGGGCACCCGCTCCCGGAACCACAGCGCAACCCCGGTGGCCCGGCGCACCGAGAGATCCTGGTTGTACTCCGCGGTGCCCACCGAATCGGTATGACCAGCCACCTCGATGGTTCCTTTGAAGTCACGATTCTCAATGGCGGTGGCAATCTCGGCCAAGGTGTCCAACGCTTCGGGCCGCAGATCGGCGCGGTCGAAGTCGAACAGGATCTGACCGGAGACGGTGTAGATCGTCTCATCGGCGGTCTCGGTCACCTCCACGTCAGGGCTGGTGATCTCGGACAGCGCGGGATCAGTGCACAAACCTCGATAGATACTGTCCCCTTTGATTCCGATCAGGATAGCCGCGTGAAACTACTGAAAAGGATTGGGCGTGTCCTGAGAATCACTCACAATCCCGTCAAATACACCAAGCCGAACGAGTAAAAACAGAGCGAAACGAACGCACGCGAGCGAGTAGCGACCTGATCAACAAGCAAGGCATCCTTTAGCAGCTACCCGACGAGGGCCTGCGGGGGATTGACGGATCGACAACCTCGATATGGACGTGGGGCCAGGAAGGCTCAAGGGTGAGGGCGTCGATCTGGGACCGGAACGGGAACTTGGTGGCGTGGGCAGCCAGGCGATCGCCAACCTCCACCCGCTCCCCAGCGGTCACCGCCACGTCCTGCATATGCAGGATCTTGACCTCAAGATCGGGTCGGCCGTCGGGGTTGATCACCACAAAGCCATCGGTGTACTTGCAGTACAGCTGGTAGCCCCCGGCCCGGGCCACGGTGCCCGCCACGGGTGAGGTGATGACGGTGCCCGGCTCGCTGACGATGTCGACCGCGCTCTGTCGGTTGGTGCCCCGGCCACGCGAGGTCATCGTGGTCAACCGCACCGGCGAGGCCTCGGCGGCGCTCATGGCCAGTGCCCCTGGATGGCTGGCCTGGTGAAAATCGGCCCGCTCGATGACGGCCGAAGGGGCCATGATCGTCAAACCGGCCACGGTGGCCAACGGCCGGCCGGCAACCGACGCGCCCTCACGCCCGTTCGACGCCGTTAGCGTCGTGGAGTCCGTCGATGCCCCGTCGGTGGGCTGGCAACGGCGGGACGGTACACCGTCGGAGGGGTAGGGGTAGCGGTCGGTGAACTCGGGCGACAGTGACACGTTGAGCACGACGCCACCCTTGGTCAGGGCTCCTCGACGGAGCACTTCCGACCAGTAGCTCAGACCCTTGGAGTCTCCGGGTCGACCGAGCACGTTGCGGTAGATCAGTTCGACGAAGGCCTCGTCACCCAACCGGCCGTAGCGGGTAGCGAACTCCTCGCTGTCGGCGAAGAGGCTGGCGATGGCGTCGAGGCCCAGGCACTGGTCGTGTTGTTCGACCCAATACAGCGCGCCCCCGGGATCAGGAGCCCGCAGGAACACGGCCCAGTACAGGCGGAAGACCTTGGCGTGGTCGTCGGTCAGTTCATCGAGGTTGGCGATGTTGTCGAAGGTCGCGGCCTCCTCGGCCGAGTTTTGCCCGGTCCCGGTCGATGCGGCCGCCGCCGAACCGGTGGGCGTGAGCGCCGCGGTGATTAGCACGGCCATGGCCATGATGACGGCCGCAACCGTCGAAGCCGGCCGACGAGCGGGCGGATTCTCTGGCGTGGAACGGGTTGCCGATCGAATCCAGGAAGGCGGCAGGAGTCGACGAATCACCATGGTCAACTGTCGGCCGACCCGCCGACCGCATGAGGCCACAATTGGCGGGAACCAGATCGCCACGGGCAGCGGCGCGGTTCGAACGACCGGTTCAAGCCTGTCATCTGGACCGCAACCGACCTCGAGACCTGGGAGGCAGCCGACGTGCCAGCAACTGGCAATGGCGCAGTCACCGGCCTTGGCGCCTCGGGGTCGGTGCTGGTGGCCGGCGGGAACGGCGGCTCGGGACTGTGGCGATCGACCAATGCCGGAGCGAGTTGGCAACGTCACGAGATCGAACTCGACTCCGCCTACTGGGGCCTCAACGATCTCACTGCCAGCGATGAACTCCTGGTAGGCGTCGGCAGCAACGGCAACGAATCAGGCGACATGCTGTTGATCATCACCTCCACCAATGATGGGGAGACCTGGAGCGAGGCCGACCTCGGCGACATCGACCCGGCCGGACGCCAAAGGGCGTTCACCGTTGAGCACGCCAACGACGCCTGGTGGGTGATCTCGCGACGGTCTACTGGCATATCGAACAACCCCGACGCCTGTTACCTCGATACTGCATCCTGTAGCGGTGGCTCGACACCCATCGTGCTGCACAGCGCCGACGGTGAGCAGTGGAACACCATCGACCTCAGCCTGCTGAACCCGCCCGACCTTTTCTCCATCGATTCCGTGATGTCCACCGACGGAATGGTTGCTCTTGTCGGATCAGCCGAGGGGCAGTTGACGGCCTGGCAGTGGTCTTCGACCGCCGCACCATCATTCGAAAAGCCGGCGGCGGTTCAGGAAACCCTCGACAGCGAACTCGTCGAGTGGGACGCCAACCTGGAGCCCGGCGTCACCTACCGCTACCCGCTCTACATCCACTGCGGCATGGACCACCTGGCCAACTTCAACAGCAGCCACTGGTACCTCCCCTCGGGCGCCAACCAACAAACCCAACCCGACTGGCCCATGGCCGAGCAGGCGATCTTCGGGTTCGTCACCCTTAACGACGAGGGGACGATCGGCTACAGCATTAACGACGGCGAGATCATCGCCACCTACACCCCCTCGGCCGAAGAGCCGCCGGGCTGCGACTGACCCCGGCCCGAGAACGACGAGGAGACCGGGGAGCGGGTTCTCGACCTGATGCGAGTGCTGAGTCCGCGAGAGTCGGGCACCGGGCACCGGGCACCGGGCACCGGGCACCGGGCCGCTTGCTAAACCGGTTCTTTCACGTCGCTGTCGGTACCTCGTGTTCGTTGCGTTGGCTTTGGTGGCGGTGTCGTCGTTGGTTGGTTTCGTTGTGGATGATTGAGGTGGTTATCCAGGAGAGGTCCTGGAGTCGGCCTCCGTCGATGGGTTCGAGTCGAGTTCGCCCTGGGGCGTATCGCTCTGGGATGGTTTGGTCGCTCTCGGCGTCGAGGTGCTCTCGGGTGTGCCAGTAGAGGGCGTTGACACTCCCA
>Ga0316192_10002042_pt1 | contig 14833 bp, 12 predicted proteins | sample MerIslwburrow_MG_FD_204931 | JGI IMG/M metagenome (GOLD analysis project Ga0316192, IMG submission 204931) | Coastal sediment microbial communities from Maine, United States - Merrow Island worm burrow | ecosystem: Environmental > Aquatic > Marine > Coastal > Sediment | place: USA: Maine...
CGAACACGATCCGTCGATCAGGCTCTGGGCGTGAGAGATACCGTCCTGAAATGTCGATTCGCCATCGATCAAGTTGGTCACAAGCTCCGTGGGGTTGATCTCGCCATCACGGATCTGGGTGAAATGAGTCCCGTTGCGACCGAGCAACTGGCTGGTGAGCTGCTCGAGATTGTGCACCCTGCCGACAGTGACGATGGAGTAGGTGCCGAGATGGGAAGAAACGACGAGCGGCTGATCCTCGTAATCGCTGATGATGCCGAGTCCCATGGTGCCATGCATCGTCGGCAGATCATCCTCGAACTTGCTGCGGAACTGGGCGTTGGTGATGTTGTGGATCGAGCGGGTGAAGCCGTTGCCGTTATTCACGACCATGCCGCCGCGCTGCGTGCCGAGGTGCGAGTGATAGTCGGTTCCGTAAAAGAGGTCGGCGACACAATCCTGGCCCGAAACTACGCCAAAGAATCCACCCACTGCACCCTCCAAAAATAATGAATGAAGAAAAAGAAATACAGGGTCGTGACCATCTGTTCGGCCACTCTACTCCGGTTCCTCGCCAGAGTCACGAGGCCGACAACCCGTGCCTCGATCCTCAGGACTTGACAAGTTTGCGTCGGCAACAGTTTCTACATCGTGGTGCCTGAACCCGTTCAGCCTCTGGTACATTCTGTGGCGTTGGAATGATGGCCCCAGACGAAACACCGACCAACTTGAAACCTCCCAGACGCCGCCGGTGGCTTCGGCGTCTCGCAATCGCCGTCGCCGTCGTTGCTACGCTCCTGATCGTCACCATCCTTGTGGGCTTCTGGCGGCTGTCGCACGGCCCTGTCGAGCTCGGTTTTCTCGAGCCACGTCTCGACGAGGCGCTCCGCGGCACGGGCAACGCTCCCTCGGTTCAGATCCGCAACCCCGTGGTCACGTGGGGTGGTCTGCGGCGGCCGCTGGATCTCCGCGCCGGACCGGTTCGGGTGATCGACCCGGAGGGCCGCGCCATCGTGGAACTGGAAGAGGTATCGCTCGGGCTGGCCGTGCCACAGCTGCTACGCGGCCGAGTCTCTCCGACACGAATCGAGGTGGCGCGGTTGTGGGTCCAACTCGTGCGAACCGAGGACGGCCGTGTTGCAGTCGGCTTCGAAGCACGCGACGCCACCGAGAAGTCTCCGTCCGAAGCCGCAGACCCAAAGGTCGCAGACCTCCTCAAGAGGCTGTTAGATCCACCTGATCCGAAGAATCCCCTCGGGCTGATGCAAGAACTCCGCATTGTCGAATCCCAGATTTCATGGGACGACCGGGTGTGGGACCGGACATGGCTTGCGGCGAACGCCGACATCCGGCTGGCGAGAACACCGGACGGTCTCGAGCTGTCCCTCGATCTCGACGCGACCCCAGAAACCGAGGGTTCCGAGATCGCCGTCACAGCGTCCTTCGCGCGGTCGACCGATCGAATTGAGGCCACTGTAGATTTGAGAGGCGTCGAAATCCCGGAGCTCACCCGCGGCATCCCCGGTCTCGAAGGCCTTGCCGTCTTCGAGTCCCCGGTCGACGCCACGATCTCCGGAGCCCTGAGCACCGATGGACAGATCTACTCGGCCGAACTCGAGCTCGACACCGGGAGAGGCAGGGTCTCCGCTTCCCTCCAGCAGGTGGACGACGAGATGGCCGCCACAGCCACCATCACGGATCTCAACCCATCTGAGGTGGCAGGCATCGCGCCCGATCTCGGTCGGATCCGGTTGCCTCTCACCATCGAGCTCTCCGCTGAGCTCGACGCTTCGTACAAGCCTCGATCTGCGGAGCTCACGCTTCGAGCGGGCACCGGCGAGCTCATGATTCCCGAGGCTTTTGACGATCCGGTGGCTGTGACGGGAGTCGTGATGAAGGCGTCGGCTACCGACGACATGACGCGATTTCGGCTCGACGAGGCGACCTTTGATCTGGGCGACATCACGATTGCGGCTCTCGGCACCGCCGATCTGGAGAACGGCGTCCTCGGTTCCCGCCTTTCCGCATCGATTCCGAAACTCGAAGTCTCACTCCTCGATCGATTCTGGCCCCTGATCGCCGTGCCCGATGTCCGCAAGTGGATCACTGCCAACATCACCACCGGCGAAATCCGAGAAATCGAGGTTCAAGCCGAACTGGCGCTACCCGTTGCACCAGCTGGTTCTCTTCGAGTCGACGGGCTCGACGGCACCTTCGCCTACCGAGATCTCGAGGTCGCCTATCTACGCCCGATGACTCCGGTCACCGAGGTCACCGGGCAGGGCCGGTTCAACCTGGGCGGATTCGATTTCGACGTGGCGGACGGCACCGCACGGGATATCGCCCTGGGGCCGGCCCACGTCACCATCGCTCCCCTTTCAGGCCACACCCGGCTCGGGATCGAGACCGGCCTGACCGGACTGCTGCGGACCGCCCTCGAGATCATCGACTCAAAGCCGCTCGAGCTGCTCGCCGAACCCCTGCCGCAGCCAGACCAGTTTTCGGGCACAGCGGTTTCGCATCTTGTACTCGACGTCGCGCTCTCCGGTTCGGATCCGGTTCCGATGTCCCTGTCGGGCACTTCCCGGACCACTGGGGCGGGTGTCGTCGGCTGGCCCTTCGGTCTCGACGTCACGGGTTCGGACCTCGAAGTCGGTTTCGACATGCATCACCTCGAGTTCGATGGCGTCGCTCTGGCCAACGGCGTTCCGATCGACATTCGCTGGTGGGAGAGCATCGCCGGAGGGCCGCTGCAGCGGGAGGGACGAGCCATCGCCACCCTCACCGAAGCGGATCGGCATGCGCTCGGAATCCTGGACGTTTCCCAGATCGGGGGCGCGATCGGGGTTGATCTACGTGTCAAACAGCCCGGCGGAGCGCCGATGAAGGTGGATCTCGCGGCCGATCTGGCGGACACATCTTTTTCCGTCTCCCAAGTCAAGTGGTCCAAACCACGGGGCGCTCCCGGCAGCGGGACGATCGAGGCCAGTATCGACGACGGTTGGACAGTATCGGTGGATCGATTCGACATCACGGCGGGAGACCTCCACACGACCGGAAACCTCTCTTTCGAACCCGAGTTCAAGGGTCTCCGCAAGCTGGTGTTGGAAAAGCTTGAATTCGGCGATTTCGAAGCTACGGGAGTGTTCTCGCGAAACTCCGAGGAGATTTCGCTGAGTGACTTTTCAGCCCGCTACGGACCCAGTGACATTCGGGGCACTCTCAAGGCGGACCTGATGGGCGCGAAACCAACTGTGGTTGCCGATTTCCGATCGGACACGGTCGACCTGCGACCTTTCCTCCCTTCCAAAGAAGAAAAGCCAGAAACCGAGGACGTTCCCGACACCGAAGAGGAGAAAAAGGTCGAGGGATTCGTGATCTCGGATGAGCCCATCAACCTTCCGTTTCTTGACCGCTTTGACGGTACCCTCCGATGGCAAGCCGCCAATTTCCACGGCCCGGGCACTCTTGGTTCTGACTTCAAGCTCGGGATCGATCTGCGCAACGGACGTCTCCGTGTCGACCCGCTTTCGGTCACCGGCAAATATGGTGGCAACATGACGGGCTGGCTCGATCTGGAGTCTGTGGAGCAGGGCTTCTCCATTCAGTCTCATTTGCTGCTCGATGGCGGCCGCCTCGAACTCCCAAAATCAGTGAGCGACCCAACCCAATGGCCGAGCCTCGACTGGGACATGAAGCTCGAAAGCAGTGGCCGCTCTCTCCGTGAGCTCGCGAACCATGCAGAGGGCCACATCGGTTTCATCGTCGGCGACGGTGTGGTCGCGAGCAACGTGATGGATTTCCTGGGAGCGGACATCCTCGTCGAGCTCTTCGAGGCGCTCAACCCCATCACGACGAGGCAAACCGAGACCCAACTCGAATGCGCGGTGGCGAGGCTCGACCTGGCTGACGGGATTGTGACGCTCGAGCCGTTCGCGGTTCGCACCGAACGCATGACGACCGTCGGCGGCGGCAGCCTCGATCTGAAGACCGAAAAGCTCAGTTTCGATTGGATCACGAAGCCACGCCGGGGGCTCGGTATCAGCGCAAGCGCATTGACCAACCCGTATATCCGGCTCGGGGGCACCCTTTCGAAACCGACGATCGCCGTCAAGCCTCTCGAAGCAACCGTTCAAACGGGCGCTGCAGTCGCGACGATGGGCCTATCCCTGGTTGCTCAGGGCCTGTGGAACCGGATGACCTCCGGGCGCGAAGTCTGCAGGAAGGCGATCGAGGAAGCCGAGGCGGGGCTCAACGAGGAGTGACCTGATCGGGAGGGCATCATGGAAATCAAGAACGTTCTCATCGTCGGCACGGGCACCCTGGGATCGCAGATCGGTTTCCAGTGCGCCATGCACGGATTCCGGACCACGATGTACGACACGCAGGCAGAAGCGCTCGAAAACTGCAAGCGACGGCACCAACGCATCGGCGAATCCGTCCAGGCCGATATCGGCAAGACCGACGCCGAGATTGCCGCGACTCACGCCAACCTGACCTACACCACCGACATGGCCAGCGCGGCGAGCGACTGCGATCTCGTGAGCGAATCAGTGCCGGAGGACCCCGCCATCAAGCGCCAGGTCTTCGCTCAATTGCACGAGGTCTGCCCCGGACACACCATCTTCACGACCAACAGTTCGACCCTGCTGCCGAGCGAGATCGCCGACGGCACCGGCCGACCGGAAAGATTCCTGGCCCTGCACTTCGCCAACCGAATCTGGGTCAACAATATTGGCGAGGTCATGAAGCACCCCGGCACTGCCCCTGAGGTTTTCGAGCGCGTGCTGAAGTTCGCGGCCGAGATCGGCATGGTTCCGATCAGGCTCGAGAAGGAGTGGAGCGGCTACGTGCTGAACGCCTTGCTCGTGCCCCTCCTCACCTCTGCCCAGACACTGGTTGCCAACGGTATCGCGACTCCCGAGGACGTCGACCGGACCTGGATGATCTCGACCAACGCGCCCGCCGGTCCTTTTGCCACAATTGATGTCATCGGATTGCAGACGGTACAAACCATCGGAGAGCTTCTGGCTGCAAAGACGGGTGACCCCCAGCTGCAAAAAAACGCCGACTTCCTGAAGGAGAACTACCTTGACCAGGGCAAGCTCGGAGTGAACAGCGGCGAAGGGTTCTACACCTATCCCGGCCCCGCCTTCCTTCAAGAGGATTTCCTGACCTGATCTGCTCTCGAGGGGGTGCCAGTCACCCGACCGGGTTCTTCCATCGAAGCCCAGGGAACCTCGCAAAATCGACGTCGTTGGAATGAAGCTCCGACTGGGTTTCAATGGCGAGAGCTGCGAGATGGGCGTCGGTAGTGAGGCGTCCGGAGGCTCGGGCCGCCCCCATGATGTCAGTGAGAATCTCCAGGTGTCTCGGGCCCGGAGTCACGATCTGGGTCTGTGGGCAGGCGAGCCACAATTGGACCTGAGAAATAACATCGAGGGGTTCCATCGGATTTCTGAACACGGCATTGCTCGACATGATACGAACGAAGCCCAAGATGACCGACCACGGCAGACCCACAGCCCCCGGATTCGAGAGGCAATGCTCCCACCAGTCCTTCGCGTCTTCGTGGAACGGCCCGTCGCTGTTGTATGAATAGACCAGCAGGTTGATATCCGGGATGATCACGGTTCGTGAACCCCGAACCCCTTATCGGACCCAAGATTTTCGATCTCCAGATCGTCGTAGACCTGGTTGAGCTTGTGCGGATCAACACCCGGTTTGAGCCCGCACGCCTTGGCCTCAACTCGAAACGCTGTAAAACCTTCCACCTGGGATTCACCCGAAGAGAGGCCCCGCCGAATCACTTCGTTCGTGACCTCCTTGAAGCTCCGCCCCCCCTGCCGGGCAAGCTCCTTCAGTTGCTTCGCGAGATCTTCGTCCAATGTGAGCGTTGTTCTCATGCTGACATCATGATGCTTCGACTATCTGATGTCAAGATGCGTCAGAGAACGCAACCTGTTCTTCTCGTTTTCGCCGGCACCTCTCAGTATCTCATCCGTAGGGTCTGGTTCACATCGTCACCATTGAGGGTGAACTTCGTTTTCTTGAACTTGGGTGGTTTGAATCGCACCTTGACGTTGTTGGAGAAGCAGTAGCCCTCCTTGGGCAGATGGAAGCTGCCGAACGTCATTCCCTGACTACCGTCTTCGTCGTGCAGAACTGCGAGTGCGTAGTCACCGTACGGGAGGTCCTCGAAAACGGTCGTGACCTGGCCGGAAACATCGGGTTCGACGACCGCTGTTCGAAAGATCGCCTGGCGGTCTCTCGGGAAGCCTTCGGCCTTGTCATACAGGCTGATCAGGATCTCACCGTCTGTGTTGCGGATGTCGGTGATGTTGACGGTGATGTCGCCGAGGGACATTGATTGGGCTTCCATATCAACAGCGATCGTCGAGGCGACGAGGAGAGCCAGGGTGATGGCGAGCAGGCTGGTGTTTCGCACGGTTCCTCCCGTTCAGTCACTAGGGAAACTCCCAGCACCTATCGTGAATTTCACTTTTCGGAATGCAGTTGATGATCAGAACCACGGGAGGATTCTCACTGGTTGGCCACTGCAGCCGGATCGGCGTTCTCCGGCGGCGGACCCTGCTGTTCTTTAAACCATTTGCGCGGTTTGGAGAGATGAACCTTTCCCTTGCCCTGGTCGAGGGCGATCCCCGCCGCGAGGATGCCGTAGTTGATAAAAAGTCGGCCAGTCGCCTTCTTGTCCAGAATGTGGAGCCATCCCAGAACCTCGAACTTCTCGCCAGTAAGGACAACGTCATCAAGCGCCGTTCGCCCCTCGCCGACCCCCACATCCATGGTGCCGCCGACGTCCTTGATATTGGGCATCACGGACAAACCCTTGGGCGCGGTCCCGAGTTCCTTGAGCATGGCCACCACCGGACGGGTATCGAACATCTTCAGACGGACCTTTCCTTCCGCCTCCATCGGCTTGCCGAAAGTGACAGTCCCCTGCTCCAGCTCGACATCGCAGAACCAGTCCTCGAGCTTCTCCTGTTTCCTCTCCGAGAGTCCCTCGTCAACTATGTCGTCGAGCCGGATGGTCGTACCGGACAGATCAAATTTCTTTGCGGGTAAGTCGCCCTCGGCGAGATTTGCGTGGACCTCGAGATCCCCGTTAAGAGGCGTTTCTCTGGTTTTTAGAACGATCTCCTCGGCAACCAGATCGAGTGTGCCGGCCGCAATCCTGTCATTGATCTCGAGCCGCGCCTCGACCTCGCCCGTCCCCGACTGAAGGGAGAGCGTGCTGTCACCAGGAATCAACCCGTTGAAGGCGCTGACGTCATGGATCTGCGCGGAAGGTAAAACAACTTCGACGTGAGATGCCGGAACGATGCCGGCCACCGAGAATCCTTTCCACCGGGCCGTCATCTCCAGCCCTGTTCCCGTGATGGCCGGATGGTCGTCGTCGGGAGCAACGAACTCAAAATCGCCGAACGCGACCTTCAGGCTGGTCAGGTGATCTCCGCCGTCTTTCACGGTGTCGCCCGAAACCGAAGCCGAGCCGCTGGCGTCGAGCCCCATGATCATCACGTGGAAGGCGTCCGATTGCAGCGAGTACTTTGAACCGGCGCGCAGGATCCCCTTTTTGAATCTGAGATTGGCGGCGATGGTACCGGCGCCAAAGGTGGTGATGCCCGGTGTGATCTCCTGGCTCACCGCACCCTTGTCACCGAGCCGACCCGCGACAAAGAGTGTCCCCGAAATTTGACCGATGACGTCGGAGAGCTTGGCGCCCTTGGCTGGGAACGTACCGAACTGAAGATCACTGGTGATCGAGAGATTGTCGGTCACCACTTCAGGGCCAACGGAAACCGTGATGGCGTCGAGCCCGAGCCTGCCCCGGTGGATCGTGATCGTCTTACGGGGTTTGACCGTCACTCCACCACCGACTGAACCGTCTCCTTCGAGCCGAAACTCGTTGAGAGCCACCTTGACCGGCCCTTCGACATCGGCCCCGGTGATCTTGATGGTCCACGGTCTTTTCTTTTTCTTACGCGGGTAGAGGTCCTCGGGTTTGGGGTCCGGGGGGTTGGAGAATCCAGGGATCTCCGGGTAGAACTCGATATTTCCAGGTGGTTCGAGCGGGCCTTCCTCCTCCTCGTTTCTTCTTGGGGAATCGAGGCGCTCCCGATACCTGAAATCCACGCCCTTGGCATCAACACCTCGGATGTGAATGGTCTTGAAGGCGAGCTTGATCAGGCTGATCCGCGCGTCGGCCTCGGCCACGTGGACGTAGACCTGGTCCCTCGGGGTCTGGCTACGCAGGGTGAAACCCTTGACCGTGGCGAATCCTGGCAGATAGGTCACCGCCGAGTCCCAGGAAATATTGGTTTTCTCTGGTTTCTTGTTGATCAGATTCGTGAGGAGATCGGTCCTGAGAACGAAATTCGCGCCGACAACATAGAAAACCTCGAAGACGAGCAGCGTGACTCCGATTCTGATCGCCCATTTGCGAAGGCCGTCTGATCGCAGCACCGCCCCGACCCGAGATGAAAGATCCATGCTGTCCTCCATAAAGCTGGCGCGGCTCAGTCTAGCAAAGGAACCCGGCAGCTCCTCCCCTTTGGCGGAGCGATGGGTTGGAGGAGTCCGTTCGATTGAATCTGTGTCAGCCAGCCACGATGCCGTGGCCAATAAAGGTCTATCGACCGATTTCGAATCCATAGGCGCCACCTGTCTCATGAGGCGGGTGGCGCCTATTTTGTGCCGGTCACTCACTTTCGATCTCGCGGAACGGTGGGGAAACGGGACACTCATCAAATCACCCAAACAGTTCTCTCGAGCATCGCGCGATGTCATCGATATGTTGGAACAACAGCGGGTCATCCGGCTCGAAGGATTGTTCCTGCCAGGAGATGTGACCCTCAAACCCGAGCAGAGCGGCATTCGTATCGCCGCACAGTGAGAGGTTGGATTCCTCGACCAAAATTACCGATCTCTGAAAGGTGCCCGGCGTTCTACAGAGTTGGAGGAATCTCGCGCCCACTCATTGACCTGTTACCCAAGATGGGAATCCCCTAGAATGTGGCGATGAAGCTCGAGTCTGAAATCACGTGCCCTCACTGCGGCCACCGCGCAACCGAGACCATGCCGACCGAAGCCTGTCTCTTTTTCTACCAATGCCTTGGTTGCGGCATAACTCTGACTCCACAAAAAGGGGATTGTTGTGTGTTCTGCTCCTACGGAACAGTCCCCTGCCCCCCGATCCAGGAGGGTTCGACCGACTGCTGCTCGACTCAATAGGCAGCCGTCGGGCGGTCCACTCGACGGTTGATCACCCAACCATCCGGACCCGGGCCGAGAGAAAGACATCCGACTACCTGGCACCGATACGAGGAGGACTACATGAAGACAGATTTCGACGGCAAGATCGCGGTTGTTACCGGCTCGACTCAGGGCCTCGGCGCCGCTGTCGCCCGAAAACTCGCGGATCGCGGCGCCGCCGGCATCGTCGTCACCGGGCGCAACGTCGAACGTGGGACTGCGGTCGCCGGTTCTATCGAGGAACGTGGAACACGAGCAATCTTCGTTGAAGCTGACCTCACCGACTCAGCTGGCCCCGCCCGCATCATCGGAGCGGCCGACGATACCTTTGGCCGGATCGACGTTCTGGTCAACAGCGCCGGCATCACCGACCGGGACACGGTCTTCGACTCGACGCCGGAATTCTTCGACCGGATGATGGCAATCAACACCAAAGCGCCCTGGTTCCTCATGCAGGGCACCATCGCCGTGATGATGCGTGAAGGCATCGAAGGAAACATCGTGAATGTGCTGTCGATCTCCTCGCACGCTGGGCAACCGTACATTGCCACGTACTGCGCCTCGAAAGCCGCCCTGGGTGTCTACACCAAGAACACGGCCAACGCTCTACGAAAACACCGCATCAGGGTCAACGCTCTCAACCCCGGCTGGATGTCGACGCCGGCAGAAGATCGCATTCAGCGCGAGTACCACGGGGCGGCCGACGGCTGGGCCGAAGCAGCGGGAGCCGGCCTGCCATTCGGCAGCCTGATCGACCCCGAAGACGCGGCCCGGGCGGTGCTTTTTCTCGCGTCACCGGAATCCGGTTTCATGACGGGAACAGTTGTCGACTACGACCAGCAGGTGATCGGCGCCCACGACTGATCCGTTGGGGTACCAGGCAGTAAGAGCTGGGCCTAAGGGCCCTCCGCCACCCGTCTGCCGAATGTGCGCCGGATCCTCCAACCAGGGAACTTGACACTGACATCGGCCTCCTCAGAGCCATACAGCGCCTCGTTGCACACCTCGATCGTGTCCTCGAGCTCGACACATTCACCCGACGCCGAGGAAGGCCTCGCGGATGCTGTTTTTGAGGCCGTCCGGAAATTGATTCTGGTAACGGACGGTCACCTTCTGAACCTGTTCGCCAATCTTTAGAAAAACGTCGAGGTCGGGATTAAAACCATCGCCCTCTTCGAAGCTGATGAACCAGTTTTTGTACTGCACCTCACTCGGGATGATGAGCAGTTCGGGATACGCGTTCTCGCTAGCGGGTCCCCGATGTGCACTGATGCGGTAGGTGCCTGATCTCGTGACGTTGAGAAACGTAGAGTCCGGGGCCGCAGCCCCCGGCACGAGCCGCCGCAATCTGGAGTTGCCTGGGGGCCCAGCAGACTTAGTCTCTCCGGTTGGGCTGGTCCAGCCAAGGGCATACTGATTGTTTGCCGCGGTCTTGTACAGGTCGTTCTCTTGCGGCCGGTAGGGGTCGCCTTCCGCTGTGACCCAACTAGCCCCGTAGCCCATGTTTCCGCCCTCGCAATACGCGTCAACCTCTCCATTGTCGAAAAAACAGTTGAGGTGCATGAGCCCGCGAGTGTGACCGATCTCATGCTTGAGCGTGGAGGCGCCCGGGAATACGATAAACGCTGCCCGATATGAATAGTCGAATAGTCCATTTTCAGGGCCGATGTATGCAAAGCCTACTGTGATGCAGGGGCCATACGGAAACCACCAAACCAATCCATCATAGAATGTGAGATCGATGTCCTGAGCCCTTGCGTCCTCTTTCACATGAGGCCAGACCTCCTCCGCAGCATCCTCCAAGAAATCAGCGTCGCACCCGGGCTCCATCTCGCGCGTGCTCTGGTACACGCCCATGTAATCGCTTTCTAAAACGAAAGCGCCATAGCTGTCATATTTGTAGCTGGCGACAATGCCGTCATAGAGGCCGGTTCCTGCGGCCATCTGGAAGAGCTCGTGGACATAGCCGGGGTCAGCCACCCCGTAGATTTCCTCCATTGTGTCGACCACGCGCATGTTCGCCATGTCCACAGCGATAATGAGATAAACGCTAGTTCCGAGACTCCGCTCGAGCTTCTCCACTTTCTCGATCACCGTACCAGGATGGGCCTTCTCCGAAGTCCGCGTCGTGACCGTGCCATCAAAATGGTCGATGACGAGATCTTGAGCCGAGGCACTCGTCACTCCCATTGTGATGCCGAGAACCGTGACGAACGTGAGTACAAGGAAACGTCGCGCTGTCACGATGACCCACCCCCAAATCCGTAGCCCTGCTCTCAGCCGAGAGCGGTCCAAAACCTGCCCGAAACACCTGATTCATTGGCAATAGCTCAGGTCTCCGGTTCTAACCAGCACGAAGCTCACGCTTGGGATCGGTACCTCAACCGGGTCGAAGTCATCGTGGTAAACCCAGACAGTCGCTGGCTCGTCGTCGACGGTCACCGTAAGGACCTTCGTCTTTCTATTTCTATCGAGCACGCCGCCATATATTTCAAAGAAATAGTCACCTGTACCGGGGTCCCTTTCGTCATCGTCCCACGTCCAGAATTGGACTTTATATTGTGCGGATGGCCCGGTACCAAATACGTTGATGAACAGGTAACCGTCATACGTTCCATTGGAAATACCCATCACGTCCAGGGTCATCGTGTACGCTGGCCACGGGCCGGCATTCGGACAGCAGCCCACGATGATCGTATCCCCCGCACTCTCCAAGTCCCCCTCGAATATGATGCATTCTGTCGTGAGTCCGGGTGTTTTTTCCGGCTTTGGAGTTTTTTCCGGTTTTACAGCGTGTGAACCTGAAACTGCCAGAACGGCGATACAGAAGCAAACTACGAAAACAGTATTTCTTTTCATCTCACACCTCTCCCATACTCTTGAAGTCCAGTGACCGAAGCCTGCACGGAGGCGCATCTCCCACAATGAAGCGCCACCGGCCCGCGGCGGGATCCCCGCCAAAATCATATTGTTCTCCGTTGTCTCTACTTGTGGAAGGTGGGGTCTCGGCTCTTGATTGTCAACACCTGAATTCAGGTAAGACTATTTATTTTTAATTATTTAGGAACAGTTATCAATTGAACAAAGATGCCGACCGATGCGTTCGCAGAATAGGACTATCAGGGGAAACTGTTCTCGCAACTCAGGTTGAGCCCTTTCGAATGCCGACGATTTCAGAATGTGCCAAACGTCGATATCCGGTCAACGTTGTCGGTCATGGCTCTTTCTGATCAAACCTCCCCGAGAAATCCCCGGGGAGGCAGTCAATTCGTCTACTGAATCGGCATCCGACCCGGCGTCCAAGGCGCCCCGGCCTCATCCGCTTTGGCCTCCAGTGCGTCGAGGTCGGTGACCAGCTGTTCGAGCTTCGCCATCTCCGTCGCGAACGCTGCGGCCGCCCACTCGAAGGCCTGACGGTGGGTCGCCGTCGGAGCCTGCGTCGTGTACCACTGATCAGAAGCGATCCGCTCGACCCGGTCGACGATGGCGGGAGGCGTAAAGACGTTGCGCCCAGCCTTGGTCGAATCTCCCTTGAACGCCAGAACGATGTCGTCGTAGCGCGCCTTGAGTCCCTCGAGTTCGGCCATCAGCGCCGGGTCGGCCTCCGGCGTGTCGATCAGGGCCTGCCGCAGATGATCGAGCCGATTCTTCACCTCGTCGTTGAGCTTGGAGGCGCCGAGGACAGACCGCCGCAGCTCGCGAACCTCGTCCTGGAAGCTCTCCACCGCAGTCATGTCGGCGGCGGTCAGGGTCGCCAACTCGAGCGCCTCGACTTCGAAGGTCAGCGGACCGAAGAGAGTCTTCCACTCTCCGCCGCTCCTTCGCGAGTTGTCGGCCGACAGAATGAAGGGATTGTTGCCTCATCAGAAGCTGAGCCGGCGAGAACGGTGCCAGGAAGAGGATTTGAAGGGGCACACGAAGTGATGATCAAGGCAGTTGTTGAGATCTCTCGCGGCATTGCCCCGATGCGAGCAAAACGCCGCAGATTGCTGCAGATTTTCGGCCACAGCAGAAAGTTGGTGAGACATACAGGCTAGAAGCGAATAGTCAATCCGGTGAGGGCGCGAACTTCTTCGTAGTCGTCGTGTTCGGTCCACTCGCCCACCAGAAGTAGCGAGAACGTCCGGTTGAGGTTGGCCGTCATCGACAACGAATAGCGCTCGCTCTCGGGTCGCTCCTCGATGGTGCCGCCTCCCCCATCTTCGTACTGGAAAACCGACAGAGACTTCTGGTAGTCCACCGATAGATAGACCCGCCGGCCGATGGTCTTGCCGAGCGACACCCAGGTGGAGTCGTACTCACGGTCGAGTCGGTTGATACGCGACGTGGAGGCCGAAAAATCAAGCCCGATTTTCGCGATGTTGTTGAGCGACAAACCAAGGCCGGCACGGTCGGCCCACTCGTCGTCGGAGTTGTTTCGGTTTTTTCCGTAGTCGGCCCAGATCCGGACCCATCGCCACGGGTTCACGACAACCCGCAACCGGCCGGACTCGTAAAGCAGACCTTGCAGTCGCTCCGGATCCACCGGACGTCCATCCAGCACATCACCAGTGATCGACCGGGCATCGATTGAGCGGCCTCGGTGGTAAGTGCCCTGGAAGTCGATCAGCTGCACCGGCGCGTACCGGATGTTGGTGAAGAAGTAACCGAGCTCGCTGTCGCCAAGACCGGCGGGACCCTCGAGATCGTACTCGAGCGCCTGGTAGAGGAAGAATTTCCTGCCGGCGGGAATGAAGTTGTTGAAGACCACGACCGATCGTTCGGTGAGCTCCTCGTTGCGAATGAGCACCCAGCCGAGTACGTGGCGACGCCCGTGGGCGGCATCGACGGCGACATAGGCGCCACCTTTGGTGATACCGTCCACGAATCCAGCTTCACGGATCTTCGGCTCCAGGCCCGCGAACAGGCCGAGCCGGAACTGGCCAAAGGATGAGGCATTTCGAAACCGGTACTCCCCAAACAGACCGCCAAGGGCACCGATTCCACCCATGTTTCGCAGCCACATCTGACCCAGGCGAAGGGTCCACCGGCCCTCGCTACTTGTGAAGCCGATCCACGCATCGTAAATAGAGATGCGCTCGTCGCGGGCCTCGCTGTCCGGGAAAGTAGCCACCCTGGTGTCAATGCCGAACTCGAAACCGTTGCCAGGCCGCGGTTCCGAGAAAAGGGAGAAGTTGGCGATCACCTCGGAGAATTCGTAGCTGTCGCTATTCGAAAGATCGCGCTCGGACCAGTTGTAGAAAAGGGCAAATCGTCCGTTGGTGGGTATCGCCTGCCCTGATGCCAGCTGCGCCTGCAGCAGCGAAGCTACTGCAAAGAACAGCAACAACAAGATCAGCTTGGGCCTAGCCACGGCCCGGCCCCAATCTGAACCTGGCGTCCGGTGGTTTTTTCCCGTCCGGGTGGCACGAGTAGCAGACAATCGAGTCGTACACGTACCCGGTCCTGCCTTCGTGTTTGTCATCCATCTTGTCGCGTGGGTGGCAGCCCGAATCCAGACAACTGAAGATCCTGTAGGTGGAGGAGTCTTTATGGCAGTCGATGCACTCTGTTCCTGCGTGCTTGCCGCTCGTGATCG
>Ga0316192_10002045_pt1 | contig 14812 bp, 13 predicted proteins | sample MerIslwburrow_MG_FD_204931 | JGI IMG/M metagenome (GOLD analysis project Ga0316192, IMG submission 204931) | Coastal sediment microbial communities from Maine, United States - Merrow Island worm burrow | ecosystem: Environmental > Aquatic > Marine > Coastal > Sediment | place: USA: Maine...
CACCAGATTGCGCAGCTTGACCTGGTAGTCGCCCTCCTCGGTGCCGGGGCGAAACTTTACTTCCTTAAGCTGAACCTGCTTCTGTTTTTTGCGCGCAACGTGTGCCTTCTTGGCCTGTTCGAACTTGAAGCGGCCATGGTCCATGATCCGACACACCGGCGGCTCGGCATTGGGTGAAATCTCGACCAGGTCGAGACCCTCCTCCTGAGCCACTTCCAGCGCCGCGCGCAGCGACAGGACGCCAACCTGCTGGCCATCAGAGCCGATGACTCTGACCTCGGAAGCGGTGATCTCGCCATTCTTCCGATTGGCCTTTTCTCTTTGGACAGCGATACGTCAATCCTCCAAAGTGTCGCGGCCGCGGCTCGCGACTTCCCGCTCCAGACGGACGATCAGATCGTCGACGGAGAATGTACCGAGATCGGTACCGGATCGCGTGCGCACGGCCACAGACTGGTTTTCGACTTCCCTATCGCCGACAACCAGCAGATAGGGGACACGTTTGAGCGTGTGATCGCGGATTTTAAAACCGATTTTCTCGTTTCTCAAGTCGGCAACCGCGCGAAAGCCACGGCTTTTCAGCATCTGCGCCAATTCTTCGACAGCGATGGCCTGTCGATCGGTGATATTCAGCATCGCGACCTGCAGCGGCGCCAGCCACAGCGGCAGCTTACCCTCGTGCTGTTCGATGAGAATGCCGATGAAGCGCTCCAGCGAGCCGAGGATGGCGCGGTGGATCATCACCGGCACCTGCTTGCTGCCTTCTTCGGTGATGTAGTGGGCGCCGAGCCGCTCGGGCATGGAAAAATCCAGCTGCACGGTGCCACACTGCCAGACGCGACCGAGGCAGTCGCGCAGGGAAAACTCGATCTTCGGCCCATAGAAGGCACCCTCGCCCGGCTGCAGCTCGAACTCCAGCCCCTTGGCGCGCAGCGCCTCGTCGAGCGCCTTTTCCGACTTGTCCCAGATCGCGTCCGAACCGACGCGCTTCTCCGGGCGGGTGGAGAGCTTGATGGAGATATCGTGGAAGCCGAACTCGCGGTAGACCTCGTAGATGAGGTCGATCAGCGTGCCGACCTCGTCGAGGATCTGCTCCTCGGTGCAGAAGATGTGCGCGTCGTCCTGGGTAAAACCGCGCACGCGCATCAGGCCATGCAGTGTGCCGGAAGGTTCGTTACGGTGGCAGGAGCCAAACTCGGACATGCGCAGCGGCAGATCGCGGTAAGACTTCAGGCCCTGGTTGAAGATCTGCACGTGGCCAGGACAGTTCATCGGCTTGATGGCGTACTCGCGATCCTCCGACTCGGTGGTGAACATGTCGTCGCGAAACTTTTCCCAGTGCCCGGAGCGCTCCCACAACGAGCGATCCATGACCTGCGGCGCCTTGACCTCGCCATAGTCGTACTTGTCCAGCACCTGGCGCATGTAGTGCTCGACCTGGCGGAACACCGACCAGCCGTTGACATGCCAGAAGACCATGCCCGGCGCCTCTGGCTGGAAGTGGAACAGGTCGAGCTGCTTGCCGATCTTGCGGTGGTCGCGCTTCTCCGCTTCGGCTATCCGGTGCAGATAGCTCTTCAGCGCCTTCTTGTCCGCCCAGGCCGTGCCGTAGATGCGTTGCAGCATCTCGTTGCTGGAGTCGCCGCGCCAGTAGGCGCCGGCCAGCTTGGTCAGCTTAACCGCTTTCAGGTGGCCGGTGCTGGGTACGTGCGGACCGCGGCACAGGTCGATGAAATCACCCTGGCGGTAGAGGGACAGGGTCTCGTCGGCCGGGATACTCTCGATGATCTCGGCCTTGTACTCCTCGCCCATGTCGCGGAAAAAGGCCACCGCCTCGTCGCGACCCATCTCGCTGCGTTCGACGGGGATATCCTCTTTGACCAGCTGCTGCATGCGCTGCTCGATGGCATCGATGTCGTCCGGGGTGAAGGGGCGCTGGTAGGCGAAATCGTAGTAAAAACCATCCTCGATCACCGGGCCGATGGTCACCTGCGCGGTCGGGAAGAGCTGCTTCACCGCCTGCGCCAGCAGGTGTGCGGCGGAGTGACGGATGATCTCCAGACCCTCCTCATCGCGGCTGGTGACGATACCCAGCTCAGCGTCATCCGTAATCACAAAGCCGGTATCGACCAGCTGGCCGTCCACGCGACCAGCGAGAGCGGCCTTGGCCAGGCCGGGGCCGATATCCAGCGCGACGTCGTACACGGAGACGGCATCGGCGAAACTGCGCCGGCTGCCATCGGGGAGCGAAATAACGGGCATGAGACGTTGTCCCTCAACAGTGGTGACCGCTACGACAGGCCACGTGAGCGGGCCGGCGGGATGCCGGTTGAAAAAGCCATGAAACGAGCCGACGCGAAACGGATGTCTGGTATCGCCGCGACCGCGCTACTGTCGCGATCCGCCGGCGGCGCGCAAGTGTAGCGCCCGCGCACGCGGGATGCGACCGATGGTGTGCATCAATGCGGCGGGAAAGGCCGGCTTCGTCGAATACTTCACGCCCTGCCTGGCGGTGACACACAGCACCGCCGACGGCAGCGGCCCATGGGTAGCAGCAAGCCGGCGCCCGGGGGCGGGTTCAGCCCGGCCGCCGCGGCGCGTGGCGCAGGGCCTCTTGCATGATTTCGCGCACGCCGGGCTTTTTGTCGCAGATCTCGTCCAGCGTCAAGCCTTTCATCTCGTGCGGAAAAACCAGCCACTCTTCAGTCTCGTGGACGTAGAAGTCCGGTACCCGATGGGTGCGGTTCTGCTCTGGCTTGTAGTAGGCGGTGGCGACGCGGATATCCTCCGGCGCGTTACGCCGCGCCTTCTGGCGGATGGTCTCGATGATCGAGTCCACCGACAGGCCGGTGTCGAAGACGTCATCGACGATCAGCAGGCGATCCTCGGAATTGACGTTGCGCACCAGATACTTGAGGCCATGCACCGCCACCGGCACACCCTCCAGGCGGCTGGTGCCCGAGTAAGACGACGTGCGGATGGAGATGTGATCGGTCTCCACGCCGAAGAAATCCAGCAACTCCTGGACGGCGATACCCACCGGGGTGCCACCGCGCCACACGCCGACGATAAAATTGGGCCGGAAATCGCTCTTGAGGATACCGAGGGCCAGTCGGTAGGAATCCTCCAGCAGTTGCTGGGCGGTGATGTAGACCTTTCTCATCGCGTCCTCGTGCCGGAAAGCGGGCTGCGCGCCCGCTTTCCGGCGCCGACCGCAACGCTATTGTGATTGGGAAACGCTGATTTTATCGCGGTTATCGGTCAGCGTCTTGTCGCCGATACCGCGCACTTGCAGCAGATCCTCCACCGAAGTGAAAGGACCGTGCTGCGTGCGATACTCAATGATTGCCGCGGCCTTCGCCGGCCCCACTCCCTTCATCACCCGGGCGAAAGCCTCGGCGTCAGCGGTGTTGATATCGATCGGGGTGGCGGCGATTGCCGCGAAAGATGCCGCCCACAAAATGGCGGCGACCAGTATGGCCTTCCCTGTGCGCATGGCAGACTCCTTTTGCCTGGGTTTGATGGGGCCTCTGCCCCGGCACCAGTCTAGCGCTTTTTGTGATGCGATTCACGCCCCGGCGACCATAGCGCCAGGCGACGGCTCACGGCCTCCTCAGCCACCCCCGTCCAGCGCCTGCGCCACCTCGCGACCGATGGCTGCCAGCGCCGCCTGCGGGTCCGCCGCAGCGGTCACCGGGCGGCCGATCACCAGATAATCGGCACCATTGCCCAGCGCCTCGCCCGGAGTAACCACGCGCCGCTGATCGCCGCTGGCGCTGCCCGCCGGGCGAATCCCCGGCGTCACCAGAGTGAAATTCGGCCCGCTACGGCGCCGCAGCCCTGCTGCCTCACGCGCCGAGCAGACCACACCGTCGAGCCCGCAATCGCGCGTCAGATCGGCCAACAGCCCGACCTGTTCAGCGGCGCTACGGGCGATGCCGACGGCGCGCAAATCAGACTCATCGGCGCTGGTCAGCACGGTCACCGCGATCAGCAACGGCCCACCCGCCGGCACCGCCTCGCGCGCCGCGCGGAGCATGCGCGGCCCACCACCGGCGTGCACATTGAGCATCCACACGCCGAGGTCGGCGGCTGCGCCGCAGGCACCGGCGACGGTGTTCGGGATGTCGTGAAATTTCAGATCGAGAAATACCGTGAAGCCGCGCGCCACCAGCTGGCGCACCAGTTGCGGACCCTCGGCGGTAAACAGCTGCTTACCGACTTTCAGTCGGCAGCCGGTCGGGTCGACGCTGTCGGCGAAACGCAGCGCCGCAGCCGCGCTGGCGTAGTCCAGCGCGACGATGATGCGTGGATCGTTGGCGGTCATCGGGGGCCTCGTCGGCGGCGGCGCCGCCGCCTACTCGTTTTCCTCGCCCAGCAGTGGGCGGATGGTGTTCCAGCGGTGGCAGCCGGGGCAATGCCAATGCAATGCCTGCCCCTTGAAGCCGCAGTGGCTACAGAGGTAGCCGGGTCGTCGGGCAATCACCCGGTCGAGCATGTCTACCACCACCTGGATGTCTTCCCGCTGATCCGAGGCGCGACGCTGCAACTCCATCCCCGCCCAGTGGCGCAGCGCCTTCAGCGACGGTCGCTTGAGCAGTTGCGCCTTGAAAAAACGCGCCGCGGCCTGCCCCCCCTGGCGCTCGGCAATCAGTCCGGTGATGGCGCGGGTGACCTTGAAAGCGCCGAGTTGTTCATCGCTATCGACGACCAGGCTATCCAGCGCCGCCTCGTCGCCGCTGCGCCGCATGGCATCGATCAGCCGGTCGATGACCTCGGGCAGCAGTTCCGGAGACTGACGCTGGACGGCACGGTAGTGCTCTATGGCCACCTCGGGCTTGCCTCCGCCGGCGGCCAGGTCGCCGAGCAGCATGCTGGCGCGGGCGCAGTCGGCGTCGAAGCCCAGCGCCTCGCCCAGCAATCGCCGCGTGCTGTCCGCATCCCCGGTGCGCCTCGCCTCCTCGGCCAGCTCGCAGTGGTAGTGGGCGATCATCGCTTGGCGGCTCTCACCGGTGGCGCGGTGGCAGCGTTCGGCAGCGTCGATGGCAGACCGCCACTCGCGCTCGCGCTCATAGATGAGGATCAGCCCGGCGTAGGCCTCAGAGGCGTGGCGGCTCGATTCGAGCAACTCGGTGAACACGCCCTCGGCGCGATCCAGCAGGCCGGCGGCGAGGTAGTCGCGGGCCAGTTCGAGCTGGCCCTCGCTGCGTACCGCGCGCGGCAGGCGCGGGCGGGCGATGAGATTTTGGTGGATGCGGATGGCGCGGTCGACCTCGCCGCGGCGGCGGAACAGGTTGCCGAGGGTGAGATGGGTCTCGACGGTATCCTTGTCCACCTGGACCAATTTGATGAACAGCTCGATGGCCTTGTCCTGCTGCTCATCGAGCAGGTAGGCGAGGCCACGGTAGTAGTCCGGCGCATAACGCCCACCGGCACCGGCGGCGGCGCCCCGACCCCGGCGTCGCCCGGTCCACCAGCCAGTAGCGGCGGCGACCGGCAACAACAGCCAGAGCAGCTCGATCACGGCGATCAGCTTTCCGTGGCGACCGCGCCTTCGAGCGGCATCTTGCGCAGGCTCTGCAATTCACGCTCCTGCTCGCGCCAAGCGCGCTTGGCACGGCGGATACGCTGCCGGTAGCGCAGCGTGTGCGGCACCATGAGCAATGCGGTGAACAGCGCTCCGACGACAAAGCAGAGCAGCGCGAAGAGCGCCAGCGGCATTTCGATATCGCCCAACACGTAGTGCAGCGAAATCGGTTGGGCATTGTGATAGGCGAAGGTCCCGGCAACCGCCATGAGGGCGATTACCAGGGCAAAAAGGATGAATTTCACGGGGTGCAGATCCAAGGCTTGCGACGGCGCACAGTCTAGCGACGCGCCCGTTACTTGGCCACTGGCCGTGAGGATAGCTGCTTGAAAAATGCCAACCGCGTGGCAGGAGAAGCGGGCACCGCACGAGCCGGCACCCGCGTCGATAAGATCAGTCGCCGACGGCGGGGAGCTCGGCCTGCGGCGTGGCAGCGTTGACGCGGTCACGCAGCTGCTTGCCGGGCTTGAAGTGCGGCACGTGCTTGCCGCGCAGGGCGACCGAATCACCCGACTTGGGGTTGCGTCCGGTTCGCGGCGGGCGGAAATGCAGGCTGAAGCTGCCGAAACCACGAATCTCGATGCGCTCTCCGTTGGCCAGGGATTGGCTCATGCGTTCCAGCAATCCCTTGACCGCAAGCTCAACGTCTTTATACGCGAGGTGACTCTGGCTTTTCGCCAGAGCCTCTATCAATTCCGACTTCGTCATCGTCTGCACTGTCCCACTCTGAGATTGACGGGAAACATCCTCTATATAGCCATCCATGGCCAAAATTTCCCTTACGGCTCAGAGCAGTGCGACTTATTCCTTATTCGCCATCTGCTCCTTGAGAATGTCGCCGAGCGTAGTGCCCGGACCACGGGACGACTGACTGTAATCGCTGATCGCCGCGGCCTCCTCGTCGGAATCCTTGGCCTTGATGGACAGCGAGAGCGAACGTGACTTGCGGTCGATGCCGATAAATTTGGCCTCGATCTCATCACCTTCGCGGATCACTTGGCGGACATCCTCGACGCGGTCGCGAGAAATCTCGCTGACCCGCAGAATGCCTTCGATACCCTCTGCCAGTTCAATCGTCGCACTGCGTGCATCGACTTCGCGGACGATTCCTTTAACTACGCTGCCCTTGGGGTGATCGGCGACGTACTGGCCAAAGGGATCCTGCTCCATCTGTTTGATGCCGAGTGAGATGCGCTCGCGCTCCGGATCCACGGAGAGAACCACGGCATCCACCTCGTCGCCCTTTTTGAAGTTGCGCACGGCGTCTTCGCCGCCATCGCTCCAGGACAGGTCGGAGAGATGGATCAGGCCATCGATGCCGCCCTCCAGACCGATGAAGATGCCGAAGTCGGTGATCGACTTGATCTTGCCGGAGACGCGATCATTCTTGTTGAAGTTCTGCGCGAACTCGTCCCAGGGGTTCGGCTGGCACTGCTTGATGCCCAGCGAGATACGGCGACGCTCCTCGTCGATATCGAGGATCATGACCTCGACCTCCTCGCCCAACGTCACCACCTTGTTGGGGTTGACGTTGCGGTTGGTCCAATCCATCTCGGAAACGTGCACCAGGCCTTCGACACCCTCTTCCACTTCCACGAAACAGCCATAGTCGGCGATGTTGGTGACCTTGCCGAACAGGCGTGTGCCCTCCGGGTAGCGGCGGGTGATATCGACCCACGGATCCTCACCGAGCTGTTTGAGACCGAGGGAGACGCGCATGCGCTCGCGGTCGAACTTGAGCACCTTGACGCGGATCTCCTGGCCGACTTCGACCACCTCGGAGGGGTGCTTGACACGCTTCCAGGCCATGTCGGTGATGTGCAGCAGGCCGTCGATGCCGCCGAGGTCGAGGAAGGCGCCATAATCGGTGAGATTCTTGACGATGCCGTCGATCTCCATGCCTTCCTGCAGGTTCTTGAGCAGCTCTTCGCGCTCGGCGCTGTATTCCTTTTCCACCACCGCGCGGCGCGAGACCACGACGTTGTTGCGGCGCTGGTCGAGCTTGATGACCTTGAATTCGAGATCCTTGCCTTCGAGGTACGCGGTGTCGCGCACCGGGCGGATGTCCACCAGCGAACCGGGCAGGAAGGCGCGGATGCCGCTGATGTCGACGGTGAAGCCACCCTTGACCTTGCCGGTGATCTTGCCGGTGCAGACCTCGTCGCCCTCGTGGGCCTCTTCGAGCATGGTCCAGACGCGTGCGCGACGGGCCTTTTCGCGCGACAGGCGGGTCTCGCCAAAACCGTCTTCGACGGCGTCCAGCGCGACTTCGACGGCATCGCCGATTTCGACTTCCAGTTCACCCGCATCGTTGCGGAACTGCTCGACGGGGATCACACCCTCGGACTTGAGGCCGGCGTTGACCATCACGTAACCGCCGGAGATATCCACCACGGTGCCCATCAACAGGGTGCCGGGTTTCATCTGCGTCTTGGCAAGGCTCTCTTCAAAAAGCTCGGCAAAGGATTCAGACATGGGTTGAGTTGACCTTAAGATAAGAAAACAACGCTGTGGCCGTAGGGCTCCCTGCCGGCTCACGCGGATAATTGGACATCGCCCGCCCCGCAGTCCTGCGGGTCGGGCCGTTAACGCGGTGAATCGCCGCCGAGACGCTGGCGCGCCAGCTTGAGCAGCTTCTCCCGCACCGCTTCGACGGACATCGAAGTAGAGTCGACGACCACCGCATCGGCGGCCGCCTGCAGCGGTGAAACGGCGCGCTGGCTGTCTCGCTCGTCGCGCGCGCGAATCTCCTGCAAAAGGTCGGGGAGACTAGCATCTAAGCCTTTGTTTCGCAACTGCGCGAAGCGCCGGCGGGCGCGCTCCTCGGCACTGGCGGTGAGAAAGATCTTCAGCCCGGCCCCGGGAAACACCACAGTGCCCATATCGCGGCCGTCGGCGACCAGTCCGGGCGCGCGGCGAAAGTCCCGCTGCACGGCGAGCAGCGCGGCGCGCAGCGCCGGCAGCGCGGCGACCTGCGAAGCCAACTCGCCGGTCTGTTCGGTGCGCAACTCCAGACTGACGTCAGCGCCATCGAGATAGGTGGCCACGCCCTGCCCCGGGCGCGGCTCGAAGCGGATGCGCATGTTTGCGGCGACCGCGGCCAGCGCCTCGCCGTCGTCCAGCACCACCCCGGCGCGGCGCGCGGCCAGCGCGCTGAGGCGGTACAGCGCGCCTGAGTCGAGCAGGTGAAAGCCCAGCGCCTCGGCCAGCTGCTGGGCGATGGTGCCCTTGCCCGAGCCCACCGGGCCGTCGATGGTGATCACCGGCGGTGTCACGGCGCCACCTGCTCGCCGATGGCGCTGAAGGCGTCGAAAAAGCCGGGAAAGGTCTTCGCCGTACAGCCCGGATCGAGGATTCTCAGCGGCACCCCGGCCAGGGTCGCCAAGGCGAAGCACATGGCGATACGGTGATCGTCGTAGGTGTGGATCGCGGTATCTGCGCGCAGCGCACCGCCCGGGGTCACCGCCAGCCAGTCGTCGCCCTGCTCGGCGCTCGCGCCGAGGCGCAGCAGCTCCTTGTGCATGGCGTCGATGCGGTCGGTCTCCTTGACCCGCCAGGAGGCGATATTGCGCAGCCGGCAGGGGCCGGCACAGAACAGCGCGGTGACCGCCAGCGTCATCGCCGCGTCGGGGATGTGATTGAAATCGGCGTCGAAGGCCGCCAGCCGCCGGTCCGCCGGGCGCTCGACCTCGATCCATTCATCGCCCCAGGCGACCCGTGCGCCGATCGCCGCCAGCGCATCGGCAAAGCGCACATCGCCCTGCACACTGCGCTCGCCGACGCCCTCCACGCGCACCCGCCCGCCGATCGCCCCGGCGGCGAGGAAATAGGAGGCGCTGGAGGCGTCCGCCTCGATGCGCAACCGCCCCGGGCTGCGGTAGCGCTGCGCGCCGTCGAAGCGGAAGGCGGCGTAGGCCTCGCGTTCGGCGACCACGCCGAAGCGCGCCATCAGCGCCAGCGTCATGTCCACATAGGGTTTGGAGATCAGCTCGCCGATGACCTCCAGGGTCACCGGCCGGCCGAGCAGTGGCAGGGCGATCAGCAACCCGGTGAGGTACTGCGAGGAAACATCGCCGCGCACCGCGACGCGCGCCGTTCCGGCATCGGCGAAGGCGCCGATGCGCAGCGGCAGAAAGCCCTCGCCAGCCGCGCAATCGACGCGCGCGCCGAGCGGCCGCAGGGCGTCGAGCAGATCGCCGATGGGCCGCTCGCGCATGCGCGCCACGCCGTCGATGCAGTAGTCGCCGCCGAGCACGGCGAGCACTGCGGTCAGCGTGCGCACCGCGGTGCCGGCGTTGCCGAGGAACAGCTCCGCCGCCGGCACCGCGAAGCGCCCGGCGCAGCCGGCGACGCGCAGCCCGCTGTGCGGCTCGCCGTCGATGGCCACGCCCAGCGCATCCAGCGCGCGGCGCATGTAGCGGGTATCGTCGGATTCGAGCAGCGCTTCGATGCGCGTCTCGCCCTCGGCCAGCGCGGCGAGCAGCAGCGCGCGGTTGGAAAGGCTCTTCGAGCCGGGCAGCGCCACCGTGCCGTGACAGGCGGCCAACGCCGGCAGCGCCAATTGGTGCATGTCGCTCATGGGTTACTCGGCACAGCGGCTGAACTTGTCGAGGTGCGCGTCGCGCGCCGCCTTGGCGCGCAGGAAGGTGTCGTGGATAGCCGTCGCGTCACCGCGCTCGATGGCGTCGCGCAGCTGCTGGAAGTGCTCGATCAACTCCTCGACCACCTCCAGCAAGGCACCGCGGTTGGCGACGCAGATGTCGCGCCACATCACCGGATCGCTGGAGGCGATGCGGGTGAAATCGCGAAAGCCGCCAGCGGCGTAGCGGAAGATCTCGTCGCGACTCTGCATGGTCGCCAGGGTGTCCACCAGGCTGAAGGCGAGCATGTGCGGCAGGTGGCTGGTGGCGGCCAGCACGCGGTCGTGCTGCTCCACCGACAGACACTCCACCTCGGCGCCGCACAGCCGCCACAGGCCGGCGACTGCCTCGGTGGCGGCCGGCGCGGTCTCATCGAGGGGGGTGAGAATCACCCGGCGCTGGCGATAGAGCGTGGCGAAGGCGGCCTCGACGCCGCTGTTCTCGGTGCCGGCGATGGGGTGGCCGGGCACCACGCGGCGCAGGCTGTCGCCGAGCACCGCGCGGGCGTCGGCGGCGAAGCTGCCCTTGACGCTGCCGGCGTCGCTGACGATGGCGTCTTCGCGCAGCGCCGGGGCGACCCGCTCCAGCACCGCGCGCATCGCCCCCATGGGCACCGCCAGCAGCAGCAGGTCGGCGCCCGCCGCGGCCGCGGCGAGGTCTGTGCTGTAGCGGTCGATGACGCCCAGCTCGACGCCGCGGGCCAGATTGTCCGCGCTGCGCCCGCTGCCGACGATCTCGCCGTCAAAGCCGGCGGCGCGCAGACCGAGGGCGAAGGAGCCGCCGATCAGTCCGACGCCGCAGATGCAGATGCGCCGGACCCCGCCCGCCCGCTGCGTCACCGATGCCGACGCCGATGCCGAGACCGACACCGCTAGTACACCGCCTTCGGATAGGCGCCGAGCACGCGGTACAGCGCCGCCTCCTGGCGCAGCGCGGCGAGCGCGTCGGCCACGCTGGGGGTGTCTTTGTGGCCCTCGATGTCGATGAAAAAGACGTACTCCCAAAGGCCGCCGCGCGACGGGCGCGACTCGATGCGCGTCATGCTCAGGCCGTTGTCGGCCAGCGGCACCAGCATCTTGTACAGCGAGCCGGGCTTGTTCTGCGCCGAGATCAGCAGCGAGGTCTTGTCGGCGCCGGAGGCCGGCACCTCGTCGTGGCCGATGACCAAAAAGCGCGTGCTGTTGTCCGGCTCGTCCTCGATGTTCTGCACCAGCGAGGTGAGGCGGTAGATCTCCGCCGCGGCGGCCCCGGCAATGGCCGCCGCGGTGGCGTCGCCGGACACATGGCGGGCAGCCTCGGCGTTGCTCGGCGCGGCGATGCGCTGCGCGCGCGGCAGGTTGTGATCGAGCCAGTTGCGGCACTGCGCCAGCGCCTGCGGATGGGCGAAGACGCGCTCGATGTCATCGAGCTGGCGGGCGTCGCCGAGCAGGTTGTGGTGGATGCGCACGATCACCTCGCCGCAGATCTTCAGCGGCGAGCGGATGAACATGTCCAGAGTGTGGTTGACCACGCCCTCGGTGGAGTTCTCCACCGGCACCACGCCGTACTGCGCCTGGCCGGATTCGACCTCGCGGAAAACCTCGTCGATAGCCCCCAGCGGGGCCTGCACGGCGCCGTGGCCGAAATGCTTCTGCACCGCCGACTGGGTGAAGGTGCCCTGCGGGCCGAGATAGGCGACGCACAGCGGTTTCTCCAGCGCCAGACAGGCCGACATGATCTCGCGAAACAGCGCGGCCATCGCCGCCTTCGGCAGTGGCCCCTCGTTGCGCGCCATGATCTCGCGCAGCACCTGCGCCTCGCGCTCCGGGCGGTAGAACACGGCATTGTCGTCGTGCGCCAGCTTGACCTCGGCGACGCGCTGAGCGCAGCGCGCGCGGCGGCTGATCAGGTTCTGGATCTGGTGATCGATGTCGTCGATCTCGTTGCGGATCGCCTGCAGCTGTTCTTCTTCTCGGTTCGCCATCGCTGTCCCTCCGCCGCGCCTTCAGCCGCGGCGGCGCTCGAAGCCGGCCATGAAATCGACCAGCGCATCGACGCCCGCCTCGGGCATCGCGTTGTAGATGCTGGCGCGCATGCCGCCGGCCACGGCGTGCCCCTTGAGCGCGGCGAGGCCGGCGGCCTCGGCTTCTTCGAGGAAGCAGGCGTCCAGCTCCGGCCGCGCCAGGGTGAAGGGCACGTTCATCCGCGAGCGGCAGGCCGGATCGACCGGGTTGTGGTAGAAATCGCTGCCGTCGATGGCGGCGTAGAGCTTCTCCGCCTTGCGCCGGTTGACGCCCTCGACGGCCGCCAGCCCACCCTGTTCCAGCAGCCACTGGAAGACCAGCCCGGCCAGATACCAGGCGAAGGTCGGCGGCGTGTTGAGCATCGAATCCTTGGCCGCCTGCTGGGCGTAGTCGAAGATGTTCGGCGTGCCCGGCAGCGGCTCGCCGATCAGATCCTCGCGCACGATCACCACCGCCAACCCCGAGGGGCCGATGTTCTTTTGCGCGCCGGCGTAGATCAGGCCGAAGCGCGACACATCGAGGGGCCCGGAGAGGATGTCCGAAGACATGTCGGCGACCAGCGGCAGATCGCCGACTTCGGGCGGCTGGTGCAGCTGTACACCGCTGATGGTCTCGTTGCTGGCGTAGTGCAGATAGGCTGCGGAGGGGTCGATCCGCCACTGCTCGCGCGGCGGCAGGCTGTGATAGCCGGCGTCGCGGCCGGAGGCCACCAGCAGCGGCTCGCAGTAATTGCGCGCGATCTCCATGGCCTGCGCCGACCAGTGGCCGGTGTCCAGATAGCAGGCGCGCTCACGGCCGCGCAGCAGGTTCATGGGGATCAGCGCGAACTGCTGGCGCGCGCCGCCCTGCAAAAACAGCACCCGGTAGTTGTCGGGCACGCCGAGCAGGCGGCGCAGATCGCTCTCGGCCCGCGCCGCCACCTCCATGAAAACCTCACCGCGGTGGCTGATCTCCATCACCGAGGCGCCGCAGTCGCGAAATTCCAGCAGCTCGTCGCGGGCGCGCTGCAGCACCGCTTCGGGCAGCGCCGCGGGGCCGGCGCTGAAGTTGAATACGCGCGCCATCAGGCGCCCCCGCCCTCGTCGCCCGAATCGGCTTCGCCATCGGTGCCCGGGTCGGCATCCGGGTCAGCATCCGGGCCGGCTTGCGAGCCGCCATCGATGCGCGTCTCGCCCGCCGCGGCGGAACTGGCTGCCGAGTCGGCGTCGAGGGCCGCGACACGCTCCACTTCGACCAGCTGCTCGCCCACGACCAGGCGGATCAGGCGCACGCCCTGGGTGTTGCGGCCGAGCTGGGAGACCTCGGCCACCGCGGTGCGCACCAGCGTGCCGCCGTCGGAAATGAGCATGATCTCGTCGTCGTCGACCACCTGCACGGCGCCGACCACGGCGCCGTTGCGCTCGCTGGTCTTGATGTCGATGACGCCCTGAATGCCGCGGCCTTTGCGCGGGTACTCGCCGATGGCGGTGCGCTTGCCGTAGCCGTGTTCGGTGGCGGTGAGGATGTCGCCGTCCCGATCCACCGCCGGGTTGTGGGCGATCAGCGCCACCACCTCGCCGTCCTCGGGCATGCGGATGCCGCGCACACCGGCCGCGGCGCGGCCCATCTTGCGCACCTCGTCCTCATCGAAGCGCACCGTGCGCCCGCCGGAGGAGAACAGCAGGATGTCGCTGCTGCCATCGGTCAGGGCCACATCGACCAGATAGTCGTCGACGCGCAGATCGATGGCGATGATGCCGATCGAGCGCGGCCGGGAGAAATCCGACAGCGGGGTCTTCTTGACCACGCCCTTGCGCGTGGCGAAGAACACGAAGCGATCCTCGGGGAAGTCGCGTACCGGCAGCACCGCGTTGATGCGCTCGTCCGCCTGCAGCGGCAGCAGATTGACGATCGGCCGCCCGCGCGAACCGCGCGAGGCCAGCGGCAGCTCGTAGACCTTCTTCCAGAACACCCGACCGTGGCTGGTGAAGCACAGCAGCGTGTCGTGGGTGCTGGCGACGAACAGCTTGTCGATGAAGTCCTCTTCCTTCATCGCCGTGGCCGATTTGCCGCGCCCGCCGCGGCGCTGGGTGGCGTAGTCGGAGAGCGGCTGTGCCTTGGCGTAACCGGCGTGGGAGAGGGTGACCACCACGTCTTCCTCGGTGATCAGATCCTCCACGGTGAGGTCGGAGAAGTCGGTCAGAATTTCGGTGCGGCGCTGATCGCCGAAGGCCTCGGCGATCAGCTCAAGCTCCTCGCGCACCACCGTGCGCAGGCGATCGGGGTTTTCGAGGATCTCCAGCAACTCGGCGATCTTCACCAGTATTTCCTCGAACTCGGCGAGGATCTTGTCCTGCTCCAGGCCGGTGAGGCGGTGCAGGCGCAGTTCGAGGATCGCCTGTGCCTGCGCTTCGGAGAGGTGGTAGCCATCGTCGTGCAGGCCGTAGCGCGGCTCCAGCCCGTCGGGGCGCGAGGCTTCGGCGCCGGCGCGCTCCAGCATGCCGCTGACCATGCCCGGCGCCCAGGCGCGGGCCACCAGCCCGGCGCGCGCCTCGGCGGGATTGGGCGATTCCTTGATCAGCTGGATCACCGGATCGATGTTG
>Ga0316192_10002046_pt1 | contig 14810 bp, 12 predicted proteins | sample MerIslwburrow_MG_FD_204931 | JGI IMG/M metagenome (GOLD analysis project Ga0316192, IMG submission 204931) | Coastal sediment microbial communities from Maine, United States - Merrow Island worm burrow | ecosystem: Environmental > Aquatic > Marine > Coastal > Sediment | place: USA: Maine...
CGCCAGCATACCCGCAGCCACCTGGGATAGCTCAAAGGTATCCATGAAGAACAGCGGCAGCATCGAAACCACGGCCAGTTCTGAACCGAAGGTCACCAGGTAGGCCAGGTCCAGCACCGCAACCTGTTTGAACTTGTAGCGTTCGATTTCCGGAACTTCCCTGCTAAACACACCTTTGTTGATCTGGAAAATGCGCGCAGTCTGGAAAAAATAGACCCCCACCAGCAGCGCGTAGATGCCAGCGGAAATCGCCTCGCTCAGCATCCCGAGGTTGGCCGGGCCGAGCTTCCAGGTCAGCACCGCCAGTGCCGCATACATGGGGATATTCATAAGCAGGTACAGGAACAAATCACCTTTACTGTTGACTTCCATGGCGCCATTCTTTTTCGGCTTGAAGTAGGTCGAGCCCTTTGGGGTATCAGAGACCGAAAAGAAATAGATAAGCGAGTATATCAGCGTCAGCGCACCGGTGGTGGCGATGGCGTAGCGCCAGCCGTCTTCCCCACCATACATCAGGGCGACTGTCGGCAGTATCAGTGCGGCTGCGGCTGAACCGAAGTTACCCCAACCACCGTATATACCTTCGGCAACCCCCAGCTGCTTGGCCGGGAACCATTCGCTGATCATGCGGATGCCGATAACAAAGCCGGCACCGACGAAACCGAGCAAGAAACGCATTAACGCCAGGCGTTCAAAGTCATCGGCCATGGCAAAGCCGAAGCACAGGAAGCTGGAGATGAACAAAAGCAGGGAATACATGCGGCGTGGACCGATGGCATCGACCAGCATGCCGACAATGATGCGTGCAGGAATGGTCAGGGCAACGTTCAGGATCAGCAGCGTCTTTATCTGTTGATCTGTAAGCCCGAAGGTTTCGCGCATCGATGCCAACAGCGGCGCATGGTTAAACCAGACAAGGAAGCTCAAAAAGAATGCAAACCAGGACAGGTGCAGAATGCGTGTCTTGCCGCTAAAGGAAAAAAGATTGAGTCTGGACGCCTGCATGATAAGAGTTACCCCGTAAGTTAAAAGACCTGCTGCAGGATGTCATGGCAAGTAACATGCCAGGTGCTATCGTGGCGCACGCTTTGCCAGCCGGAAGCTGCGCAAAGGGCTTTCGCCAAGTGAGCGAGAATGATCGAAAAAGCCGTTAACTTACTGTTCTGTCAACAGGGTGCCCAGCTTCGGGTGCGATGGCAGCAGCGGCTTTTTTACCGCGCAGTTTGAGTGTCTGGTCTGCGGCGCTTCAGCGCCAGCCGGTGAACGTGCGCCAGCATAAGGCAAGTGATTATTAGGTTGCACTAATATTGTGCGCCAATCCTGTCGTTGCCCGATGTAAATTTCGATAGATTTAATTCAACCCATTGAAATATATTCATATAATACGATATTTGTCGAGTGGCATGCTGGTTGCATCCTTTCCTGTAATTCAAGTTTGTGGGCGCTGTTATGAAAGAAAAACTGGTTCTGATCGGCAATGGCATGGCGGGTGTTCGCACGCTCGAAGAGCTGCTGAAACTTGCACCGGAGCAGTATGACATCACGGTGTTCGGTGGTGAACCCTACGGTAACTACAACCGTATTCTGCTTTCGCCAGTGCTCGCCGGCGAAAAGACCATTGATGAAATCATGCTCAACGATGAGCAGTGGTATGCAGATAACTGCATCACTCTGCACAAGGGCAAGTGGGTCGAAGACGTCAATCGTGCCCGGCGCATTGTGCGCACATCCGACGGTAGCGAAGCCAGTTACGATCGTTTGATTATTGCCACGGGTTCCAACCCTTTCATTATTCCGATTCCGGGCAACGAGCTGGATGGTGTGATTTCGTTCCGGGATATCAGCGATGTCGATAGCATGCTGGAGTCGTCCAGGAAGCAAGGTGGTAAAGCGGTCGTTATCGGTGGTGGTCTGCTCGGCCTCGAGGCCGCCAACGGTTTGATGAAGCAGGGCATGAACGTGACGGTCGTGCACCTGATGGATACCCTGATGGAACGTCAGCTCGACAAGCCGGCCGGTGCCTTGTTAAAAGCGTCGCTGGAAAAGAACGGCATGAAGTTCCTGATGGAAGCGCAGACCGAAGCCATCCTCGGCACGGACAAGGTCGAAGGAATACGTTTCAAGGAGGGCCTGGAGATCCCGGCTGACCTGGTCGTTATGGCGGTGGGTATCCGCCCCAATATCGATCTCGCCAAAAAAATCGGCCTGCATTTTGAGCGGGGCATTGTTGTCAACGATACTATGCAGTCATTCGATCCTCGCGTGTACTCGGTGGGAGAGTGTATACAGCACCGTGGCGAGACCTACGGCCTGGTTGCACCTCTGTTTGAACAGGCCAAGGTCTGCGCCAATCACCTGGCTCACATGGGCATTGCCCGTTACCAGGGATCGGTTTCCTCCACCAAGCTGAAAGTCACCGGTATCGACCTGTTCTCGGCGGGTGACTTCCACGGTGATGAGACCACCGAGGAACTGGTGTTACAGGATCCGGGTCGTGGCATCTACAAGAAGGTCGTACTCAAGGACCACAGAATTCAGGGTGCGGTGATGTATGGTGATACCATCGATGGCACCTGGTACTTCGAGTTGATGCGAGACGGTACCGACGTTTCCGATTTTCGCGACAAGCTGCTGTTCGGTCAGGCTCACCTCGGTGATTCGGGTCACGGGGATGACAATCGGGTCGCCGCTATGGCCGATACGGCCGAGATCTGTGGCTGTAACGGGGTGTGTAAAGGCGATATCGTCAACGCCATTACCCGGGAAAAGCTGTTCACCCTGGACGATGTACGTGCCCATACTAAAGCTTCCAGTTCCTGCGGTTCCTGCACCGGTCTGGTCGAGGCGCTGCTGTCACATACCCTGGGCGGCGATTATTCTGAATCACCAGCCAGGAAACCCCTGTGTACCTGTACCGAATTCACGCACGATGAAATCCGTGCCGGCATGAAGGAGCAGAAACTCAAGACCATCCCTGCGATGCAGGCGTTCTTTGAGTGGAAAACAGATAACGGTTGCAGCAAGTGTCGTCCGGCGCTCAACTACTACTTGCTATGCCAGTGGCCGGGCGAGTACCGCGACGACGCTCAGTCGCGTTTCATCAACGAACGCGCCCACGCCAATATTCAGAAAGATGCCAGTTATTCGGTGATCCCACGCATGTGGGGTGGTGGCACCACACCGCAGGAACTGCGTGCCATTGCCGATGCTGCGGAAAAATACAACGTCAAGACGGTGCACGTCACCGGCGGTCAGCGTATTGCCCTGTATGGCCTCAAGAAGGAAGAGTTGCCGCAAATCTGGGGCGAACTCAGCGAGGCGGGCCTGGTGTCCGGGCATGCCTACGGTAAGGCGCTGCGTACGGTGAAAACCTGCGTGGGCAAGGAGTGGTGCCGTTTTGGTACCCAGGATTCCACCCAGTTGGGTATAGATCTGGAGAAAATGACCTGGGGTTCCTGGACACCGCACAAGTTCAAGATGGCCGCCTCCGGTTGTCCACGAAACTGTGCCGAAGCCACTATCAAGGACCTGGGCGTGGTATGCGTGGATTCCGGTTACGAGCTGCACGTCGGCGGTAATGGCGGTGTCAAGGTGCGTGCCACCGACTTTCTGCGCCATGTGGAAACATCGGAACAGGTGCTGGAATACGCTGCCGCCTTCATGCAACTGTACCGCGAGGAGGCGCACTACCTTGAACGCACCGCGCCCTGGCTGGAGCGTGTCGGTCTGAGTTATGTGAAGGAAAAGATCGTCGAGGATGAGGTCGGCCGCAAGGCGCTCGCCGGGCGTTTTTTATACTCGCAAAAGTTTGCCCAGGAGGATCCCTGGCGCGAGCGTGCTGAGGGTGCAGAGGCATACGAATTCACACCCATTAAACGGGTGGGTTGATCAAATATTGGAGTATGACGAAATGAACCAGGCCGAAAAGTTTATGACCGGGCAGGTTGAGTGGGTGCAAATTTGTAGCGTTGAAGACATCCCGAAACTGGGTGCGCGCGTGGTGCGTACCGCCGAGGGTGACATCGCGGTATTCCGTACCGCAGATGACGAGATTTTCGCTCTGCGTGACAAGTGCCCGCACAAGGGCGGACCGTTATCTCAGGGCATCGTATCCGGTAGACGTGTCGCCTGTCCCTTGCACGACTGGAAGATTGATCTGAATTCCGGTGATGCGGTGGCTCCTGACGAAGGTTGTGCGGCACGTTTTCCGGTTCAGGTCGAAGGTGGCGTCATCCAGCTGTCCCTGACACCCGAAGAAGGTTGTCCCAACAAATAGTATCCCCTGTAGGAGCGGTCTCCTGACCGCGATAGTGCAGTGGCAGAGCAATTCAATCGCGGTCAGCAGATCGCTCCTACAGGCTAACTGAGGAAGCGCATGCTCTTCGGACGCAAAAAGAAAAATCCCATCAAGCTCGCCGACAAGGGTGCAGTGGATTGGAAGTACACCACTTGCGGTTATTGTTCCACCGGTTGTTCCATCGAAGTGGGTCTGAACAAAGACGGCAAAGCGGTGTCGGCTCGTGGCGTAGGCGATGCCGACGTGAATCGCGGCAAGCTGTGTATCAAAGGTATTTTTGAATACGAGCTGTTCGAAACAGAGGGGCGTGGCCGTGTACCGCTGATGCGCGACCGTAGCCACCAGGCTTTCCAGCAGGCCGGCTGGGATCAGGCGTTGGATAAAGTGGCAGCGGAGATTCAGCGTATTCAGGGCAGTTACGGCCGCGATGCCTTCGCTATTGTATCCACCGGTCAGATCATGACCGAAGAGTTCTATACGCTGGGCAAGCTGGCGCGTGGTGTGATCGGCACCAATAACTACGACGGTAATACGACTCTGTGTATGTCATCAGCCGTTTCCGGTTACAAGCGTTCTTTCGGCTCCGACGGCCCGCCCGGTTGTTACGAAGATTTTGAACATACCGATTGCCTGCTGGCCATTGGTTCCAATCTTCCCGAGCAGCATCCGATCATTTACTGGCGTATGCGCGAGGCGCGTGAAAAGCGCAAGTTCCCTCTCATCGTGGTCGATCCGCGTGTGACCATGCTGGCGCAGAATGCGGATATGCACTTGCCGATCAATCCGGGTACCGATGTGGTGTTACTGAACAGTATTGCCCACGTTATTCTGCAAGAGGGGCTCCAGGATCAGACCTACATCGAAGCACACACCGAGGGGTACGCAGCCTTCAGGGAACTGGTCGATCAATACGACCCGGTCAGTGCTGCGAAGATCTGTGGTATCGATAAAGACACCATTCGTAATGTGGCCCGCCTGTATGCCAATGCAGCATCGGCCATGACCATCTGGACCATGGGTATCAATCAGAGCACCCATGGATCGGACGGTGTGGTCGGCATCAATAATCTCAACCTGATTACCGGCAATATCGGTAAAGCCGGCGGTAGCAGCCTGTCTATCACCGGTCAGTGTAACGCCATGGGGACCCGGGAATGGTCGTCCTGTTCAGGCCTGCCTGGTTACCGCACGCTGGAAAAACAGCAGGACCGCCAGGAGATCGCCGATTACTGGGGTATCGATGCCGATTTCTTCCCCGACAAACGCGGCCTGTTCATGACCGATATTCTGCCCTCCATCGAGACAGGTCAGATCAAGGGTCTGTGGCTGATCGCCACCAATCCCATGACCTCCATGCCCAATACCGCCCGTATTCGAAAGACGTTGGAGAAACTGGAGTTCCTGGTGGTGCAGGACGCCTATGCCGATGTGGAAACCAACGAATACAGTCATGTGTTCCTGCCAGCCGCCATCTGGGCCGAGAAGGAAGGTGTGTTCACCAATACCGAACGCCGTGTCAACCTGATTCGTAACGTGATTGAACCTTTTGCTGAATCGAAACCCGACTTCTGGATTTTCAATAATCTGGCCAAGCGGTTCGAGCGCGAGCGCAAACCGAATTTTCCCGAAAGCACCGAACAGGTGTTCGAGGAAATGAAAGAGCTGTCCAGGGGCCGCATGCTGGATATCTCCGGCATGAGCTACGAGCGGATCGAACAGAAGCGTGGTTTGCAATGGCCGTGTCCTGACGGTGATGAAGACGGCGAGCAGCGCCTGTACAGCGACGGGGTTTTCCAGTATCCGGGTGGCAAGGCCAGACTGATACCCTTGCCGTTTATCGACAACAACGAACGACCGGATGGGGAGTACCCATTCTGGTTGAACAGCGGTCGTGTGGTGGAGCATTTTCATTCCCGTACCCGAACCGGAAAGGTCGGTAACCAGAATAAGTTTAGTCCGACACCCTACATGGAGATGAATCCGGACGCCGCGTTCGAACTGGGTGTTGAACACGGCAGCTATGCGCGGCTGGTGTCACGGCGTGGTGATGCCGTGGTGCTGGTTCAGTGCACCCAGCGTGTCCCGCCCGATATGGTGTTTATTCCGTTCCACTTCCACGAATGCGTGAACCGCGTCAGCCTCGGGCTGCTCGACCCGTATTCGCGCCAGCCGGCTTTCAAACAATGTGCGGTACGTGTGGAAGCGGTTGAAGATCAGCAGGCTGCCGCAGCCATGAATCTGGCCGTGAGGGCTTATTAAAGCAGAGTGTTATGTATAAAGTCCGTGAAGAAGAACCCGACTATGCATTCGTACCGAACGTGCAGGCAGCGGAGACCAACTGCTATGGTAAACCCATACAGCTGGTGGATGAAAACGACCCGCTGGCAGGTCAAAGCCTGAACATCAACGGTGATTCAGGTGTTGGTGACAACCCTGACCGATACAAGCAACACGGCTTCTACTTTAATGCGGATAACTGCATTGCCTGCCACGCCTGCGAAGCCGCCTGTGCGGAAAAGAACGATACACCGGCACACCTGGCATTTCGTTCAGTCGGTTACCTGGAAGGGGGCAGTTATCCCGCGGTTAAACGCCTGAACATCTCCATGGCCTGCAACCACTGTGACAACCCGGTGTGTTTAAAGGGTTGCCCGACCCGTGCCTATACCAAGTTTGCGGAGTACGGTGCTGTGTTGCAGGATCCGGATATCTGTTTCGGCTGCGGGTACTGTACCTGGGTGTGTCCGTACAATGCGCCGCAGCTGGACCCCAACGCCGGCCATGTATCCAAGTGCAATATGTGCGTGGATCGCCTGGAAGTGGGATTGAAACCGGCCTGTGCCTCTGCCTGCCTGGGTGGTGCACTGGATTTCGGTGTTATCGAAACCACGCCGGAAGGCAGCGAACAGCTTGAGACCCGTATTCCCGGTTTTCCCGATACTTCGATAACCCGGCCGAATATCCGTTTTCAGCAGACCGGCAGCCTGCCGCGTGAAATGTACCGTACCGACAGCACACCGCTGCGCTATATTCGTGATGACCAGAATGCCAAACCCGATCCCGGTATTAAAGGCGGGCAGGGTCAGTACCGCAGTGCGGCAATGACCCACAGCAACACACCCAGGTCATGGAGCCTGCACAGCTTGCGTTCGCGTGAAGATCCGCTGGTCCTGTTTACACTGATCGCCCAGGCGGTGGTTGGTGCTTTCCTGGTTCTGTTCCTGGGTCCGGTATCAGGTCTGCCAGGCCTGGATTTCCAGGCTCACCCGGCCGCGCTCCCGGTCGCCTTGTTCAGCCTGATTGCGCTGTTGACATTCGGGTTGGTGATGTCCACCCTGCACCTGGGCAGGCCGCACCGCTTTTACCGTGCATTCAACAATCTCAGGTATTCCCCGGTCAGCCGTGAAGTCGCGGCCGTTGCGGTGTTCTACAACCTGTTGGGTGTCTACGCAGTTCTGACCGCTATACCCCAGTTGTTCAACTGGCTGCCGGAGGGCCTGGTGAGCTTTGTGCGTGAGACCAGTGGCTGGCTGGCCGTTGTTGCCGGTCCGACAGCATTGTATTTCATGCACTGCATTTACCGTATCCCGGCACGCCCTTACTGGAATCACTGGCAGGTACTGACTGCCTTCTTTGGAAGCATGCTGACGCTCGGTCCCCTGTTTGCCGCGCTGATTTTTGTTCCGGTCATGCTGACACAGGGGCTGGAATATGTCTCGCTGTTACAGTTTGTCTCCATGCCGATAGCGCTGGGCCTGCTGCTGGAAGGTTTCGGCCTGTATCGCCACGCCCATTATCTGAAGCTTGCTGGGGGTGAGGGCGATGCGGCCAGCCGGGAACAGGCTACCACCTTTGGAAAAACCTACCTGACACGAAACATCGGACTCGGTGTGAACGCCGTACTGGTTCTGACAGTCGCCGGGTTTTCACTGTCCGGTGCCATGGGCCTAGGTCTGTGGGCATTGATCGCGGTTTCAATTACCCTGCTGGCCGTCGTCGGACGCGCCTTGTTCTATGTGGTGGTGATTCCAACCACCATGCCGGGTGCCTTCTTCTGGAATAACCCGGGCTTCCAGGACCATGCACGTGATAGCGGTCTGGCTGAAATGCAACAGGCCGGTGTACAGCTCGTCGAGCATTGAAACAGAAGCGCTTTGATGAGATTGAAAATGACCTGGAGCGCGCAGTATTTCTCGCCCGCTACAATTCCAGACGTCAGCGCAGCCTGCGGTTCTCTGCAATTATTTTGATCACTGCCAAGCACGGGTTACGCGGTTTACTCTACGTATGGCCACTAGTGGTGCTCTTATTTGTTGATTTTCCCGGTATCTGGAACGGCCTGCGCCTGTTATTACTCGGTCTCGGGGTGGCTGCCTGGTTCCGGTTTATCCACAGATCGATACGCGATGACTATGTGCGTTTCTTCGCTGGCGTGCTGCTCGAACCCGGCCGATTAAGGCGTATCCTGTAGAGCTGGTTCCTGGTCGCGATATTGCGTCGCAGGATGGTGTTTCTACAGTTAGAAAGAGAGCGTAGAATCAACGAATGGCTGCGAAAGAAGTGCGCACTACCTGCCCCTATTGCGGTGTTGGCTGCGGTATTTTTAGCTGAATATTCGTTAGACGGGAATGTACTATTGAAAATAGTGTCACTAGCAGAGTTGCAGGACCAGGGGGTATCTCATAACCCCAACATAAAAAAGCGGGTTATGATTACAGCGGGTGAACTCGGCAAACTGACAAATTTCTCACAGGCAGTTTTCCCGATCGGGGAAGTTGCACCCGTTCACCAGCATGAAAATATGGGGGAGGTCTTTTTTGTACAATCCGGTGAAGGGGAAATACGAATTGAGGGTAAGAGTTTTAAATTGCTGCCGGGGGTGTGCGCGCTGGTTGAAGCGCGTGAAGAACACGAAGTGGAGAATACAGGCGATGAAGAACTCGTCATCACTTATTTCGGTTTAAGCATTGACTAGAGTAAGAGCGAGGAACAACATTCGTTTGCATCGGGGTCTTGCAGATCGATGGCGACCCCTTGACGTAAACGACATGACTCGCATTCACGGTGTTCAGAAAGCAGAGGGCGGACGATATGGATAGTGAAAAACGCAAAGGCGACAAGCCGGTCCCGGATCGTCTGGATGAAGTGCTGAACGAAATGCAAATGCTTGCACTGCATCAGATAGAAGGCTTCGGCTGGCAACTTCAATTTGTGCGCAAGCCGTTGTTCCAGGAGCCCGTTCCTGTGGTGTTCAGTGCGGAAGGTGACAAAATCGGCATACTGGAAGAAGATGGCAGGATTAACATGGAACCGGATATCAAGCTGCGAGAGTAGCTATTGAACTTTCCGTCATATGCGGAGCGAGCCGATCCGCGGCCTGTCTTTTTGAGACACTGAATACCTGAGTTATACTCAAGCCCGCGTTTCTTTTACGTTCTATCTTGAGGTTGTATATCATGGCGCTAAAACGCTTCAGTTTCTCCAGCTTTCTGATTCGATTCGTGATGGCACTGGTACTGGTGTTCTGTACCTACAACCCCTCGGGCTATTCCTGGTATCACTGGCTCATGGAGTCACCGAACAAACTTGATCCAATGCTCATCTTTTCGGGTGTTGTGCTGTTGATCGGCTGGGTCATCTATATACGCTCTACCGTGCGCTCACTGGGGGAGATAGGCACCTTCCTGGCCATCGCATTCTTCGCAGCCCTGACCTGGGTTTTGATCGACTACAACGTGCTGTCAGTGGAGAATACCACTGTGCTGACCTACGTGGTTCTGACTATGCTGTCAGCGATTATGGCAACGGGGATGTCGTGGTCACATATTCGCAGACGTATGTCGGGTCAGCTGGATGTGGACGATGTGGACGACAACTGATAGCGGAGCGTTAGCATGACTTCCGAAACCAACAATCTTGATAATGCCTCCGCGAATCGCGGCCTGCGCTGGCCCCAGGTTCTGTTGATTGTTCTGGTGACAATCGTTGTTACGATTGGCGGTACCTACTGGTTCCTGAAGGCCTACGTGTTTGCCAGGGAGTTCAAGCCCGTCGAGCTGAGCGTCAAGGAAGAACAGGTTCTGGAAGAAAAGCTCAGGACGCTGGGTTATGACGTGGATGTCAAGCAGCCGGGAAGGATTACAGAGCAGCCCACTGGAATTGATGATCGGGGTTTTCTGAAACCCGAGCGCTACAGTGAGGAAGGTGCCCGGCGCGAGGTCAGCTTCAATGAACGGGAACTCAACGCCTTGCTGGCGAAGAATACGGATCTGGCGAAAAAATTAGCTATCGACTTGTCGGATGACCTCGTCAGCGCAAAACTTCTGGTGCCGCTGGAGGAGGATTTCCCGGTGCTCGGCGGCAAGACCCTGCGTTTCAATGCTGGTGTGGAAATGGCCTACGCGAGTGAAAAACCCGTCATTGTCCTGAAGGGTGTCAGTGTCATGGGCGTACCGGTACCCAACGCCTGGCTCGGTGGTTTGAAGAATATCGACCTGGTCGGTGAGTTCGGTGCGGATGAAGGTTTCTGGAAGTCCTTCTCTGACGGTGTTGAAAACATACAGGTCGAAGACGGCCGCATCAAGATCAAGCTCAAGGAATAAAATAAGGACCCCTTAGGAGGGTATAGACTGAACCAGGGAACAAGACTCCTCAACAGCGCTCGCACGGGTTGCATTATCCAGGACCAATTCAGCGACCACGCCACGATGATCCGAGACGGCATCGGGAAGGACACGGTATGAGCGGAACTTGAGTTCGGGTGAAACCAGTATCCAGTCGAGACGTTCACCAAAAGCAGGGAAAGTGTCCAGGTCAGTTCGTTCCGGGCTGTACGCAGACAGCGTGAGTTCCTGGATGAGGTATTGCACGGTTGAGTCTTCATGCAATTGCCACTCGCTGTTCATGTCACCCATGACGATCACTGGCCGGTTTCTTGCCCGCAATGTTTCGATCAACTCGCCAGCCTGTTTTCTGCGTATCGATTCACTGGCAAAGTCCAGGTGGATCGATACGACGTCAATGTCAACACAGGGCGTGCCGGGCCAGCGGATAGTCGATACCACGAAACCTTTCGGGACCGGTGACAGGGTGGGTTCAAAGGTAATCGCCTGGGCATCCTGGAGTTCCAGGTTTGCCAGCAAGGCAGTCCCATAAGACAGGCCGATGCCATCGACGTGGGCACCGCGTACCGAGCGCCCGAAGGACGCCTGGTTCGCAAGGTACTCAACGTGGTCGAAATTGCCACTCCAGAACGACGGACCATCGGCTTCCTGCAGGGCGACCACATCGGCATCGGTGGCCTTGAACAAGGTTGCGATTGCCCCCAGGTTAGCCAGAGTGGTATCGGATCGCTGCAATAACTGGTGAAAACTCTCCCCGCGACCGTGCGCAAGGTTGAGCGTCATGACCCTGAGCGCCGGATCACTGCTTTCATCAGAGCTGAAATCGTCAGAATGCGGGTTCTGATACGACTGTACAGCAGGTGTTGAATGAAGGTCGCTTGTCGCGCAGGATTGCAGCAACAGGCTCAGCAGGAGCGCTCCGCCTGAATACAATAAAGCTGTCTTTGTGAGCATGCCTTCCATCATAGGGTATCTTGCGGTTCCAGGGTTTTCGGATTAGTAACGTCTGGCAGCCGGTTAGTTTGAAGTGCCTGTGTTCCGGGCCCGGTACTCGGCCAGCGCAGCCTCGAGCCATTCGCTGGTCCTGACTTGTTCACCCTGTTCATTGATGACGAGGTAGGGTTTTCCACTCAGCAGGCTCCTGCTTGCACAGCGCTCGATAAAGTCCTCGGCTGTTTTGATATCCTCCCTGAAATGCCGGTATTTGTTGCCCATGTGTTCGGCCGCTTCAACTGATGTATATCTGTCGGCGTTGCGAATAAAAATCAGACCCGACCCGGATACATGATTGATCAGGTACGGCACTGTTTTGTCGACAGTGTCAATCTGTTCACCCATGAGCAGACAGGGAGTCAGCAGAAACAATGCAGCCAGGGTCATCGCGGTCGGCAGTGCCATGCATCTAAATTCAGGTTTCATCAGTATTGTCTCCGGGTGGTTAACAGGGGAAAAGAACCACAGATTGCCGCTGCAAATATGCCATAATTCTACCATTACACTTAATCCCGGTGCGCCAGCTTGTTGTCCTCACAACCCGGGGTGTTTTGTTTTTGTGATTGTCCTTTTGTATCAAACACATGGCGAATGCTATGAATGAGAAAACAAGCTGTTCTACGAGGCTGAGAGGGCTCACGCGTGGCAGACTGTTCATGTTTGCTGCCTGTGTGTTGTTTACCGCTTGTGCGGGTACACCGAATCCGGTTCTCTATCCCAATAATCATTTGAAACAGGTCGGCCAGGTGGCAGCCGACAGGGATATCGCCGAGTGCCGGCAGCTGGCCAGCGGCTCCGGTGTGGTGGAGAGCAAGGATGGTAAGGTGGCCAGACAGGCGGCAGGTGGTGCCGCCGTCGGCGGGGCAGCTGCCGGCGCCTGGGGTCTGGTGCGGGGAAATGGTGCCGGTGAGCGGGCCCTGGCCGGTGCGGCGGCGGGGGCCGCTGCGGGCACGGTGCGGGGAGCCATGAATTCCAGTGAAACGTCGCCCGTGTACAAGAACTTTGTGCAAAAATGTCTGCGTGACCGTGGATACGAAGTGATCGGCTGGCAGTAGCAGTGCATTTATGGTCGCTCAGCCCATGGCGGTATTTCCGCTCAGAGAGACAATGAAATCAGGGAATCGTTTTCTCCATGTTAACAGGCCCTAACTGACGACTTATGGAAAACGCGCGTCAAATACTTAAAAACACCTTTGGCTATCACGATTTCCGTCATCATCAAGCGGACATTATCCAGGCCTTGCTCGATGGCCGGGATGCCATGGTGCTGATGCCCACCGGTGGTGGCAAGTCGCTCTGTTATCAGATTCCGGCGCTTGTGCGCGCCGGTGTGGGGATCGTTATTTCACCCCTGATTGCCTTGATGCAGGATCAGGTGGATGCGCTGAGGCAACTGGGGCTGCAGGCCGCATTTCTTAATTCCACGCAAGACAGCAGAACCCAGCGAGCTACCGAGCAGGCCTTGCTCGACGGTGAACTGGATCTTTTATACATAGCGCCCGAGCGCCTGTTGACGCAACGCATGGTGGATCTGCTGGCGCGTACCCGGCCGGCGCTGTTTGCCATCGACGAAGCGCACTGCGTGTCGCAATGGGGGCACGACTTCCGCAAGGAATACAGGCGGCTTTCCGTTCTGCATGAGCGTTTCCCCGGTGTGCCACGCATCGCCTTAACGGCTACCGCCGATCAGCGTACCCGCGCCGAGATTATCGAACAGCTCAAGCTGCAACAGGCAGCGGTTTTTGTTAATAGTTTTGATCGCCCCAATATCCGCTATGCCATCAGTGAAGGGCAAAATCCGCGCGAACGTTTGTGGCGTTTCATCGAACACGAACATCCACAAGACGCGGGGATTGTCTATTGTCTTTCCCGGAAAAAAGTAGAACAGGTGGCGGCCTGGCTCAGCGGCAAAGGCAGGCAGGCCTTGCCATATCATGCCGGTATGCCGGAGCGCCTGCGTCGTGAACACCAGGCGCGCTTCCTGCGAGAAGACGGGGTGATCATTGTCGCCACCATCGCTTTCGGCATGGGTATCGATAAACCGGATGTCCGCTTTGTTGCCCATCTCAATTTGCCGAAAAGCATCGAGGCATATTATCAGGAAACCGGTCGTGCTGGCCGGGACAGTCAGCCTGCCAATGCCTGGATGGCCTATAGTCTGCAGGATGTGATCATGTTGCGGCAGATGATGAGTGAATCGGATGCCGAAGAACAGTTTAAACGAGTCGCACACCACAAGCTGGAAACCATGCTGGGGCTCTGCGAGCTGACCAGTTGCCGCCGCCAGGCGCTGCTGAGCTATTTCGGCGAAACACCGGCCACCGCTTGTGGGAATTGTGATACCTGTCTTCAACCGCCCGTAACCTGGAATGGGACTGAGGCTGCGCAAAAGGCGCTTTCCTGCGTCTATCGCACCGGCCAGCGCTTCGGTGTCAATTATGTTATCGATGTATTGACCGGCAAGGATGATCCTCGTATTCGGAATAACCGCCACGACCGGCTCAGTACCTTTGCTATCGGTAAGGAACACAGCGCGCCGGAATGGCGCAACATCTTGCGCCAGTTGATTGCTCAGGCCTATCTCGATATCGACCCGCAAGGTCACGGTGCCCTCCTCTTGACAGAAAAGGCCCGACCTTTATTGCGCGGGGAAATAGAATTACAGCTGCGCCATCAAGTCAGGGCAGTCAAAAAAACCAAACAGAAAAAAGTAAAAACCGTCGCTGAACTGCGTGCCTGCGACCAACCCCTGTTCGAAGCACTACGTACTCGCCGCCTGCAACTGGCCCGGGAGCAGGGTGTACCTCCCTATGCCATTTTTCACGACAGCAGCTTGCGGGAAATGGCGACTCAACGGCCCATGAGCGAGGATACCCTGAGCACGATCAGCGGTGTCG
>Ga0316192_10002049_pt1 | contig 14797 bp, 10 predicted proteins | sample MerIslwburrow_MG_FD_204931 | JGI IMG/M metagenome (GOLD analysis project Ga0316192, IMG submission 204931) | Coastal sediment microbial communities from Maine, United States - Merrow Island worm burrow | ecosystem: Environmental > Aquatic > Marine > Coastal > Sediment | place: USA: Maine...
CGACGTGTTTCATCCCTTGCCCGATGCGCTCATGGGTCTGCATCGCAGCCTCAAGGCGGCGTTGGACCCCAAGGGCATTTTGAATCCGGGCCGTCTCTACCGGGACCTGTAAACGAGTCACAGACGCTATGCAGACCAATCTCGCTGATTTCATTCGAGATACTCCGGAGGGTGAGGAAGCCAACGGAATTCTCCGCAATTGCGTGCATTGTGGCTTCTGCACCGCCACCTGTCCGACCTATCAACTACTGGGTGACGAATTGGATGGGCCCCGAGGCCGCATCTATCTCATCAAACAGGTGCTCGAGGGTCATCCGGCCACTGACAAGACTCAGCTGCATCTCGACCGTTGCCTGATCTGCCGCGCCTGCGAAACCACCTGTCCGTCGGGGGTCGATTACCATCGGCTGTTGGATATCGGACGCCAGGTGGTGGAAGAGCAAGTTCCGCGTTCCATGCCTCAGCGTGCGCTCCGGCGCGGCATGCGTGAGGTTCTGGGCCACCGCGCCAGATTCACGCCGCTGCTGCGCATGGGCCAGACGGTGCGAGGATTGATGCCGGCTCCGTTGCGTGAGCTGGTGCCCGAGCGCCAGTCGGAAGGGGTTTGGCCGGAGCCAAGACATGGTCGGCGCATGCTGGTTCTGCAGGGTTGTGTTCAGCCCGCCATTGCACCGAATATCAATTCAGCCGCCGCACGGGTGCTGGATCAACTCGGGATCAGTCTGATCCGCGTCTCGGGTGAGGGCTGTTGCGGCGCCTTGAATCACCATCTGGATGCACCGGAGGAAGGCTTGGCCCGGGCTCGCGCCAACATCGACGCCTGGTGGCCCGAGATCGAGGCCGGTGCGGAGGCGGTTATCGTTACCGCCAGCGGTTGTGGCGCGTTCGTCAAGGAGTATGGAACTCTGTTGAAGGACGATCCCGTTTACGGACCACGTGCCCAGCGGATCGACACCCTGAGTGTCGACCTGTGTGAAGTCCTGGCGCGGGAGGATCTGACCGGGTTGAAGCCAACACATTCGCCCGGAACCGTCGCGTTCCACACGCCCTGTACCCTGCAGCACGGCTTGCGCCTGAACGGCGTCGTGGAAGGCATACTGGCGGGTCTGGGTTTTCAGCTGGCGCCGGTGCCGGATGCACACCTCTGCTGTGGGTCGGCCGGCACCTACTCGATTCTGCAGAAAAGCCTGTCCAGTCAGTTGCGGGAAAACAAGATCGCGGCTTTGCAATCCGCTGGACCCGCTGCCATCGCCACCGCCAACATTGGTTGCCTGACCCATCTTCAGGGCGGAGCTGAGGTGCCGGTCAGCCACTGGATCGAACTGGTGGATCAGGCCTTGGCCTGACCGCAGGCGGTGGCGATCAGGGCCGCGTCTGCCGCCGGTCACCGGACGAACAGCCGGCTTTCAGGAAGCTTTGGATTTCACGCCATTGGCTCGCACTAAGGCGACCGGTGCAACTTCCATAGAGCGCTTCCTGCACCGCCAGAACGAAGCTTCCCAGGCAGCGGCGCTCCAGAACCTGACGCTGCATTCCCGCCGCGATAGCGTTTAATGTCGTATGCCCGATCACGATTCTGCTCCCTGTGAACCCAAGATTCACTCAACCGAAATGACCTTGTGACCTGTGAATCGTAAAGCGACATCCACACCGGCGCCGTGTGAAACATCACACATTTGATCCGCAACCGTGTGCGCGGCGCCGCCTTCTAGGCCGGCTGGCTCATCCTTGGCCATGATGGTAGCCGCCGCATTTGCGCCGTATCGCAAGATCATTGATCTTGATCGCATGCGGGCTCTGGCCAGCCGCTGCTGGCGGATCATGGGGCCTGACGCCCAGGTCCACCCGGGTAATCTGTGCTGGCGACTCGGGCAGATCGATGCTGCCGAGCGTGGCCGGAACGTGGGCCTCTGGACTTGGCGCGGTGATCTGGTTGGGTTTGCGGTGATCCACCGCCAGGCGCCGGCGGATCTGCTGGTTGACCCGACATGGATGGACCAAACCGGTTTGGTCCGGCAGATGGCGACCTGGGTTTGCCAACGGACGGATCAGATCGGCGGACAGGCTGCGGCAGCCATGGGTCCGGGTCTGGGATGTCTGTTGAACACAGCAGAGCGGGCTCGCATCCTGACCGACATGGGCTTTCGGCCCGGACTGCGTTGTTATCAGCGTATGCTGCTGGAGCCCATCAGTGGACTGGAACCGTGCGCCGAAGCGGCTCAGGCCGACTTGCCGCCGTTGGCCGGCCACGCCGCGCTGGGCCCCTGGCTCGCTTTGTATCGCAGGGTGTTCCAATACAGTCCGCTTACCGAAGCCGGCTTAAAACGCGTGCGGGCCAGTCCGGGTTATCAGCCGCGATTGAGTCGGGTTGCGGTAGATGCCGATCGGCGTCCCGTCGCCTTCGTTATTGCTTGGCTCGACCTGGCCAGCAAAAGCGTTGAACTCGAGCCAGTCGGCTGTGATCCACTTTGGCGCCGGCGAGGGTTGACCCGAGCCCTGGTCCGCGATGCACTGTCACTGGCCGCGGCGCAGGGGGCGACCCGCGCATCGCTGACCACCCGCAGCGATGATCTCTGTGCCATTCGATTCTATGAACGTTGCGGTTTCAGGCCTTACGCGCTGGAGCGTGAGTTCATGCCGCCCAACTCACCGGTTGCTGTCTAGGGAGCCATGCGGGAAGTTCGGTTATTCACAGAGCGCCGCTGATGAACCAAGGTAAGGCGCACACCGCAGGGAATGGCAGGCCCTTCCCTAGGCCTTCCCTGGGCATCTGCCCGGTCGGAAGGTAAAGAGCCGAGGCGCCGTCCAGTTCGATAAATCGGGCCGAAACGGCTGTGCTACAGACCGTTCAATTTCTACCGCGCAGGCTCGCGTTCGCTTCACCTATACTTGTGCAGAACGATGTTGTTGGGCGATGCATCCGAATGCGGCGTTGCTGCTGGGCGCTTCACCGGTGTGTTCAAGAAGATTCCGGCCCGCTGTGAAATCTAAAAAAGCGCGCTGCGCGATCCACAGTCTCAACCCGCCTTCGATCAAGCGCGGAGTATGTTTGGGGCGCTGAATCGAATCGCCGTACGCGCATTGGAGTGTTCATGGAGTGCAATGATTCGGCCCTTTTCTCTGAACTGACACCGCAACACCTGCGCACGATTACCGCCCACGGTGTTCACCGCCAATACCCCAAGCACAGCATTCTAATCACCGAGGGTGACAACAGTGATTCGCTCTATGTGATCGAAGAGGGTCAGGTCAAGGCCTACGTCAGTGACGAACACGGCAAGGAGTTCACCCTCAGCATGCTTGGCCCGGGCGAACATTTCGGAGAATTGGCCCTGATCGATTCCACACCCCGGTCCGCCTCTGTTGTCACCATGACGCCCTGCCGGATGACGGTCGTTTCCAAGGAGGACTTTCGCCAGTGTCTGGCCAATGATCCTGAGATCGCCATGGAGCTGATTCGCTCCCTGTCCCGCCGCTATCGGGCCCTCACCGAACGGGTGCGCAACCTGGCTTTGCTGGATGTGTACGGCCGGGTCGCCCGCACCCTGCTCAGCATGGCAACCGATCATGATGGTGAGAAAATCATCGATCAGCGTTTGACCCACCAGGAAATCGCGAGCATGGTCGGCGCTTCGCGGGAGATGGTCAGCCGCATCATGAAAGACCTGACCACCGGCGGTTATCTGGAAGTGCGTAACCGGCGTATCGTCATTCGAAGCAAATTGCCGCCGGCCTGGTAACCGACTGTTCGATCCGCGTCTCGCGATTTGTGAACCTCATCACATCGCTGTCACACCGTGCTTGCTAATGTTTTAACCCACGATGTGTAAACAGTCGATCCGCGTGAGGCATTTCGGGGGCGCAACGAATTGGAGATCTTCATCAGCATTGTCTATCTGGTTCTGCTGTTCGTTCTGATTGGGCGCGTTGACCGCGGTCCTGACGCACCCAGGTTCAGACCCGATACCCGCAGCGTACCCGATGGCTTGGACGCTACAGTGGCCGCGGAGGCTTCACCCGAACGACAGCGGGCGGCGTAAGCTGCTGTTTCGTCTTTTGCAGCGTCGCTTTCTCGCCCGTCATCTCCACCACGGCGCGATTGCGACTTGTCTCAGTGGAACGGGACACTCGCAGCGCGTTGAAGCAGCCTCACTCGGCACGCCACGGCGTTGAAAACGCCTTCAAAAGGCGCATTCGCTGGGTGTAACTTTCGCTTTCGCTTTCGCTTTCGCTTTGTCTCTCACTCGACCGGGACTTTTTCAACGAGCGGCTGAGTCGAGCACTCATTCCTGTCGTCTCGCAGAAGCCAGCGCCCGCCTCGCTTCCTCGGCCGGGTGATGTACAATCGCCAGTCGACTGGATTTGGCTGAAAACCCGAGTATGACCTACTGCCTCGCCGTCCGCCTCAATGCCGGCATGGTGTTCGCCTCCGATACCCGGACCACGGCGGGCATCGATCAGGTCAGCGCCTATCGGAAAATGCATACCTTCGTCTGGGAAGGCGAACGCATGTTCACATTGCTGAGTGCGGGCAACCTGGCTACCACCCAGTCGGTGGTCAAGCAGATCGAATTGGACAACGAGTCCGCCGGCGAGCACGTCAGTCTCGGGACGGTGGAGCATTTCTACCAGGCTGCAGAGTACGTGGGTGAGATCAACGCCCGCATCCAGCAACGTCACGAAGGGATGGCTCAGCAGTCGGTGAATTTCGAGGCCAGTTTTATCCTGGGCGGCCAGATCTCCGGTCAGCCCCAGGAATTGCTGTTGATCTATCCTCAGGGCAATTTCATAGAAGTATCGACGGAGTCGCCGTTCTTGCAGATCGGCGAAACCAAGTATGGAAAGCCCATACTGGATCGGTTTCTCGATGCCGGAGTGAGTCTGGAGGATGCCGCACGCTGTGCCCTGGTTTCCATCGATTCCACCATACGGGCCAATCTCAGTGTCGGCCCACCAGTCGATCTGCTGATGTATGAGAAAGACAGCATGGCGGTACAGCGCCAGATGCGATTCAAAGCCAATACGCCGTACTACGCTTCACTGCGCAAGAATTGGATCGAAGGGCTCAAGGGCGTGTTCGATTCGCTGCCACGTTTCGAGTGGGAGAAGGCGGGCCCGTGATCCGCTCAATCGAGTGTTGCCGTCCGGCGTTTGACTTGTGAGGCCGGCACCTGCCCCGTTTGCCTGATCGCGTCCGTTCCCCGAATCTTCCCAAACGGCTAAAACCAAGGACCCGATCTGCCGTATGCTTGGATCATCATCCAGGCCCCGGATTGACCGTGGGCGCTTAGTGGGGTTTCCTCAATGTCGATTCGCGTCGCCATCCGACACCAGACCTCGTATCGATTCGATCGCCCGGTTGCACTGACACCGCATGTGGTCAGATTGCGTCCAGCGCCGCATACCCGCACGCCTATTGAAGCCTACTCGCTGAGGGTCGAACCTGACGATCATTTCATCAACTGGCAGCAGGATCCTTTCGGTAACTATCTGGCGCGGCTGGTGTTCCATGAGAAGACCCGGTCCTTGAGTTTCGACGTAGAGGTGATCGCCGACATGACGGTGATCAACCCCTTTGACTTCTTTGTCGAGGAGTATGCGGAACGCTTTCCGTTTGAGTATGCCGCGGACCTGAAGCGCGACCTTGCACCGTATCTCACGCTTTCCGAGGACGGCCCTCTGCTCCGGGATTGGGTGGCCGGAATTGATCGCAGTGCGAACAACAGCACCGATTTTCTGGTCAACCTGAATCATCAGCTCTATCAGGGGATTGAGTACAGCATCCGCATGGAGCCGGGGGTTCAGACCTGCGAGCAGACCCTGGAAAAAGCCCTGGGCTCGTGCCGGGACTCGGGATGGTTGCTGGTGCAGATACTCCGTCACCTGGGCCTGGCCGCCCGGTTCGTGTCGGGTTACCTGGTTCAACTGGCATCCGATCAGAAGTCGCTTGACGGACCTTCAGGGCCGGAGCGGGATTTCACCGATTTGCATGCTTGGGCTGAGGTCTACCTCCCCGGGGCCGGCTGGCTGGGCCTGGACCCCACCTCCGGCCTGTTTGCCGGGGAGGGGCATATTCCGTTGGCCTGCACCGCAGTGCCGGGCAGCGCCGCGCCCATCACCGGTGCGACCGAGCCCTGTGAAGTGAGCTTTGAATTTGAGAATTCGGTCACCCGCATCCACGAGGATCCCCGGGTTACCAAGCCTTACAGCGACCACCAATGGCAGGCGATCAACGCGCTTGCGTATCAGGTCGATGGCGAATTTGAGACCGGTGATGTGCGCCTGACCATGGGTGGAGAACCCACCTTTGTTTCGATAGACGACATGGAAGCGCCGGAGTGGAACACCGCCGCTGACGGCCCGCACAAACGCGAGCTGGCGCACGATCTGTTGCTGCGGCTGCGAGATCGATTCGCGCCGGGTGCCCTGCTGCACCACGGTCAGGGCAAATGGTACCCCGGGGAACCGCTTCCGCGCTGGGCGCTGGGTTGCTTCTGGCGCAGGGACGGCGTCGCCCTCTGGCGTGATCCGGCGCTGCTGGCGGACACGAGCCGTGAGTATGGTCACGACCGGCTGGACGCGGAGCGATTTGCCCGGGCCTTGACTGCTCAACTCGGGGCCAAGACCACCCATTTGCTGCCGGCCTTTGAGGACCCGGTTTATCACCTCTGGCAGGAAAGCATCCTGCCCGTGAACCTGGACCCACTTGAAGCGGACTTGAACAACGCGGACGAAAGGGCCCACTTGGCGAGGGTTCTGAGCGAGGGTTTGGGCAATCCGGTGGGCTACACGCTGCCGATTCGCTGGGATGTGGCCAAGGGCGTCTGGCGCAGCAGCCACTGGACGTTTCGGCGCGGGCACCTGTTTCTTGTGGCCGGCGAGTCCCCGATGGGCCTGAGATTGCCCCTGGACTCCATACCCTGGGTCGCGCCCGAGGCGCGCGATCCGGACCAGCCCCGCAGTCTGTTTGACGCGTTGCCGGAACTGGGCGACCCCTACGGTGAGGTAACCCGTCGCTACAGCCATCTGGACACCCAGGTGGATGCGCACCCTGAGGTTCGCGATCAGCCCCCGGCCGACGAGGGCCCGGCTGAGGACGACATTGCCCATACCGCGGTTTGTGTCGAGGCGCGAAACGGCCTGCTGCATGTGTTTCTGCCGCCAATGACGGATCTGGAACACTACCTGGATATGGTGGCCTCCCTGGAGGTGACGGCGGCCAACCTTGAAATGCCCATTGTGTTGGAGGGCTACGAGCCGCCGCGCGACTGGCGCATCGAACGGCTGTTGGTGACCCCGGACCCGGGTGTCATCGAAGTCAATGTGCACCCGGCCGGTAGCTGGGACGAGTTGGTGGCCACCACCGAGACCCTCTACGAGGAAGCTCGGAACGCCCGTCTCGGTACCGAGAAGTTCATGCTGGATGGTCGCCATACCGGTACCGGCGGCGGCAATCATGTGACCCTCGGTGGCAAGACCCCGGCGGACAGTCCCATGCTGCGCCGTCCCGATCTGCTGCGTAGCTTGTTGACTTACTGGCAACATCATCCCGGGCTCTCGTTTCTTTTTTCGGGGATGTTTATCGGGCCCACCAGTCAGGCGCCGCGGGTGGACGAGGGACGGCCCGAGAATCTCTATGAGCTGGAAGTTGCGTTTCAACACATGCCGGCCGGCGAAGTGGCCGAGCCCTGGCTGGTGGACCGTCTCCTGCGCCATCTGCTCACCGACATCACCGGCAACACCCATCGTTCTGAATTCTGTATCGACAAGCTGTACTCACCGGACAGCCCGACGGGACGTCTTGGGTTGGTGGAGTTACGTGCTTTCGAGATGCCACCCCATGCCCGGATGAGCCTTGTGCAAATGCTGTTGCTGCGTGCGCTGGTGGCCCGCTTCTGGAAGACCCCGTACGCCGCCGACCGGCTGGTGCGCTGGGGCACTGAACTGTACGACCGTTTTATGCTGCCACATTTCGTGGAGAGCGATATCCGTGAAGTCATGGTTGAACTCGCTGATGCCGGTTATCCTTTCGATCCGGCTTGGCTGGATCCGTTCTTCGAGTTCCGTTTTCCGCGCTATGGCACCACCCGTATCCAGGACATCGAGATCGAGCTACGCATGGCGCTTGAACCATGGCACGTGCTGGGCGAAGAGATGAGCAGTGGCGGAACCGCGCGGTTCGTGGATTCCTCGGTCGAGCGGTTGCAGGTCAAGCTTAAGGGCTTGACCGAATCCCGCTATCGCCTGAGTTGCAATGGTCGGGGCGTGCCGCTGCGCAGCGTCGGCCGGGTCGGTGAGTATGTTGCCGGGATACGCTACAAGGCCTGGCAGCCGCCGTCGGGACTGCACCCCACTATCGCCGTGCATACGCCATTGGTGTTCGACCTGATCGATACATGGAACGGACGCTCGATCGGTGGCTGTACCTACTATGTGGCGCATCCCGGGGGGCGTAGCTACGATGTTTTTCCGGTAAACACCTACGAGGCCGAGGCCAGGCGCATCACCCGGTTCCAGCGGCAGGGTCATACCCAGGGGCCGATCATGCCGCCGCCGACCGCGCGTGGACAGGGCGTGTTTTCGTCCGAAGCAACACCACCGGGTCCGATGATGGCACCGGAACTACAGGTGGATTCCGAGTACCCGTCGACGCTCGACCTGCGGCGTCCACTGGCAGGATGACGATGGCCGTGGGCGACGACATGAACCGCCCCTGTTTGCCGCTCCAGCCGATTGGGGCCACAGGACAGTGAACAAAGGGTGTCCGTGAGTCAAACCTCAGCCCAAGACCTGGCCGCCTATGCCCTGGCATCAGGGACATGGGACGAGATGCGCAACGCAAGCGGTGAGATCAGGCCTGACTGGGCCCGCTTCGGCCGGGTGTTGGACCGTTATGACGAAACCGCGCTGGAGGCGGTGCAGCGCAAGACCGAGCGCCTGCTGCGTGAGAGCGGCGTCACGTACAACGTGTATGGTGATCCCCGCGGCGAGCACCGGCTCTGGGCCTTGGACCCGATACCGCTGATCCTGGCTGAAGATGAGTGGGCCGGGATTGAGTCCGGTTTGGTTCAGCGGGCGGAACTCCTGGATCGGCTTCTGGCCGACCTGTATGGCCCACAGCGCGTGTTTAGCGATGGGCTGCTCCCGCCCGAGGTGGTGTATGCCCATGGCGGGTTTCTACGTGCCTGTGTGAACGCGCCGTTGCCCGGTTCCCATCACCTGATGTTCTATGCGGCTGATCTCGCCCGCGGTCCCGACGGCCGCATGTGGGTGCTGGGGGATCGCAGTCAGGCGCCGTCCGGAGTCGGATACGCGCTGGAGAATCGCACCACCCTGACCCGGGTTTTGCCCGGCGTGTTTCGAGATTGTCGGGTCAAGCGTTTGTCTGGATTCTTTCGCCATGTACGTCAGAGTCTGGCGGACCTGAGTCCCGAATCGGCGCGTGAGCCCCTGATCGTCGTGCTGACGCCGGGGCCGCGCAATGAGACCTACTTTGAGCACAGCTATTTGTCCACCTACCTTGGATTGGTCCTCGCTCAAGGCGACGATCTCACCGTTCGCGGCGGGCGCGTCTGGCTCAAGACGCTGGAAGGTCTGCAGCCGGTGGATGTCATCCTGCGTCGGCTGGATGACCACTACTGCGATCCCTTGGCCTTACGTCCGGACTCCCGCCTGGGCGTTCCGGGTCTGGTGGAAGCCGCTCGCCGAGGGCGCATCGCCGTGGTCAACCCCTTGGGCAGCAGCGTGCTGGAGAATCCCGCACTGCTGCCGTTTCTGCCGCGTTTGTGCAAAGTGTTGTTGGCCCAGGAACCCGCCCTGCCTTCGGTCGCCACTTGGTGGTGCGGGCAAAAGAGTGAACGCGGGTACGTGCTGGAAAACCTGGCGCGATTGGTGGTCAAACCCATACATCGTGGTTCCAGCACCGGCTCGGTGTTTGGCGCCGATCTGTCCAAAGCCGAACTCGCGTCCTGGCGCGAACGGATCCGGGCGCGACCCGATCTCTATGTTGGACAGGAAGCGGTGAGCTTTTCCACCACGCCGGCACTGGTGCAAGGGCGGTTGGCGCCCCGTCATGCCATCCTGCGCAGTTTTGTCGTGGGCGGTGATTCCGGCTATAAGGCCATGCCCGGAGGGTTGACCCGGGTCTCGACCGGACCGGGCGATTTTCTGGTGTCCAATCAGGAAGGCAGCATCAGCAAGGATACATGGGTGGTGGGCGAGAGCGCGGATCAGCACAGCAGCCTGTGGCTGGATGCCGCCACATCGCCGTCTCCATCCGGTGCCGATGCACCGCTGCCCAGCCGCGCTGCGGACAGTCTGTTCTGGGTCGGGCGCTATGGCGAAAGGCTGGAGGATTGTGCCCGATTGCTGAGGGTGATTCTTGCGCGCCTGAGTGAGTTCGACGAGTTCGGCGATGCGGTTTATCGATTGGCCCTGGGTCAACTGCTTCCGGCCCTTACGCTGGCTGCGGGTACAGGGCCCGGATTCGTTGGCAAGGGGCGAGCCGCACGCATCGCCAAGCCGGACCCGGCGCTGCTTGAGTTCGCTTTGGCCTCCGACCAACCCGGGACCATCACCACCACCCTCGGCGCCATGGTCCGGTCCGCCTACACGGTGCGCGAACTCTGGTCGGCCGATACTTGGCGCCAGATCGAACATGTGGGGGATATCTGGCGACATGACGCAGACAAACCCTGTTCGGACCGCGAAGGTCTGCGGCGCCGCTTGGATGCTTTGCTCTCGGGTCTGGCCGGATTCAGTGGCCTCACCCTGGAGAGCATGAGCCGAACCCCGGCCTGGGTCTTTCTCGATATGGGTCGGCGGATTGAGCGTGGTCAGTTTCTTTGTACCGTGGGACGTGCGTGTCTCGTCTGGCCCCAGGAGCGCGCCGTGGATTCGCTGGTGATGGAATCACTGCTCTCGGTCAGCGAGAGTTTGATCGACTACCGTCGCCGTTATCGTGCCCGAATGCGTGGGCCTGAAGTGTTGGATCAGCTCCTGTTCGAGGCCCAGAGTCCGCGTTCCCTGGTGTATCAACTGGCTCAGCTTGAACAGCACGCTGAGGGCTTGCCGCGACGGGGTCGAGAGCGCGGCCTGAGTGAGCCCGGCGCCCTGCTACTGGAAGCGTCCACCGGTCTGCGCCTTGCCCGAACTGAGATTGTGGCCGAGGCCACCCGGGGTGCTGCCCAGCGGGAAACACTGGATGCGGTGCTCAAGGGCACCGGTGATCTGCTGCGCAGAACGTCAGACGCTCTGAGTCGCGCGTTTTTCGATCATTTGCAGACCTCCGCTTCCCTGTCGCCTTCGCCTGGAGGTGAGGGATGAATTATCGAATTGTCCACACCACGCACTATAGTTACGAGTCACCGGTTTCGCTGTCTCATAACGAGGCCCGCATGCTGCCTCGAAACACGGCGCGGCAGCGCTGCGACCGATCCGACTTACGGGTGGTGCCAGAGCCACAGGATCGGGCCGAACACGAGGACTACTTTGGCAATCGTGTTGCCTACTTCGCGATCGAAACGGCCCACGACGCATTGGAAGTGACTGCCGTGAGCGAAGTTCAGGTTGCTCCGCTGGGGATGGAACTGGCGTTTGGATCTGATTTGTCCTGGGAGGAGGCACGGGCCCAGCTGAGACGCTCTCTGGACGGCCCGGGCCTGGCTGCCAGGCAGTACACGGTGACCTCACCCATGGTCCGCCCGGACGCATCTTTGATGGCCTACGCCGCCGAATCCTTTGCCCCGGGCCGGCCGATCGTCGATGCGGTCCAAGCCCTCAACCGGCGAATCTACAGGGAATTCGAGTACCAACCCGGTTTCAGCACCGTGGCCACGCCCCTGAGCACGATTCTGAAACACCGCGCCGGCGTGTGTCAGGACTTTGCTCACTTGGCCATCGCCTGCTTGCGAGCCCACGGCCTGGCGGCCCGGTATGTCAGCGGGTACATCGAGACCATGCCACCGCCGGGGCAAGAAAAGCTGACCGGCGCAGACGCTTCCCACGCATGGTTCTCGGTTTATGTCCCCGGATTGGACTGGCTGGATTTCGACCCAACCAACGATCAGTGGGCGGCGGACCAGCACATTACGGTGGCTGTGGGGCGTGACTATGCCGACGTGGCCCCGATTACCGGTGTGGTAAACGGTGTCGGTGCGCACAGCCTGGAGGTGTCCGTGGATGTGACCCGTCTCGACGCGAGTGTCTAGGAGCCCGCCCGACTTTGGCCGTCCTACTGCGAAACGACTGATACCGGCGCGATTTTCCCCGCGATCTCATTAAATAGAGCCCACTATTCGCCTCAATCGCGGGAAAAATCGCACTCGGTCCCGACGTCCCTCGCTACGAACGCCTAAGTCGGTCGCTCCTAGCGTAAAGACGCCGGCGCGATCGCAGCAATTGATCTTCCTCAAGGAGCCGCTGATGTATTCCTGAACGAGCATCTTGGGACTGAAATTCGCAGCTTCATCGTTGCAGATCTTGGCAATAGAACAACTATTTCCCGCGATCTGCCCCGCGTTCCGCCCCTTGAATCTGCACATTTAACCCTCCAATCTGCTTCGCCCAGAATAAATCAGAGGCTTCTTAAGCGGCTTCCTTCACGCTGAAATAGATTTCGGCGATGGCCCCGTGGATGTCGTTGAAACCCACTTGGATATGGTCCAGAAACGCGTCTGGACCCGTATCCGCCAGCGTATGCAGGTCCGCTTCGTCGATTTCCCCAAGCACCCGGCTGATGCTGCGTCGCGGCTTGCGGTTGTTTGGCAATTCGCGCAGACAGCTGGACAGATCGTTCAGGCAAAACGCCACCGAACGGGGAAAAGCCCGATCCTGCAACAGATAGCGTAGAACCGCACGGCCACTGACCCGCACCTGCACGCTTTGGCGGTACATCTGGTAGGCACTGAGCGATCTCAGCACGCTGACCCAGCGCAGATTGCTGTACGCTTCATGCTCCTCGCTGTGCTGGCCCAGAAGCTCTATCGCGCTGCTGTCCAGAATCCGAGTGGTCATGTCGGCCCTTTCCAGACTGCGGCCCATGATAATGAAGCGGTAGACCGGGTTCCGGCTCATACAGCTGCTGGAGATGCCAATGATGGTCTGACGCCGCAGCACGATCTCCTGCATGAACTGATAGCGCCGCCGTCGCCCAAGCGAGTTCCCGGCCTCCCGCTTACCGTAGAGATAGAGATCGTTGATCTGTTCCCAGGTCTCGCGCTGCAACTGGTCCCGGAGTCCCCGCGCGTTGTCTCGGGCGCCGTTCAGGCTGGACTGGATCGATCCGGGATTGCGTTCATCGGCGATCAGAAATCGAGTTACGTTGCGTTCATCGGCCACGTTGTAGTGTTCGGCGAATGCCTCGGCGCAGCCCATGATGTTGAGCAGCGATTCCCAACCCACCACAACGCTGCGGGGTAGGTCCAGCAGCAGGTTGGTCGTGGCGTTGATCAGCCTTGCGGTATTCTCGGCCCGTTCCAGGTAGCGCGACATCCAGTACACGTTCTCTGCGACTCTGGACAGCATCAGCGCTGCTCCTGTTCGGCCACGACCCAGGTGTCCTTGCTGCCTCCGCCCTGTGACGAGTTCACCACCAGCGAGCCTTCCTTAAGCGCCACTCGACTCAAACCGCCGGTGGTTACATGCAGATTCTCGCCCTGGAGAATGAACGGGCGCAGATCCACGTGGCGGGCCGCGGGCTGGCCTTCACACACCGTTGGCACCGTGGACAGCTTGAGTGTGGGCTGAGCGATGTAGTTGCGGGGATCGGCTTCGATCAGCTTGGCAAACTTGTCTCGTTCCGTAGCGCTTGCCATGGGGCCAACCATCATGCCGTAGCCGCCGGATTCGTTGGCCGGCTTGACCACAAGTTCGTCCAGATGCGCAAGCACGTGGCGTCGATCCTCCTCGCGCATGCACAGATAGGTCGGCACATTGGGAATCAACGGATCCTGGTCCAGGTAGTAGCGGATCATATCGGGAACAAAGGCATACACCACCTTGTCATCGGCCACACCGGCGCCGGGTGCATTGGCCAGGCCCACATTGCCCTTGCGCCAGGCGCGCATGAGTCCGGCAACCCCCAGGGCGGAGTCGGCCCGGAACGCCTCAGGATCCAGGAAGTCGTCATCGATACGGCGGTAAATCACATCCACGCGGGTGAGCCCGGCGATGGTCTTCATGTAAACGCAGTCGTCGTCTCCCACCACCAGATCCGAGCCCTCCACCAGCTCCGCCCCCATTTGTTGAGCCAGGTAGGTGTGTTCGAAGTAGGCGGAGTTGAACACCCCCGGTGTCAACACCACAATCTCGGGTTGATCCCCCGGCCTGGGCGACAGACTGGCCAGTGTTTCGTACAACTGGCTGGGGTACTCGTCCACCGGCAGGATGTCCAGATGCTCAAACAACTCGGGAAACACCCGCTTCATGACGCCGCGGTTTTCCAGCATGTAGGACACCCCCGAGGGTACCCGCAGATTATCCTCCAGCACGTAAATGACCCCGTCATTGTTTCGTACCAGGTCGGTGCCGCAGATGTGGGCCCATACGCCAAACCTGGGTTCGGCGCCGACGCACTGGGGTCTGAAGTTGCGCGAATGAGCCAGCACCTCGGCGGGGAACACGCCGTCCTTGACGATGCGCTGCCCGCCATACAGGTCATCGATAAACATGTTGAGGGCGGTCAGGCGCTGCTTGAGTCCGGCTTCGGTTCGCTTCCATTCCGAACCTGGAATCAGTCGGGGGATAACATCAAATGGCCAGGCTCGGTCTATGTTTCCTGCCTCGCTATAGACCGTGA
>Ga0316192_10002051_pt1 | contig 14792 bp, 9 predicted proteins | sample MerIslwburrow_MG_FD_204931 | JGI IMG/M metagenome (GOLD analysis project Ga0316192, IMG submission 204931) | Coastal sediment microbial communities from Maine, United States - Merrow Island worm burrow | ecosystem: Environmental > Aquatic > Marine > Coastal > Sediment | place: USA: Maine...
GTCTTCCATCGGGCCCGATCATGCAGTGGCGATGGACCCGCTCGCGGCCGAACAGATTGAAGTGGTGCGCGGACCCGCTGCGGTGCTGTGGGGGGCCAACGCCATCGGTGGTGTGGTCAATGTCCTCGACGGCCGGGTCCCCGACAAGCCCGCGACGGCGCCGGTGACGGCGGTCGCGGAGCTCGAGTATGGCTCCAACGCGAACAAGAAATCCGGGGCCGCCAAGCTCGACGGCGGTACGGGCCACTTCGCCTGGCATCTCGACCTCTACGCCCGTGATCAGGACGACTACTCGAGCCCTGCCGAGCGGCCGGGTCATGGGGAAGAACCCGAAACGGGGACGGTGGAGAACTCGTGGGCGAAGGCCCAGGGTGCGACCCTCGGCGGCTCTTTTGTCTCCGAACGCGGGTTCATCGGGATCGCCGTCGGTGGCTATGACACCGACTACGGCATCCCCGGTCACCACCACCGCCACGAAGAAGAGCCGGAACTGCGCAAAGACGACCATGCGGAAGAGGAAGCGGGCGTCTACGCCGACCTCGAGCAGCGTCGGGTCGATCTCCACGGTCAGCTCGACGACCCATTCCGCAGATTTTCAGCCCTCAAGTTGTCGGCCGGCTGGCGCGACTACAACCACCAGGAGATGGAAGGTGAGGAACTCGGAACCCGGTTCGACAACCGTTGGGCCGAGGCTCGTCTCGACTTCCTCAATACAGAGTTTCTCGGATTCACCGGCACCCTCGGACTGCAATATGTCAATCGTGAGTTCGCCGCCGCCGGCGAAGAGGCCTTTGTCGAGCCCACCGACACCACCAAGCTCGGTGCTTACGTCTTCCAGCAGACCGCGGTCGATCCCGTCGGATTCCAGTTCGGTCTGCGCTACGACCGTCAGGACACGCGCTCGTCGGACCCCGTCTTGCCCGACCGCGACTTCCGCACCTGGACCGCCTCGGTGGGTGTCGTCTGGGATTTTGCCGAACACTGGGGTCTGACCGCCAGCCTCAACCGTCCCGAGCGGGCGCCGACGCCCGAAGAACTTTATGCCGACGGGCCGCACGCAGCCACCGGGGCGTTTGAGATCGGTGATCCACAGCTCGACACGGAGATGGGTCAGGGCGTCGAGGTGTCGCTCAGGGCCGGGTACTCACGATTCGAGGCCACCATCTCGGCGTTTGCCACCCGCTATGAGGATTTCATCTACCTCGTCGAGACCGGTGAGGTGGTCCACGGGCTCGAGGTTTTCCAGTTCTCGCAGGACGACGCAGAGTTCTCCGGTTTTGAGCTGCACGGCCATTTCGAACTCCTGCATTCCGGTGACAACCACATCCACCTGGGCTTCTCCTACGATCAGGTCGAGGCCGAGTTCCGTGACAGCGGCGAGCCGCTGCCGAGGATTCCGCCCCGCCGCGGGCGGCTGGCGCTGATCTACATGGGCGAGCGTGTCGATGCCAGGGTCGAGGGGTGGTGGGTGGCCGATCAGACGAGGGTCGCCGACCACGAGACTCCGACCCCGGGCTACGAAATGCTCAACGCCAGTGTCGGATACAAGATCTTTGCCGGCAAGACCGCGCATGAACTCATCCTGCGTGGCCGAAACCTCACGAATTCCGCGGCCTACAACCACGTGTCATTCTTGAAGTTCGCCGCGCCGTTGCCGGGCCGTGACGTTGCGTTGATCTATCGCCTGCTGCTGTAGTTTCCGATGACATCGACCGCAGGAGCCAAGTAGCTTTCACAATCGCTATCGCTATCGGTATCGATCATCGATGGGCGCACAGTTGGTTGGGTATGTCCTGCCGGGACATCGGTCTTTGGTTTCGCCGGGTTCCCGATCGACGGTCGTGTCGTCGATTGCGAATTGCGATAGCGATAGCGATGGCCAATTGGCTCCACTGAGTAGCGCCTCCTGACGGCGGCTCAGGGAACGTCTCGACGAATGCGGCTACCCCTCATCCTCGTGCGGCTCGATCTGAACCACGACATCGGCCACATCCCGACCGCGCTGAAGGAGGTCCTTTTTGACCTTGCTGGCGATGGCGAAGCCGTCGGCGACGCTGAGATCGGCATCGACCTCGACATGGACGTCCACGGCGAGTTCGGAGCCGATGTAGCGAGTTCGCAGCGCGTGCGCAGCCCGAACGCCCTCGACCTCGAGAGCGAGACGCTCCAGCTCCTTGCGGTGGGCCTTGGGAGCACCGGCGTCAACCAGTTCTTCGAGGGCCGGTCGGATGATTCGAAAGGCGGCATGGAGGACAAAGACCGCCACCACCAGCGCGCCGATCTGATCGACCACGGCAAACCGGTGGTCGATCATGGCGATGGAGACGGCGATGGCCACCGGAACCGACGACAGGGCGTCCGTGCGGTGGTGCCAGGCATTGGCGACAAGCGCGGACGATCCGGTCTTCTTGCCCATCTTGGCGGTCCAACGATAGAGGGCTTCCTTGACGCCGATGGAAAGCAGGGCTGCGGCGAGCGCAATGGCGGAGGGGGGGTGAGACGGCCGACCGAATGAGGTCACCGCGTCCCACCCGATGCCGACCGCGGCCGCGGCCACCATGAGACCGATGAAGACCGTGACCAGGGTCTCGAAGCGGCGGTGACCGTGGGGATGGCGCTCGTCGGCCGGGGCCGACCAGTAGCGGACGCCGAGAATGAGCGCGATATCGGTGACAATGTCGGACAGACTGTGGACTGCATCGGCCACAACCGCCTGGCTGTGACCGAGCAGACCGGCGCTGAGCTTCGCAGCGGCAAGCGCGAGGTTGACGACCAATCCCATCCAGCCGGCGAAGCGCACCTGGGAAACCCTGGAAGCCATCGTTGCGCTGTCCATGATTCAGAATCATAACATGATGAATATACCAGTAACTATTCTCATAATCAGTTCGGTCATCGACAACCACGTCGGGGGGAGGCGGTTGTCAGCGCCAAGCTTTGGCGACCACCTCTGTTTCGAGCCTTCGGTTGAGTTCGTCAACCGACGCCCGGGAGATCAACAGAAATGAGAAGCCGTCGGCAAAGGCGACCCGGTCGCCCGGCGCGGCGTGTCTGGTGTCCACCTGCCGGGTTCCGGACTCGGGCTGCCGCACCAGTTCGCAGGGGACCCCAAGCAGCGATGAAAACCAGTCGGCGGCCTCGGGACCCGCGGTGGTAGCCTCGCAGGTATCGTTCCAGACGGTGACCGATCGAGGGTCGCCTGTGGATCCCTCGAGGGGCACCTCGAGGGTCGATCGGCCGGGGACGGCGATGATGAGATGATCGCCGTCGAGCCGAGTGGTGACCCGGGTCAGTTCGGGGTGGCTCCGCTGACTCAGGAATTCGCCGCCGAGACCGGTCACCATCAACAAGCGGTCGTACCGGAAGCCGGTGGCGGCGACCTCGGCGGCATCGACATCGATTCCCCGGCACGACTTGACGGGATAGATGTGCAGCGAACGAATGGTGATCATCGATCTTCGGGATCCGTAGACGGTTCGACTTCGTCCTCTTCGTCGGCGGTATCATCGCTATCGCTATCGCTATCGCTATCGTCTTCGAAAGGAGCTTCCTCCTCGTCCGGGACGATGCGGTCGAAGACGGTGCCCCCCTTGGTGGTTCCCCAGACCTGGTGCCCGTCGGCGGCGAATCCACGGTCCCAGCTGACGACGCCATCCGGTGTGACCACCACCTCGGACGTCGCGTAGGCCGCTCCACGAAGGGTGCTGGTGCAGAGGGACGCGATTGTCGAACCGACGAAGGTCTCGCTGCGGCGGCGCAGAAGGATGGCGCACCCGTCCCGTTCGGCGAGATCGGCGGGTTCGAGATCGGTCAGCGGATCTTCCGCCCGCCACGCGCCGACCGCCGCGGTGGGGTCGGGAAGCGTGAAAACCTGGCTCTCGAAGAGCCCGGGAGCGAGCTCGCGCACGCGGAAGACGCGTTGGCGGTAGGGTCGGTCCTGGTGCAGCCTCACTGCCTGCTCGACATAGAACCAGTGACCGTCCGTGCGGTCGGGCCAGATCGGCGCGACATGGAGGCTGAGGTCGAAGAACTCGGGATCCTCGGCGGCCTGGACAGCGTTGGAGAAGTCGCCGGCCATCCAGGTTGTCAGCTCTTGGAGATCGCTCACGTCATCGTCGGCGAAAATGGCGCCGGCCGTCAGGAGCGCCAGGCCGAGGAATGCCGCGGCCCCGAACGGTGATGCGCAACTGGGGCGTGGTCGGGTCATGTCATCGGTCCTTTTCCCCGGTCGCAGCCGAAGCCCGCACTCGATCCACGGTTCCATCCGCGGTGGTCCTCGCGGGGTAGGTCCCGAGCACCCGCAGGTAGGGGCAGGTCCGGCGCAGCTCGGCGATGGCGATGGAGGCATCATCGTTTTGGAGGGTGCCCTCGAGATCGACGTAGAAGAGATACTCCCAGGGTCGGCGGGGCACCGGGCGCGACTCGAGTTTGCTCAGGCTCAAACCGTGCTCGGCGAGTAGATTGAGGCACTCGGCCAGGGCACCCTGATGGTGTCGTGTCGTAAAAACCAACGAGGTCTTGGCCGGGATCCGTGGATCGATCTCGATCTCGATTCCCGAGATCACGACAAAGCGGGTCCAGTTCTCATCCTGGTCGGCGATACCCCGCGCCAGAATCTCGAGCTCGTAGACCTCGGTCGCTTCCTCGCTCGAGATCGCCGCCTGAGTCGGGTCGCCCAACCGGGCGACCTCCTGCGCCGCGGCCGCGGTGTCGATGAAGGCCACCTGTTCGACGCCGTCGAGGGAGGCGAGGAAGTTGGCGCACTGGATCAGGCCCTGTGGGTGGGAGAGTACCCGTTGAATCCCCTCCACCGACGAGCCGGGAAGCCCGGCCAGACAGTGCCGTATTTGAAGGATCTCCTCGCCGACGATGCGGAGCGATGTTCCCCGGAGCAGATCGTAGACCTGGTTGATGGATCCGGCGGTGGTGTTTTCGATGGGCAGCACCGCATACCCGACCTTCCCGGTCTCCGCGAGTTCGAGGGCCTCGGCAAATGTCTCGGTTCCCATGAACTCCATCTCCACCGATCGCGCGGCGAAGTACTTGCGCGCGGCCATGTGCGAGTAGGCCCCGATGGTGCCCTGAAACGAGGCTCGCAGGGCAGCGTCAACCGACCGCTCCACCTGATCGCGGTGGAGCAGGGCCTCCTCCTGTGCCTTGAGGGACATGGCGATGACCTCGCGGAAGATCTCCTGGACCCGAAACTGGTCGATACCGAGCTCGCGAGCCCAGCCCTCGATCCGCGCGAGGAGTTCCGACTCGCGATCGTGATCGCGCAGGAAGCTCAGGCCGTCCGCCTTGATCTGCGCGATCTCGGCAACCGTCTCCAAACGTTGATGGAGGAGTTCCACGAGCTGCCGATCAACCCGATCCAGGATGCGACGTACATCGGTCAGTTCTTTCATCAACGCATTGTAACGTCAGTTTCCTCGAACCGAATCGGATCAGTCTCCGTTGTCATGGGAGGAGGGAACGATGAACAAGCTCCGCGTCTCGATGATCGCGATACTCGTCATGATGGTGGCTTTGCCGGTCGTCTTCGGTAGCACCTCGAGTTCAAAGGGTGAATCGAAGTCGGTGTCGATCTCGGAAACTAAGAACGGAGAAGGTCTGGTGGTGGCCGTGTCCGAGGCACTCGCCCGATCGCTCCTCGAAGGCGTGGTGGGCGCCGAACTCGAGTGTGGCGCCGAGCTCGACAACGATTTTGCGGCCATGCTTCTTCAGCTCGATCGTGGCGGTCGGGGCAGCCGCGCCACCATTCGCGATGAGGATGGAGTGCTGACCGCGCGCCGTTCGGGCCGGAGTCTCAAACTCGAGTTCGAAGACGCCGACGACGGTGGTGGCCTGGAGATCAAGATGCCGTGGGCCGTCGCCGAGTGTCTCCTCGATGGATCGGCAACCATGAGGCCGAAGGACGTCGGCTCCATCAAAGTGAAGTTGGTTGGATCAGAGGGCGGCAGTTTCGAGTTCAAGGTGGACTAGCCAGCTGCCCGAATGGGCCGTTGCCCGTTACCTGATCCTGGATGACCATTGTCGATCAAGACATTCCATCGCAAACCACAGATGTCCTGAATCCCGATGAGCCGAGCCCGCTTCAGGCCGGCAGGCCTCCGTCACCGGTGAACCACTCGGGCCCGGCGGCGAGGAGATTGCCCGCCGCGTCGGCGGTCAACGGCCGCGAGAACCAGAATCCCTGACCGTGCGGACAGGACATCTGGCGTAATCGCTCGGCCTGCTCGGCGGTCTCGACCCCCTCGGCGACGACACCGATACCCAGGTTGTTGGCCAACCCGAGAATGGTTTCGACGATGGCCCGGGAGTCCGAACCGTGGCTCAGGCGGCTGACGAATGAACGGTCGATCTTGAGCTGGTCGTAGTGGAAACGCTGGAGATAACTGAGGGAGGAGTAGCCGGTGCCGAAGTCGTCAATGGAGAGCTGGATGCCCATGGCGCGAAGCTGATTGAGGTTTTCCAACGCAATGTCGACGTGCTCGAGCACCACGTTTTCAGTGACCTCGAGCCGGAGGCTTTCGGGGAGAAGGTCGGTGGACTCGAGGATCTCCATCAGCCGTTCGACGATGCCCCGTTTCATGAAGAGCTTGCCCGAGACGTTGACGTTGATGAAGAGGGGTGGATCGCTGGGGAAACGGTCCTGCCAGAGATGGGTTTGGCGGCAGCTCTCTTCGAGGACCCACCACCCGAGGGGAACGATGAGGCCGGTTTCTTCGGCGATGGCGATGAAACTGTTCGGGGAGACAATGCCGCGTTCGGGATGCATCCACCGCACCAGCCCCTCGAAACCGACGATACGGCCGCTCTCGAGATCGACGATGGGTTGGTAGTGCATGGCGAAGTCGTTGTTCTGGACCCCGAGTCGGAGCTCGGTCTCGAGCTTGAGCAGCGCCACCGCGCTCTGGTGCATATTGCGATCGAAGACCTCGTACCTGGCCTTGCCCGCGGCCTTGGCGCGGTACATTGCGATGTCGGCGTCGCGCATGATCTCGTCGGGACTGCGGTAGCCCGTGGCGCTGTGGGCGATGCCGATGGAGGCTGTGACGAAAACCTCGTGCCCGTCGATGGAAAAGGTCATGCCGAGCAGTTCCTGAATTCGTTCGGCAACGTGGATCGCGCCGGGGATGTCGTTGATCCTGTTGAGCAGGATGGCGAACTCGTCGCCGCCGATCCGGGCGACGGTGTCGCCGGGCCGAAGATAGTGCTCCAAACGGTGCGCAATACCCCGCAGGAGCTTGTCGCCAAGGGGGTGACCGAGGCTGTCGTTGACGTTCTTGAAGCGGTCGAGATCGAAGAAGAGGACGGCGAACTGTTGTTCCGGCGCCCGCTCGAAATCGGCCAGGGCGCAGGACAGACGGTCCATGAAAAGGACCCGATTGGCGAGGCTGGTCAGGTCATCGTGGAGCGCGTCGTGCTGGAGCTTCTCCTCCGCCACCTTGCGGGCGGTGATGTCCGACTGCGAGCCCGCCATCCGTAACGGCCTGTCGTCGGAATCGAAGACGGCGAGTCCTCTGGTGAGGACCCACAACCAGTTGCCGTCGGCTGACCGCATCCGGTGCTCGAGTCGGAAGTGTCCGCTCTCGCCATCGAGGTGGGTGCTCAATTTGCGTCGGAAGGTCGGGATATCGTCGGGATGGACCCGCTCGAACCACTCGCGTGGGTTCGGGCCGACCTCGTACTCGGCGTGCCCGAGCATCTTCTTCCAACGGGGTGAAAAGTAGATGGAGTCGGAGCGGAGATTCCAGTCGAAAACCCCGTCGTTGGCTCCCTGGACTGCCAGGGCGTAGCGTTCTTCACTGTCACGGAGGGCATCATCGGCCGCTTGGCGTGCGATGGCATAGCGGATGGAACGGACCAACAGGCGGGTATCCACCTCGCGTTTGACGAGATAGTCCTGGGCCCCCTCGCGGACGGCATGAGCCGCCAGTTCATCGTCGTCGAGACTGGTCAGGACGATCACCGGCACCTTCGGCGCCGTCTCGTGGATGGTGAGAAAGGTATCCAGCCCAACGCTGTCGGGCAACGAGAAGTCGAGCAACACAACGTCGAACCGATCCTGTTTCAGACGCGCCACACCCTTCGCGAGCCGGTCCTCGTGGGTGATGGCGAAGTCAGTTTCCGTCGCCTTGCCGAGCAGCACGTGGATGAGTCGGGCGTCATCGGGACTGTCTTCAACGAGGAGCACCCGGATTCGAGGGTGTTGACTCATTCTGCGTGCCTTTTGATCGCCCGCCCCAAAGGGGCGCCGACCTCGCCCCTTCCCCGTGGCGCCACCTGTCGCTCAGTCAGCTGCCTCATCTTCCCCTCCTGATCGTTTCGGCAACGTGAAATTGAACGTGGATCCACGATGCGGTTGACTCTCGACCCAGATCCGGCCACCGTGGCGCTCGACGATCCGCTTGCAGATCGCGAGACCGATTCCGGTGCCAGGATACTCCTCCTGGGTGTGGAGTCGTTGGAACATCACGAAAATCCGCTCCGTGGCGTCGGGTTCCAGTCCGATCCCATTGTCGCGCACCGACACTTTCCACTCTGAATCGTTCTGAGTGGCGCTGAGATGGATCGTCGGTGGGTGGCTACCGACGAACTTGATGGCGTTGGTCAGCAGATTGTGCAGCAGTTGGTGAAGCTGGGCGCCGTCGGCCACAACGGTCGGCAGACCGTCGTGGGTGATGGTGGCGTTGGCGGTGTCGATCTCCTCTTCGAGCTCATCCACAAGCATGTCGACGATGGACGTGAGGTCGACCGTTGCAAAGTCGTTGCCCCGGGTGTCGACGCGGGCGTAGCCGAGGACGGCGTCGACCATCTCCTGCATTCGGTCGGCGCCGCGGGCGACTCGGTCGAGATAGTCCCGGCTTTCGGCGTCGAGGCTGTCGCCGACCGATCCCTCGAGGAGCTCGAGATAGCTCGAGATCATCCCCAGCGGCTGCTGAAGGTCGTGTGAGACCACGTAGGCGAACTGCTCGAGCTCCGCATTGGATCTGGCCAGTGCCTGCGACCGGCGTGCGAGCTCGCCCTGGGCGGCGTGGAACTCCTCGGTTTCCTCGATGATGCTCTGAATCTGACGGACTCCGGTCGGTCCGTCCTCGACCGCCCACGACGAAATCCGGACCCACATCAGGCTGTGATCGGTCCGCTGCAGCTGTGCGTCGAGATTGCCGACGGTGCGTGAGGCTTCGAGCTGCGAGCGCCAGTTCGAGGCCACCGAGTGGTGGGCGAAAAACTCGGTCAGAGATCGCCGGGTCACCACCTCGGGGCTGGCGAGCCCGAGCATGGCCGCGAACGCCGGGTTGGCCTCGAGAATCTCGCCGGTGGGGGTCGTGACCACGACGCCAACGGGCAGCCCCTCGATCAGTCGTCGGTAGGGAGCGTCTTTGGCCGTGGCCAGGGCTCGGCGCCGGGCGCGGAACAGGGCCGCGCGAACCGCCGCCGGCAGCTCGACATATCCCTCGCTCGATTTGGCGACATAGCCGTCGATCTGGAGGCGAAGTGCGTCGTTCCAGAGCTCGTTCCCTGCGGCGGCGGTGAAGAGAATGATGGGGCAGTCGGGGCGGAGGTCACGGATCAGCTCGACGACTTCGAGGCCGTCACTCCACTCGAGTTCGGCCTCGGTGATGACCAGGCCGAAGAGACCTCCCGCGATGGCGGCGGAGAACTCGGCGGCGGACCCCACCTGTTCAATTTCGATACGACCGAACTCGCCGGACAGGACAACCGTCGCGAGCTCTCGATCGCTCTCGTGGTCATCGACGAGTAGAATTCGTGGAAGGCTGTTCATGTCCCCCGTGCCCGGCCTGCCCGTCGGCCGAATCCGGAATCTGCCACCTGCCCTCCAGCGGTGAAGGAATTTCCGTGATCCCGATCACGAGCTCTAATGATAAAAGTATAACATGAGCCGAGCGGTTCCTGCGAAAGCGGCAGCCAAGTGGTTGATATGAAGAGATTCATCCCAGGATGAGGATATTCGTCATCCGGTGGATTGTTGCCGATGTCACCGGGGGTCTTCGCACGATCGTGCTCAATTGGTGGTGTCTTCTCCGATCGCCGACTTGAGCGTTTGGGCCAACTCGGCGAGGCTGTACGGCTTGACGGCAACCCCGGAGAATCCGTGCTCACGGTAGTTGGCCATCACGGGGTCGGTGGAGTAGCCGCTGGAGACGATGGCCTTCACTCGAGGGTCGATCTCGAGGAGACGGGCCATGGTTTCGCGGCCACCGACACCCTCCGGGACGGTGAGATCGAGGACCACAGCGTCGAATGGGCGGTCGGATTCCATGGCCTGGGTGTAGAGATCGATGGCAGCGGAGCCGTCGGCCGCCGTGTCGACCTCGTATCCGATGGTCTCGAGAAGCTCGGCCGCCGCCGAACGGACCGCTTCGTCGTCGTCCATGATCAGCAGCCGCCCGTGGCCCTGACCCGAGTCCTCGACCCTGACCTCGGCATCGACCTGAGATTTGTCGGACGCGGGAAGGTAGACCGTAAACCTCGAACCGCGATCCGGTTCCGAACGGACGACGATGGCGCCGCCGTGACTGCGGACGATGGAGAAGGCCGTTGCCAACCCGAGACCGCTGCCGCTGGTCTTGGTCGTGAAGAACGGATCGAAGATCCTGTCCAGGTCGGATTCGGGAATCCCGACACCGGTGTCGATCACCGCGATCTCAACGAAACGGCCCGCCTCGAGGGCCGGGACATCCCCCTCGGTGAGGTGGGTGTTGTTGGTTGTGACGGTGATTGCGCCGCCGTCGGGCATGGCCTGGATCGCGTTGAGGACCAGATTCTGAATCACCTGAACGATCTGGCCCTCGTCGATTTCGGCGGTCCAGATTTCGTTGTGCGTCCGGCAGTCGAGGTTGCAGTTGCTCCCGCGGGCGGCAAATGCGGCCGCCTCACCGACCAGCCCGGCGATGGGCACGGTCTTGCGAATCGGACGCCCGCCTTTTGAGAATGTGAGCAGCTGCTGGGTCAGACCGGTCGCCCGGAGGCAGACCTTCTCGGCCTCGTTGAGACGGCGGAGGATCTCCGGGGATTCGGCCGCGGAGCGTTTTGCCAGGCTGATGTTGCTCAGGATTGCCATGAGCATATTGTTGAAATCGTGGGCGATGCCTCCGGCGAGGACCCCGAGACTCTCGAGTTTTTGGCCCTGCAGAAGCTGGAACTCGAGGCGACGACGATCTTCTTCGGCGCGGTTTCGATCGGAGATATCGATGGCGATCCCCTCGATGACTTCGCCTTCGCCGTGGGTGTCGTCGATCCGTCCTGCATTCATGAGCAGGGTCACCGTCCGTCCGTCCCGGGCCGTCATCGTGAGCTCGCGGTTGTGAATCTCTCGTCGGAGGGACAGCTCCCCGAGGAATCGCTCGATCTCATGGGGCTCGGTGGCGAGGTCGGTGATGGAACGCCCTCCGAGCTCATCGGTGTTGTCGTATCCGAGCATGGAGGCAAAGGCCCGGTTGGTGATGCTGATCCTGCCGTTTCGATCAGTCTGGAAGACCCCGGCGATGTTGCGGTCAAAGAGTAGGCGGTAGCGCTCCATGCTCTGGAGCAGCGCCACATGGGCTTGTTGTCGATCACGAATCTCTCGACGTTTGGAAAGGAAACGATGCCAGCCCGCCAAGGCGATGACTGCAAGCAGGACGATGCCTGTGATGAGGGAGTTTCGCCACAGCCGTTGGTGGCGCAGTTCAAGACCCTGTAACTCGTTGTCCTTGCGCAGCAACTCGATCTCCCGCTCGTGCTCGCGCGCTTCGAACGCGGCCTGAAATCGGGCGAAATCACTGCGGATCTCGGATGTGAGGAGTTCGCTCTCGATCTCGCGTGCAAGCTCTTGGGTCTTGAGGGCCTGGCCGGTGTCGCCATTGGAGATGTGCGCCGCAATCAGGGCGTCCAGCGCCAAGACTTCACGTGATCTCATACCCATGGATTGCGCCAGCCCGAGGCTCTCGGTCGCCGCCGCGACGGCCTCGTCGCCTCGGCCCAGACTCGCCAACGCCTTCGCTTTGATGGCGAGCGCGGCGACGATCTCGGGTTTGAGGTCGAGCCGTCTCTCGATTTCGAGTGCGAGGTCGATATGTTCGAGAGCCTCCCGGTCTCGGCCGAGGGCGTGCGCGGCTGCAGCGAGACTCCGGTTGGACAATGCGGTGCGCAACTCACCGCCCTCGGCCTCGCGGAGGGCCAGAGCCTCCCTGTGGATTTCAATGGCCTCTTCGGGGTGACCTTGAAGGTGTCTGATGTCGCCGATGTTGGCCAACATATCGGCGACGCCGTCGGACTCGCCGAGCTCGGCCTTGAGCACCCGTGCGCGCTGGATATATTCGAGGGCCTGCTCGTTGTCGCCGAGGTACATGTGGGCGATGCCGATGTTGTTGAGCAGGATGGCCTGTGCGTGCCGGTCGTCCGCCAGTTGCCGCTCCTCGAGGGCGCGTGAGCTGGTCTCGATGGCGGTGTCGTAGTTGCCCATCTGGAGCTGGGCGACAGCCATCATGTTGAGCAAGTGCCACGAAACATCGGGATCGTTTGCGATGGCGGGTTGCGCGAGCGCCTCGCGGCACGCGGCGAGGGTCGACTCGAACTCGCCGAGACGAAAACTGACGCGGGCGAGATCGGTGAGACTCTTCGCACAGATGTCGATCTGACCGGACCGTCGGGCAAGCTCGGCCGCTTCCCGCAACTCGACCACCGCTTCGTTGAAACGCTCGCTGTATTTCAGAGCGCACCCGATCCCACTCCGGACCTCGGCCTCGATGGCTAGCTGGCCTGTCCCCTCGAGATCGGCCAGAATCCGCCGTCCGAGGGCGATGAACTCGGCCGGATGTTCCTTTGGGGAAAGATTGCGAAGCTGAGTGAGACGGTCCTCCAGGGTCTCGACGACCGCCGGGGGGGATGGTCCATGGTCGGGAGATTGGGGTTCGGCATCGAGGAAGCCCCCGAGCATCGGCAGAAGCATGAACAGCGTGGACGCAATACACAACCGAACGATCGTTCGGTTGACCTGAGTGCCGTCAGGCTCTTTGTGCATTAACGTCATCGAACCGCCCCCATCCACGCACCCTTCGAGTGTAGCGCAAAAGGGACCTCATATGGTCGGGCCTCAGCCGGAGAATTGCCGGCCGGAGCGGGCCACCTCTTGATTCGACGGGTCCGCGACGGGAGGGGTCGGTGTAGACTGATGCCTCGAACGGGAGGTGCCATGGCAATCGACCCCAAGCTGCTCGAAATTCTCGTCTGTCCGGTGGACAAGACGCCGCTCGAGGTCGTGGATTTGCCGGACGAGATCCGTGCCCGCCTGGTGGAGAAATACCGCGAGCAGTTCAAGAATGAGGACCCGGTGGTCGAGATCGGCCTCGCATCGCCGGCGGGCCGGGTCTATCCGGTGGTCTCCGGCATCCCGGTCATGCTCGTTGACGAGGCTTTGAGTCGCCGGGAGATCGAGGGCTGAAAATCGACAACGGAGAACGGTTCGGCTCGACTGCGGCCGGCGGGTCCATACCCGTCGCGGGTGCCGGGTGAACGACCGGGTCTTCAGCCCGTCCGCCCTCATCGCCGAGGTCAACAACCTTCTCGAGCAGGGTTTCTCGGGAATCCACGTCGAGGGCGAGATCACCAACGCCAGCACCTCCGGGCGCGGTCACCTCTATTTCACGCTGAAGGATGATCACGCCAATCTCGATTGCGTGATGTGGGCGTCGCGAGCGAACAAACTCAAGTTCGACCTCGAGGACGGCCTCGCCGTCCGCGCCCGGGGGTCGCTCACGATCTACCGGCAGCGCGGCCGTTTTCAACTGGTGGTCGACGCCCTCGAGCCCCAGGGCATCGGCGCCCTCCAACTCGCCTTCGAACAGCTCAAGAGGAAGCTCGAAACCGAAGGGCTCTTTGCGCCCGAGCGCAAGCGGTCCATGCCGGCGTTGCCGAACCGCCTGGGCATCGTGACTTCGGCCACCGGCGCGGCCCTTCAGGACATGCTCAAGGTGCTGCGCAGGGCGCGGAACCTCGAGATCGTGGTCGCGCCGACTGCGGTGCAGGGTGATGCCGCTGCGCCCGAAATCGCCGACGCAGTTCTTCGCCTGGGTGCGAGCGGCCTCGTTGATCTGATCATCGTCGGTCGTGGTGGCGGCAGCCTCGAGGATCTGTGGGCGTTCAACGAAGAACCGGTGGCGCGCGCCATTGCGGCGTGCCCGGTGCCGGTGATCTCCGGGGTCGGGCACGAGGTCGATTTCACCATCGCCGACTTTGTCGCCGACATTCGTGCCGCGACCCCGACCCAGGCCGCCGAGCTCGTTGCCAGCCGGCTCGAGGAACAGGAGCGACGGTTGCAGTCTGCGACGATCGCGTTGGCCCGTGATCTTCGCCGTCACCTGGCCTTGGCGCGAACCCGACTCGGTGGTCTCGCGGGTTCCCGCGGGCTCGCCCGGGTACCGCACCGGGTGTGCGCGCTCAGAGATCGACTGGATCGTGCGCAACGATTGGGACCGGCGCTCCGCGGTCTGACCGAACGAATGCGGGCGCGCCTCGACCGATCGGAGACCCTGCTCGGGCGGTTGCCGGGCCGGGTGGCCGCCGGTGGCCATCGCCGCCTGCTCGACAGCCGGTGTGAGCAGATGGGCCAGCTCATGCGATCCCGGCTCAACCGGTCGGCCGCCGAGCTCGCCGCCAAGCGACGAGCCCTCGAAAATCTGAGTCCCAGGAGGGTGCTCGAACGGGGCTACTCCATCACCACCGTCAAGGGTGCGACGACGCCCCTCAAGGATCCTGCGGTGGTTCGGACCGGACAGATTCTGTTG
>Ga0316192_10002052_pt1 | contig 14790 bp, 15 predicted proteins | sample MerIslwburrow_MG_FD_204931 | JGI IMG/M metagenome (GOLD analysis project Ga0316192, IMG submission 204931) | Coastal sediment microbial communities from Maine, United States - Merrow Island worm burrow | ecosystem: Environmental > Aquatic > Marine > Coastal > Sediment | place: USA: Maine...
CCGAAAGTCTCTCGCCACGATGGTTTGAAAAATAAATATTCTTTGACTTCATGAGAAGCCTCCTGGTTGTTTAGGAATCCTCAGCTAGTAGATGCAACCAAATGATATGGTCATGTCTAGACATATTACCATTATGCTCAATTATGCTGTCTATAATTAAGGGGCTGTAAAAATTATGTGTAAAAGGGAGGTTGGTGACTGGTTCATCGTGCCGGCTTTCTCTTGTGCTGGTAGTGAAAACCTTGTCGTGTTAAGTTACCATGCATTTTTATCCTATGGAGATGTCGTTCACTGACCATGCAGTTATTGAGAGCTCTTCTACTCCTGATTGTCCCCGGGGCACTATTTTCTGCAGCCGTTTATCTGCAGCTCAAGGCCTCTGTTCCATCCGCATGGCTCCCTCTGCTTGAGATGTTTCCTTACCTGGCAGTGGTTGCCGGGCTCTTCCTTGGTTGGCGTTTTAACCGCACCCGTGTGCTCTGGGCGATTGCACTCCTGATTCTCGTTGAACGCGCTTTAGCTCTGACAGTTCCTTTTGCGCGCGAGTACGTTCTGCTGGTTGCTCCGGTTCTGGTGCCGTTGAACCTGGTGCTCTTTAGCTGGTGGTCGGAGCGTGGCCTGTTTACTATACATGGCCTGTTGCGGTTGGTTATCCTTTTGCTGCAACTCGGTTGCGTTTTGTGGCTCTATTTCAAGCAGGCAGGAGAGGTGATGGTCTGGTTGGGCCTTCATCTCATAGAGAGTTCTTTTCTGAACCAGCTTCCTCTCTCTCAGATATCCCTGTTTATTGCCCTGTTTAGTCTCCTCGCGTTACTGGTACGCTTCTGCAAGAAAATCGAGGCCCTCGAATCCAGTTTCTGCTGGGCTCTGGTTGCGACTATTGCCGGTTTCTGTTGGCCGCAGGATTTTGCTTTCTGGGGGGGCGTTGCGATCTTCCTGCTGACGATTGCCTTGATCGAGAGCAGCTTCAAGATGGCCTTCAACGATGAATTGACCGGTCTTCCTGCGCGTCGGGCGATGAACGAGTTCCTGCTCAAGGTGGGGCGTCGCTATACACTGGCCATGGTCGATGTGGACCACTTCAAGAAGGTGAATGATAACCATGGTCATGACGTGGGTGATCAGGTCCTGCGGCTGGTTGCGACTTGCCTGCGGCGGGTCTCCGGAGGCGGAAGGGCATATCGTTATGGTGGCGAGGAGTTTGCTGTGATCTTCCCGAACAAGGACCTGGAGCGTGCCATGCCGCACCTTGAAGACCTACGTGAGACAATCTCCATGGCTGGTTTTGTGTTGAGAGGCCGTAAAAGAACAAAGCAGAAACCTGAAGGCCAAAAGAGTAAAGATTCAGGAAAAGGCAAGTTGCAGGTGACCGTGAGTATTGGAGTGGCGACACGTGATGATAAAAACACGACTCCAGAGCAGCTGATCAAGGCCGCTGACCAGGCTCTCTACAAGGCGAAAAAAGGTGGTCGTAACCAGGTCTGCAAGGCGTGACCAATAGGTGACTTGACAAGTCATCTATTGTCGCTAGAATAATTATCCAAGTCACCGAGAAAGCCAAACTTGTCATAAGACAGGGGCGGAAAGCCACGGGTCTTCTCTTCAGACACTTGATAAAGATAGCCGAGCTACCGAAAGACAAATACTTTCGGTGAGTTCGGCTTTTTTGTTGGCAATCTCGAAATACTCGGAGCTCGACTGTGTAAAACAAAAGCCTTATCACACCTTCTAAGGAGATCCATTATGAACACCAGAAACAACAACGTAACCCGGCAAATCGTCTGTTTGTTTTTTACGGTCGTTTTAGCCGCGACCTTGTCGACATCCGCCTTAGCGGGGGGGTACGACAACGCGTTGAAGGGCGTCAAAAACTACGACGCGGTTTTCGAGGTGAGCCAGGGGAACCCAAAGATTGCTAATCTCGTTTTTTGGGCTGTAAAAAATGCCTACGAGGCGGATGAAGTCAAGGCGCTTTCCGGGACACCCAATGTTGTCATCGTCTTTCATGGGCCCGTGGTGAAGCTGCTTTCATCTGATCGGTCACCCTTCAACAGTGCCGAGTGGGCCGAGGTGGAAAAATTCCAGGAAACGCTCCGGCAGATGAAGGAAGATGGCGTAACCTTGGAGGTCTGCCTTTATGCGGCCAAGGTTTTGGGTGTAGACAAGGCCACGATCATGCCGGAGATCGATCGCGTGGATAATGGTTTCGTCTCGGTGGTCGGTTACCAGATGCAGGACTACGCCGTGGTCCGCATCCCTTAAGCCATTCCATTAGACATCCCTTTTTTTGACCTCAACATATTGCCGAGTATACTTAGCTGTGTCTTGGTCTGTGCAGGTTTGTGGGGTTTGTGTTGTGAGAGCAAACTTGCGCATAAGAATGTCACTCTGCTGCTATTCCTGTTGATTTGCATCGGCTACGCCGGTACCTGTATGTTTGCCAACGTGTTGCTGACGTTTGCTGGAACTTTTTTGATGACCCTTTAACCTCGTCGAGTATAGTGCTCGGCGATTTTAATGGTATAATTCCAGGTGTTTAGCGAAAACCACGAGATTATTCAATAACCCATCTAAGACAAAGAGCTCCTAAGGAGGCGGAAATCACCATGAGATGTATTCTTATCATTGCTTTAATTATTGCTTCTTTTGCTAACCCTCTCTCCGCGCACGAATTAACAGGAACCCTCCAACAAATTGAAAAATCCGGGGAGATAAGAATTGGGTATCGACAGACGATGCCGCCCATGTCTTTTCTCGGCAAGGACGGCCTACCCGTCGGTTACTCGATCGACCTCTGTACTGAAGTTGTGCGCGAGGTAGAAAAGACTCTCGGTGTCGCGGTGAAAAGCCATTACGTGCCGGTGACATCGGAAGATCGCTTTACTGCCCTGGCAGACAACAAGATTGACCTCTTATGCGGAGCGACGACGAAAACCATTTCCCGTGGAGAGATTGTTGATTTTACCCAATTGACCTTCGTGACGGGTGCGTCCTTCATGGCCTTGAAGGAAACGAAAATCAGAAACAATTTTGAAGGCAAGAAAATAGGTGTCTCCAAAGGCACAACCACTGCGACAGCTTTGGAGAAACTCCTCACCGATGCACAGGTGAAAGCAGATATTGTCTTCGTCAATTCCAAGGAGGACGCTCTCAAGGCCCTCGATAAAGGTGACATTGATGCCTTTGCTGCTGATCAAGTTGTGCTCATCGGCATGGCCTTGATCTCAGGTCATCCAAAAAGTTATTCGATTCTGCCCGACCTCTTTTCGTATGAACCTTTAGCCCTGGCTTTACGAAGAAATGATGCGGATTTCAGACTTGTTGCCGATCGCGTGATTTCAGAGCTGTACCGCTCCAAAAAAATCCTGAAAATTTATGATGATTGGTTCGGTCAATTCGCCAAGCAACGGTCCTCTGCTTTTGATGCCTTGATTCAGCTTAACGCCATACCTGAATAGCTTCTCAGAATCCAGGACCTCTTGTCAGTAAGGCAGGCAGGACTATTTAACAAAATAAGGTTTGGGTCCTGACTAGTTGAGAGGTCAAGAAAGTCTACCTGGTCGGCGCAACTTGAAACTGCCGTGGTAGGAAGCATCGATGCAATGATACAGGAATATGTGGAGCAGGTAGCGAAAGATTTAAAAGGGAAGGGTCTTATTTGACCCCTTCACTTGGCAGCAAAAGCTTAGCCTGGGTGTCGAGGGGCTAATTTTCTGGTATATTTTGAAGTAACTCAGTCCTCAGCCGAGCTGAAATGAGGCAAGACGTTCAATGCCGGATTCAGTGATGACCAGCCTATGATAGTAGCGTTCGACCGGTGCACGGACGGTATCCTGATCTCAATAAAAATCATAAAAGGCCAAACGGATACATTTTTAAAGGAGACAACAATGAATATGAAACAGAGCACTGTCTATGTTGTTGCGGTTCTTCTGCTCCTGTCTGGATCAGCTCTGGCTCAGGAAATGGTTATCTACCCCAGCCAGGGTCAGAGTAATGAGCAGATGGAGCAGGATAAATTCCAGTGCTACACCTGGTCGAAAGATCAGAGTGGGTTTGATCCGATGGCTTTGCCGACAACATCAGAGCCACCGCCAGCCAAAGAAGCTCCAAAGGGTGGCGTTGTAAGCGGAGCTGTGCGTGGGACGCTGCTTGGGGGAGCTGTTGGCGCGATAGCCGGTAATTCGAAAAGTGACACACGAAAGGGACTTAAGGCTGGTGCAGCTACGGGTGCCCTGGTTGGCGGCATGCGACGCAATGATCAGGTGAGGCAAGAGGAACAGCAACGTAAAAACTGGGAGCAGCAGCAGGTCAACCAGTACGCACAGGGGCGTACCAGTTACAATAGGGCTTATGCGGCATGTATGGAAGGCCGTGGCTATTCTGTCAGATAACCTAAGGAGAGAAATACGATGAAAACCCTCAAGTTGTTTACTTTGATGATCTGTTCATTTTCGCTCCTGGCCTCCTACGCGTTTGCCTCAAGCCTGGATGGTTCTGAACCCCTCTTGTGCTCTATTATCGATGTCGTCGAGTGTAGTTCTGATCGTGAGTGCATCAACGGCGAAGCGTCCAGTGTCAACCTGCCTTACTTTGTCAAAATTGATGTTGCAGATAAAACGATCCGTGTTCCTCAAACAGAAGATGACTCACGCGTGACAAAGATTCAAACGGTGACTCATATTGATGGCAAACTTCTTCTGCAGGGGGCGGAACATGGCTTTGAAGGGGAGGACGATGCGGTTGGTTGGACCATGTCGATCGATGAGGATGATGGCCGGATGATTTTCTCTGCATCCAGAGAGAAGGCTGGTTTTCTAATTTTTGGGGCATGTACCCAGCCTTGATGCGACGATGTTTGTTTAGGGGAGAAATATACGCTCTCACTCATGTGTTGCTAGCCCCTTAAAAACAAACGGCCACCGGGAATTCCCGCTGGCCGTTTGTAACTCAACGCTTTGAAAATATTATTTGACGCTGTCTTCAGGATAGGCACCGATCTTGTGGATAGAGAGGTCGGAGCCATTGAACTCCTGCTCTTCGTCAAGACGGAAGCCGAAGACTTTCACAATGAGGCCATAGACGACAAAGCCTGTGACCAGCGCATATGCGATGGCGAGCAGACTTCCGGCCAGCTGCGACATGAAAGAGACCCCACCGAGGCCACCGAGGCTTGTGTAGCCAAAGATGCCGGCAGCGACTCCGCCCCAGGTGCCGACGATGCCATGCAATGGCCAGACGCCCAGGACATCATCAATTTTAAGTTTTTCCTGTTCCCAGACGAAACCGTAGACAAAAATCAGGGCGGCGATACCGCCGATCAGGAAAGCTGCGAAAGGGTGGACCAGGTCAGATCCTGCGCAAATGGCGATCAGGCCGGCGAGGGCGCCGTTGTGGGCGAAACCGGGGTCACACTTGGTGGCGACGACGGCGAAGATGACACCACCGACCATTGCCATCAGGGAGTTGACCGCGACCAGGCCGGAAATGCCGTTCAGGCTCTGGGCACTCATGACGTTAAAGCCGAACCAGCCGATGGCCAGGATCCAGCTGCCTAGCGCGAGAAAAGGAATGTTGCTGACCGGAATCGCATGACTCTTGCCGCGAACCCAGCGACCCATACGGGGGCCAAGCAGCAGGACGGCAGGGAGAGCCAGCCAGCCGCCCATGGAGTGCACCACAACGCTGCCGGCAAAGTCGTGGAAAGGGGCACCGAAAGTCCCTTCAAACCAGGCTTGCAGGCCGGAGCTGTTTTGCCCCCAGATCAACGATTCGAAGAAAGGGTAGGTAAGCCCTGCAAAGACAGCCCCGGCAAGAACCTGGGGCCAGAAACGTGCCCTCTCGGCTATGCCGCCGGAGATGATTGCCGGGATGCAGGCTGCAAAACAAAGCAGAAAGAAGAAGCGGACCAGTTCGTAACCCTGGTTGGCGCCGAGCAAGCTCTCTGCTGACATGAAGAAGTGAATACCGTAGGCGATCGGGTAGCCGATCAGGAAGTAGAAGACGGTGGAGACAGACCAGTCAGTAAGGATCTTAACCAGAGCGTTGGTCTGGCTTTTCTTACGGACAGTACCGACTTCGAGAAAGGCAAAGCCGGCATGCATGGCAAAAACCATGACAGCACCGAGCATTAAAAATAGAACATCGCCGGAATTGGTAAGAGATTGGACTGCTGAATCCATGAAAGAAGACCTCCTCGTCTTGTGATCCCAGCTGCAGACACCATTGTCCAAGCTGTGCTCCACTCTACAATTCAATACCTGTGCCGTTCTTAAAATGTGTAAAAACAGTAAGTTATGATTTTATTTCGAGTCGTGCGAGGAATATGTGCCTAATTGGCAGGCAAGAGCGGCCTTTTAAATAGGCAGGTTGAGTTGCTTCATGATCGAGAGGTTTTTTTTAATTTCTTGCGGTCGTTGGCCGAGACTGGGCAGATGTGATATTTTGAAAAAGGTTTATTTGATTTTGTTCAAGGAGAGATTATGACTGTGCATACAAGAAGGAACTTTGTTGTTAACTTTGCCCGGGGTTTTTTTGCGCCCTTTCGCAGCGTCAGAGTCTTGCGCAGTAATCCCCGACTGATTCAATATATTCTGATCCCATTCCTGATCAACGCCATCGTCTTCTCGGCAGCAGTCTATCTGGGCCTTGATTTTTTCGGTTCGACGGTTGTGGAGTATATCCCCCAGGGTGAAGCCTGGTACTGGTCTGTCCTTTACTGGTTCCTCTGGGTGGTTGCTGTTTTGTTGACGGCCGTGCTGGTTTTTTTCAGCTTTACGGTGGTCGGCAACCTGCTGGCTTCGCCCTTTAACGACCTGCTGTCGGAACGAACCGAAGAGGTCTTGAGCGGCAATCTCAACGACGAGCCTTTTGCTCTCGGACGCTTCTTTCGAGATGCTCTGAGTACGATCCTGCTGGAAGCAAAAAAGATGTGGATCTTCGTGGCCGTCATGGTTTTGATCCTGCCTCTGAACTTGCTCCCCGGTGTGGGCAATACAATCTATACTGTGTTGGCAATCAGCCTGACCCTGTTTTTCCTCAGTTTCGAATATCTGGGCTTTGTGCTGGTGCGTAAACGCCAGTTCTTCCGGGAACAGAAAAGTTATATTTTTACGCGTAAATTTCTCATGCTCGGCTTCTCCTGCGGCGTTATGGCGATTCTGGCCATTCCCTTTTTCCAGTTGCTCTGCATTCCTCTTGCCGTGATCGGGGTGACCCGGCTCTGGTGCGAGGAGGAAGGCTTGATCAGTTACGATTCTGACCCCTCGCAGATGCTGAGTTCCGAGCAAGGAAACAATTGATGAAAACTCTGATCATAAAAGCCGCATTTGAAGCAGGCAAGCTCCTCATGGACAAATTCGAGAGCGGTCTCCGGGTTGAATTCAAGGGCAAATATGATCTGGTCACCGAGGCCGATCGGCAGGCAGAAGCCCTTATTATTAAGCTGATACGTGAGCGTTATCCTGATCACGATTTCCTCGCCGAGGAGGGTGACTACACCGAGACCGGTTCTGATTATCGTTGGATTATCGATCCTCTCGATGGCACCACCAACTATGCTCACGGTTTTCCATGGTTTGCCGTATCGATTGCCCTGGAAGTTAAAGGCCGTCTCGAACTCGGTGTGGTTTATAACCCTTATGTCGGCGATTTCTATGTTGCAGAGCGGGGCAGTGGCGCGTTCCTGAATGAGCGTCGTCTGAAGGTCTCAACGATCGACACTCTCGAACGTTCTCTGCTGGCAACCGGGTTTGCTTACGATCATAAGAAGTGCAAGTCGAATAATTACGATTACTTTACCCGCTTCCAGAAAGAGGCCCAGGCGTGTCGCCGTCCGGGTGCGGCCAGCCTTGATCTGGCCAGCGTTGCAGCCGGCCGGTTCGATGGTTTTTGGGAGCTGAAGCTTAAACCCTGGGACCTTGCTGCCGGGATTCTGCTGATCGAAGAGGCTGGTGGCCTGGTCAGTAATTTCGATGGCCTTCCCATGACTCTCGAATCACAGGAATGCATGGCCAGTAATCGATTGATCCATGGGGAAATGCAGGCGATTCTCCATCAGGGTTGTCGCCCCTGATGCCCGGTTTATCTTTAACTTGTTCCCCGTGCCTATCGGCTATGTTGTGCTTGCGAAAGCTTTTCTCAATCCTTGTGCTTCTTCTGCTTGTCTCCTTCTCTCTCCCTTTGTCGAGTTCTGCTTCAACAGATGACCACCTCCAGCAGGTCTTCAAGCTTCTCGATGCGCAAGATTACCTGGAGGCGATTGAGCTTCTGCATGATCTGCAGGGACGCGTCGCTAATCCAGGGCAACTTGACAAGCTCCTTGCCGCTGCCTACTTGGGACGTGGGTATCAGCTGCTGGTCTCTGCCGACTTGACGGCGTCCGGCGAATCGTTTCAGGAAGGACGTCGCTATAATGACGAGGATATCCGTCTCTGGCAGGGCGAGGCGATGGTGCGTTTAAAGCAAGGCCGTTACGCGGAAGCGGTTTCTCTTCTTGATCAGGCTGTCGGTGTTAATTCTCAGAACGCAGGCCTTTATCATCTGCTTGGTCAGGCCTATTACGCTGACGGCCGTATGGCAGAGGCCGTGGATGCCCTGACGGAGGCGGTTTCGCTCGGTGGCGGTGATGAGGTTGATAAGCTTCTGCACAAGGTGCAGCGTGAGTGGCAGGTTGAGCAGGAGATGGGGCAGGAGAGTCGTGGTCATTTCCAGCTCTCTTTTGTTGATGGTAAGCAAGTCGCAGAGCTCGCTCCCAGAATTCTGGAGACCCTTGAAGATGCCTATACAGAACTGGGTTCTGAATTGGCTTATTTCCCCGACATCAAGGTGCCGGTTCTGCTCTACCTGAAAAGAGATTTCTCTGCCGTGACAAACTCTCCCGATTGGGCCGGTGGCGTCTATGACGGCAAAATTCGTTTACCCCTCGGCGGTATGCACAGTATGTCTGATCAACTCGCAGCCGTTCTTTACCATGAGTATATGCACGTGCTTGTGCACTTTATGGCAGGTCGCCGTGCGCCTGTCTGGCTCAATGAGGGCCTTGCGGAAATGGCCGGCCGGAGACTCTATTCGCCGCCCACACATCATTTAAAAATGGCCATGCAAAGCGAGAATATCCTCGGCTGGGATATCCTCGCCAAACCTTTCTCCAGTCTCCCTGCTGACAAAGTTCTGCTCGCTTACGAACAATCCTATTCTCTGGTCAGCTTTATGGTCGATCGCTACGGTTGGCACAAGATACCTGAATTGCTCAAAAGTATTGGCAAGCGCAAACCCTGGAAGATTGCTATTGCTGAAGTTTATCAGGACTATGGATTGGATTGGCCTGCCATTTTGAGAGAATGGCAGGCAAGTTTGTCGTTGTAAGTTGTTTTTGTTCCATGGTGGCCGTATCAGGTCCATCTTCTTCTAAATAGTCTGTAAGGTCTTGGAATCAAAGTGAAACAAAAGCCCCTTCATCGATGATGAAGGGGACTTTTATTGGTATTAGGGCAGCGGCAACATTTTAAGCGAACGGCTTGCATTGCCGACTAGAGGCACTTATTTTAAATATTTGTGCCTTGAAACTGCAGAACGAGTCTATTCTGGTTTTTCTTCAGAGTGATGTTCTTCCTGGGGCGCTTCTTCGGTTCTAATCTTTTCGACCTCTTCTTCAAGAGATGCGGCTTCAGCTTTCAACTCATCAATCCTTTCCAGGATCTCCTTGACGGCCGCCTGATTCAAAATATTTTTCTGGCCCGCTTCACGCAGGTCATCGATGATCTTGCCGAGTTCACCATGTGCTGCATTAATCTTCTTGTGTATGGCTGACAGGTCAATCTTCTTCTGAACCAGCTTTTTGTACTGATTCGCTTTGAATGTTGCCGTCGACCATGCATGTTTAGTGCTTCCCCAAATCTTTTCGGTGGTCTCTTTCAGGGTTTCACTCTGGTCTTCCTGCGGCTCCGGTTGTTGTTCGGTGTCAGGGGCTTGTTCCTCGAGTTTTTTTTCCTGCTCGTCCATGTCATCCTCCACATTTGTTTTACAAAGAGTTTATCATCGTCTAACAGAGGGTCAAGGTTGCCATTTTTTAATAAGATTCCTTGCTCATGCCAATGCTATCGTCTAAACTGTGCGAGTTTATAATTTCAAGGAGGGTAATTATGGCTTCAGCTGAAAGAGGACAGACCAGGTACCAGATCAATTTGCGGCGCTATTTGCGTGAAACTGGCGTTGATCGCGATCTGACACGAATTATTTGTGAAATCGCCAATGCTTCAAAATATATCATCAATGCAATCCGCACTGGTGATCTCGGTGTTGCGGGAACGTCCAACCTCTATGGTGAAGAACAACTGGAACTGGATGTTCTGTCTGATCGCATCATTCAGAAGCGGTTGATGTATTCTGGAGTTATTGCCAAGATGGCATCGGAAGAGGTGGATGAAGTTGTAGAGGTAAAAGTGCCGAACAATGGCCGTTATTCTATTGCCTTCGACCCTCTCGATGGTTCTTCTCTTGTTGATGTTAATCTTGCTGTGGGAACGATTGTTTCGATTTACGAGGGAGATAATCTTTTACGGCCTGGCCGCAATCAGGTTGCCGCCCTTTATGTTCTTTATGGTCCACGCACAACCATGGTGGTCTCAACCGGCAAGGGTGTGCATGAGTTTGCCATGAACCAACTGATGGAATTCGACCTGGTTCAGGAAAATATTCAGTTGGAAGGCCCGGCCAAGATTTATGCGCCAGGTGGTTTGCGCAGCAAATACACGAAGGGGACTTTGGAGTTTGTTCGCTCTCTCGAAGCCAGTGGTACGAAGCTACGGTATTCGGGCGGGTTTGTTCCAGATATTAACCAGGTCCTGATAAAGGGTGGTGGAATCTTCTTGTATCCGCACCTTACCGATAATCCGCAAGGTAAGTTACGTCTCCTTTATGAGTTGAACCCCATGGCCTTTCTGGTTGAACAGGCTGGTGGCGCTGCATCGAATGGCAAGCAGAGAATCCTTGATATTAATCCTGAGAATCTTGATCAATGTGCGCCGGTTTTTATCGGTACCAGGGAGGCTGTTGAATTTGCAGAGCACTGTATCAGGGAAGAGGAAGGCCAAAAGTAAAAAGAGGACAAGTAGGGAGTACATAACCCCTTAATTTCGTTTACATACAATAGAACAAAAAGCCCGACAGATTTCTCTGCCGGGCTTTTCTATATACAACTGGTGAAACAAATTTAGCCAGCCAGTTCTTTGCCTTTTTCATAGCCAAGACTGTAAGCTTTTTTGTTCAGATCCTTAAACGCTGCAGGGACCTTACGCAGCACTGCTTCTTCACCAGTTTCCCTGGCAACAACACCGGTCAATCCTATGACCGCACCAAGAGCGACAACGTTGGCGACAATTTCGCGACCGATGTCTTCTTTGGCCATACGCATGATTGGAATGCGATGGACAATGAAGTCACCTTCTGGAGCTGTGTGTACGAAGTCGGCGTCGATCAGCAAAAGACCGCCGGGTTTGATACCGTTTGCGTACTTGTCGGCAGCTTCCTGAGTCATAGCCAGACAGGCGTCGACAATGGTTGCTTTCGGGTAATCGATAGGTGCGTCAGAGATGATAACCTCTGATTTGGAGGCACCGCCGCGTGCTTCAGGACCGTAGCTCTGGGACTGTACAGCGTGTTTGCCTTCAATAATGGAAGCTGCTTCCGCGAGGATAATTCCGGCGGTGATCAGGCCTTGACCACCCGCACCGGAAAAGCGAAGCTCATAACGTTCAGCCATGGTTCTTTCTCCTTTTCGTGGTGATCAGGCGCCTTGCGCCTTCTTGATAACTTCAGCGTACTGAGCAGTATACTCAGGCTTCTCGGTGTCTTCGAACAACACGCCAGTCAGGAACTTGCCTTCAAGTTGCTCGGCAGTCATCTTGGCTGCCGCCTTGACAGGAACGGCCTCAGTTTTGAGGCGTTTCATCATGTCGATGACTGAGCGGAACTTGTTGCGGCGACCATATGTGGTCGGGCAGTCATCGATGACCTCGATAATCGCCATGCCTTTATGCTGAATACCCTTAACGATCAACTTGTCGATCTCACGAGGGTGAGCTGCAGTGGTCCTCGCTACAAAAGTAGCGCCAGCACCGATAGCTAACTTGGAGATGTCGAAGATTGGGTCGGGGTTGCCATATGGAGTGGTCGAAGCCAGGTCACCGGTCGGTGTGCAAGGCGAGAACTGACCACCAGTCATGCCGTAGATGTAGTTGTTCATCAGCACGTATGTCATGTCGATGTTACGACGACAGGCGTGGATGAAGTGGTTTCCACCGATAGCAGTACCGTCACCGTCTCCGCCACAGCAGATGACGTTCATTTCCGGCTTGGCCATCTTAACGCCAGTTGCAAAGGCTGCTGCACGACCGTGAGCGGTATGCAGGGTGCACGCATCCAGGTAACCAGGCAGGCGGCTTGCGCAACCGATACCGGAGACAATTGCCGTGTTTTTGCGATCAAGCTCGCAAGTGTCCATGGCCCGGATCAGGCCCTTCATGACAATGCCGTGGCCACAACCGGGGCACCAGATGTGCGGTAGTTTGCCGGGACGGATCGACTTTTCGTAATCGTAAGCCATTAGAGTACCTCCTTAACCTTGTCCATGATCTGACCAGGATTGATGGGATCACCATCAACACGGCCTTCATGAACCACAACGCAGTTGCCTTTAGCAACGCGTTCAACTTCTAAAACCATCTGGCCAAGGTTCATCTCGGCTACGACGATCGCCTTGGCTTGCGTTGCCAGCTCAGCGGTACGCTTCGCGGGGAAGGGCCAGAGAGTGATCGGACGGAACAAGCCGGCCTTGATGCCTTCTTTGCGTAGCTCATTGACAGCGTAGCGGGCTGAGCGGGAGGTTGATCCGTAAGCCCAGATGACAATTTCGGCATCTTCGGTCATGTACTCTTCATTCGACTCGATGTCAGCGATGTTATCCATGACCTTGTCGATCTGACGACGCTCTTCAGCGTCAACAAGGCTTGCTTTAGTCGTCGGGAAACCGTCATCAGCCTTGTTCAGGCCGGTGACGTGATACTTGTATTCAGAGCCGAAGTCTGCCAGAGGCGGAACCTGCCCTTTAGTGGAATCGTAAGGCTTGTAGTCTGCAGGACTGACAGACGGTGCTTCACGATCAATGACTTCCAGTTCACCCGGCTCAGGAAATTCGATGCGCTCGCGCATGTGACCGACGATCTCGTCAAAGAGGACCTGTACCGGCATACGGTATTTTTCGGCCAGGTTGAAGGCGCGAACCGTTTCGGTGAAGATTTCCTGGCAAGAATCAGGAACCAATGCGATAGCCGCATGGTCACCATGTGTACCCCACATGGCCTGCATGACGTCTGATTGACCAGGGCCAGTCGGCATACCGGTTGAAGGGCCGCCACGCATGACGTTGATGATAACGCATGGGACTTCGGCGATGCAGGCATAACCGATCAACTCCTGCTTGAGGGAGACGCCGGGACCTGAAGTCGCAGTGATTGACTTGGACCCAGTCAGAGAAGCACCGATGACCGAAGCCATAGCAGCGATTTCATCTTCCATCTGGATAAATTTTCCACCGACCTTGGGAAGTTCGATTGACAAAACTTCAGCGACTTCGGTCGAGGGTGTGATGGGGTAACCACCGAAGAACTTGGCACCGGCGTAAACTGCACCTAGAGCACAAGCTTCGTTCCCCTGTAACAGAGCAACTTTTTTAGCCACGTTCACTCTCCTCTTATTGAAATAGATTGATTATTCGTCGTGGACTTTGATGGCAAAGTCAGGGCAAAGCAGTTCGCACTGCATGCACTTGATGCAGTCTTCAGGTCGTGGGGCAGTGACCAAAAAGACATCCATCTCCAGGACATTCTTCGGGCAGAATTCGACGCAGATACTGCAACCTTTGCAGTTACGCTCGATGATTTCGAGTCTGGCACCACTCATTCTGGTTCGTCTCCTTTGTACTAGATTTTTAGCGTAAAATTACCGAAATTTGCGGCGCAAGATAGCATGATTGCTTGTCTCGTTCCACTACTAATTTGGTATACGCTATACTTTTTTCCGCATATTTAATGTGGCTTAAAAAAAGGTCGGAAAATAGCTTAAATTTACAGTCACGATAAGAAGAAGGGCAATGTTGCCATTGCCCTTCTTTTGGGGTTTGGCTATCAACATTTGTAGCTTACAGCAGTCCCATTTTCTCGAGATCAGCAATCAGACCTTTAACTGCGTTAGCAGAGTTGTCCATGAGAGCTTGCTCGGTTGCGTCGAGTTTGAACTCGACGATCTTCTCGACACCAGCGGCGCCGAGGACGCAAGGAACACCAACGTAGAAACCGTTAACACCGAACTCGCCGTTGAGCAGAGCGCAGGTTGGCAGGACACGCTTCTGGTCTTTGAGGATCGACTCAGTCATAGCAATAGCTGCAGAAGCCGGGCTGTAGAAGGCGCTACCAGTTTTAAGCAGCTTAACAACCTCGCCGCCAGCAGCTTTGGTGCGCTCAACCATAGCGGTCATGACTTCTTCTGCCTTGGCTGCAGAACCGTACTTTTGCTCGAGCAGTTCCATGACTGGAATGCCCTGGACACTTGCATAGCGGATCAGAGGAACCATGGTGTCGCCGTGACCGCCGAGGGTCATTGCGGTGACGTCTTTGACAGATACGCCAAGTTCCCAAGCGATGAACGCTGCGAAACGAGCGGAGTCGAGAACGCCAGCTTGACCGATGACGCGCTCTGCCGGGAAACCGGTGACTTTGCGGCACAGGGTAACCA
>Ga0316192_10002054_pt1 | contig 14781 bp, 14 predicted proteins | sample MerIslwburrow_MG_FD_204931 | JGI IMG/M metagenome (GOLD analysis project Ga0316192, IMG submission 204931) | Coastal sediment microbial communities from Maine, United States - Merrow Island worm burrow | ecosystem: Environmental > Aquatic > Marine > Coastal > Sediment | place: USA: Maine...
CAGGAGGACGAAGTACCCGACCCGTACTATGGCGGCGCCGCCGGGTTTGAGCGCGTACTCGATCTTGTTGAGGACGCATCTCGAGGGCTACTCGAGATGCTCCGGAAAAAATAAGTGCAGGAGCGGCCCACGGCCGCGATATTGTGATCGCGGCCGTGGGCCGCTCCTGCAGTAATTTACTTAGTCACTCGGCGGGCTGTCGTCCCACGGCATCAAGCGGCCTTCGGGCTTTGGTTTGGGCTCAACCTTCACGACAGGTTTGGGTTCCACCTTGACGACAGGTTTGGGCTCCACCTTAACCACTTCTTTTGGTTCCGACTTCACGATTGGTGTCAGATTCGGTGATGTCGTATCAAGTGCAGGCTCAGCGGCAGGCTTCGGCTTCTTCGCCGCATCGTTGGCGCGCTCAGCGTCTGTACGAACTTTTGGTGGACCGTCAGCGGCGGGCACAGCGTCAGCTTTCGGTGCCTTGGCCGGCGCCTTGCGCGGTGGTCGTTTAGCCCTGGTCTCTGATTTTTCGGCAGACTTGTCGGCCTCGGCCGTTGTTTCTGGCTTCTGAGCTTTAGTCTCTGGTTTTTCCGCAGGCTTGTCCGCTGTCGTCGCTGGTTTCTGAGCCCTTGCCTGTGGTTTCTCGGCAGGCTTGTCCGCTGTTGTTTCTGGCTCCTGAGCCCTTGCCTGTGGTTTCTCGGCAGGCTTGTCCGCTGTTGTTTCTGCTTTCTCAGCCTTGGCTTCAGGCTTGGCGGCAGGTTTGGCCCTGGGCTTTCTGGGTTTTCTGGGCGCTTTGGGTTTTTCAGCGGCCGGTGCTTGCTCGGGCGCTTGATCGGGTTTCGCCTGCTCAGGCTGAATTGCCTCGTTCGTCTGCTCTACGCTGGCATCCTGGGCGGGACGATCGGCACCGGTACGGCGACGCCGACGACCACCGCGACTGCGCCGGCTGCGCGTTGGCTTACGCGCTTCGCTCTGCGCATCAGTCTTCGTCTCAGGAGTGGCGGCGCTCGACTTCTGCTGTTGATCGGCATTGTCAGTCGCTTGCCGATTCGTGTTCTTCGCCGGTGCCTTCTTCTTGCCGGCCGCTTTCTTGCTGCGCTTGCGTGCGTTACCGCGACTGTCATCCGAACGTTTAGTTTCGCCGCGACCACGGTTCGATTGCCCTCCACGTGAGCGACTAGCTTTGCCAGAGCTACTGCGACGGCTGCCACTGCCAGTCTTCTCGCTAGGCTTTTCTTCGCCGCCCGAGAAAATGGCAAGAATGCGTGCCAGGAAACCGCCACCAGACGCCTTCTTGGGTGTCTGCTTGGGTTTCGGCGCCTGCTTGGACGGTGTCAGAACCGCAACTGCCGGCGGCTCGACAGCCTTTCGTTCGAGAATTGCCTGCGGCGACTCTGGCTCAACGTTTGCATCCGTAAGCAGGTAACTTGCACCGGCGTTTTCGGGAAGTTCTGCCTGATCATCGCGCACGCGGCGTATGTCGTAGTGGGGCGTCTCAAGCGCCGAGTTCGCCACCAGAACAACCTGCATCTCGTTGCGTGACTCGAGGCTTTGCACCCAGTCACGCTTTTCGTTGAGAAGGTACGTTGCGACCTCGACAGGCAATTGCGCGATGACTTTGGAGGTTCGTTCCTTACGTGCTTCCTCGCCAATGATGCGCAGGATGGCAAGTGCCAGGGATTCAACGCTGCGAATCGTGCCGATACCAGAACAGCGAGGGCAGGTCAGGTAACTGGACTCGCCGAGTGACGGCCGAAGGCGCTGGCGTGACATCTCGAGCAAACCAAAGCGGGAGATTTTGCCAATCTGTACGCGCGCGCGATCCTGCCGCACGGCGTCACGGAGCCGATTCTCGACGTCTCGCTGGTGTTTTTGCGGCCCCATATCGATGTAATCGATAACGATCAAACCACCGAGGTCACGAATACGCAGTTGTCGCGCAATCTCGTCAGAAGCTTCCAGGTTGGTGTTGAGGGCCGTCGCTTCAATATCGCTGCCTTTGGTTGCGCGGGCAGAGTTGATGTCAATAGAGACCAATGCTTCTGTGTGATCGATGACGACGCTGCCGCCAGACGGTAAATCAACGCTGTGTGAGAAAGCGGACTCGATTTGGGTCTCGATCTGGAATCGCGTGAACAGTGGTACCGGGTCTTCGTAGTGTTTGAGCTTGCGCAGATTCTGCGGCATGACCTGTTCAACGAATTCGACAGCCTCTTTGTAGGTTGCCTCGTCATCGATAAGGATCTCGCCAATTTCGCTTGTCAGGTAATCGCGTAGCGCGCGGATGACCGAGTTGCTTTCGCGATAAATCAGAAATGGCGATTTGCGCTCGAGGACGACGTTGAGGATTGCAGTCCAGATCGTGAGCAGGTTTTCGAGGTCCCAGGCCAATTCTTCGGCGCTGCGGTCGATGCCGGCTGTCCGCAGAATAACGCTCATGCCTTTCGGTATTTCGACGTCGTTGAGCGACTGTCTGGCCAGGTCACGGTCAGAGCCAACGATGCGGCGCGATACGCCGCCGGATTTGTCTTTATTCGGCTTGAGAACGATGAAGCGCCCGGCCAGGCTGACAAAGGTCGTTAGCGCGGCGCCTTTATTGCCGCGCTCTTCCTTGTCGATTTGCACGACAATGTCCTGACCCTCTTTGAGGACTTCCCTGATATTGGGTTTGGATCCGGATTCGACAGACTTGACGAAGTACTCGCTGGAGATTTCCTTCAGCGGCAAAAAGCCGTGGCGATCAGCGCCATAATCTACAAATGCCGCTTCGAGGCTGGGCTCGACACGGGTAATTTTGCCTTTGTAGATATTGGCCTTTTTTCGTTCGCCGGCCGGTAATTCTATATTTAGATCATAGAGGCGTTGGCCATCGACCATCGCCATGCGCAACTCTTCTTCCTGAGTTGCATTGATTAACATTCTTTTCATGATGCCCTGCTTGATAAGTGAGTGAGGGCAGTGAGTCGGGGCGAATAGCCAGGGGGCGTGCGCAGGGGACCTCACACAGAAGTATTTGGCGCGTCATAGCGCCATCCGTGAGGTTGAGAAACTTGATCTGGGCCTGAATCGATTGAATCAGATCCCGTAAAAAATTCAGCATGTCTTCCCTGCGGCTGCACCGCTTTGGCGCTTGCTTATATCCGTGCTCGCTGCCATCTTGGTTGGCCTCGCGCTGCGAAGCCCATAAATAACTGTTTTACTGTCTATTAAGACGCGGCTGGTCCAGGATTGGGGCCGCTTTGTTCTTGTGCATTGCCCGAAAAGTCGTTCCGGGGTGTCACAGGGCGGTAATATAACACACCGTTTGATTCCATCAAGTTATTGATCATGCAGCAAAAGTCGGAAAACGAACCAGAATCCAAAGTCACTCAGGTGCGCAAGGTTTGCATCGATTCGGAGCTTGCCGGGCAACGCATCGACAACTTCTTGCGGCGCGAATTGCCAGGCGTACCGAAGGGGCGCCTGTATCGATTGATCAGGCGTGGCGAGGTGCGGGTCAATGGCGGGCGAATTCGCGCAGAGTACAAACTTCAGGAAGGCGATGAGGTTCGGATTCCTCCAGTACATATTCGCGAGCCCGGCGAGTCACCGAGCGCCGATAACGCCACCAGGATGGCCGATCGGATCATTTTCGAGGACAAGCGGCTGCTGGTTGTTGATAAACCGACAGGCGTAGCCGTGCATGGTGGCAGTGGCATAAGCCATGGCGTTATCGAATTGTTGCGGCATGCCAGGCCGGAGCTCAAGGATTTATCGCTTGTGCATCGACTGGACAGGGAGACGTCAGGCTGCCTCGTTCTCGCAAAGCGCCGCAGCGCTTTGCGAGAATTGCATGCAAAATTTCGAGAAGGGGTTGTCGAGAAGAACTACCTCGCACTGGCCGTAGGTGACTGGCAGTTTGGCGATTATCTCATCGACAAGCCCTTGCTCGTGCAGAATCGCAGGAACGGAGAGCGGCATGTCGTCGTTAGTAGCGGCGGGAAGACAGCGCAGACTCGCGTGCAGCTGTCACGGACTTTCGGCAAATACAGCTTGCTGCAATGTGCGCCGAAAACCGGACGAACCCATCAGATTCGAGTGCATCTGCAGTCGATGGAGCACCCTATAGCGGGCGATGAACGTTATGGGGACGAGGAAAATAATCGGCACGCCAGAAAATTCGGCCTGAAGCGCCTGTTCCTGCACGCACAATCGATCGCATTTCCCGATGACAGCGGCAACGAGCTGCATTTCACAACACCGTTAGCGGATGACCTGGAGAGATTTCTGACAAAGGGAGTAATCGAGGCGCGCCGCGACAGAGCTACTGAACGAGGTAGCCAAGCTCGAGCAGGACATCGGAAACCCAGATCATGGGCAGACCGATAAGCGCCGTGGGATCATCGGTTCTGACCGATTCGAACAGAACGAATCCGGCACCCTCAATTTTGAAACTGCCGGCGCAGTCGTATGGTTCATCGTGACGTAAGTAAGACTCTGCCAGGCGTCTGTCGAACTGGCGAAATTGCACTTTGGTCTCATCCACGTGCTCGTAGCGCGCGCGACCGACCGGGTCGAGTATGCAAACGGCCGTCAGGAAAGCGACGGATTGACCGGAGGCGGCCAATAGTTGTTCTACCGCTTTCGGGTGGTTACCTGGCTTGCCCAGTACCTGGCCATCGAGCACCGCCAGTTGATCCGCGCCTATAATCAGCGAGCTGCGCGCATTCATCGACACTGTTTCGGCTTTTTCTCGGGCCAGATGCTGCGCCAGTTCTTTTGGGCTCAGCTGCAAAACATTACTTTCGTCGATATCCGGCGACACCGTTTCATAGGAATCGAGGAATCGATCGAGCAGGCCACGACGGTACGCAGACGCCGAGGCCAGAATAATCGCTGGTGCGGAAGGATTCTGCATAAAATCAAATACTTGAGCCTGACAAACTAAAGTGTACCTGCATTTTGCCGTGGATCCGACAATTTACAGGCCATGCACTTTGACAGTGGCGCATCAGGTACTTATGATGCGCGCGCTATGGACAATCTGTTGCGAGATCGGCGCACGCCGGCCGAACTGGCGGCATGCGGTCAAGTTATTGAAATTTCTGGAAAACTTGGTGATCTGGAACATTTGGCCGAGATTGTTCAAAGTGACCTCGAAACGCTGGATACTGATAAACTGCCGCTCGACTGGCGCGATTCGCCCCTGGCGGGGCAGTTAACGTTCGGTTTTGCTGATGCGCAGGATGGGTTGCCGTCGGCAGCAGGGCAGGCCAGTGTGACGATTCCCGCAGTGTGTCAGCGGTGCCTCGGACTGGTTGAAATACCACTCGAGGTGGAGCTACGGCTGATTCTGGGTGGTGACGCCGAATGCGCTGCGGATGATGAGCGCTACGAGATGTGGGAGTTGGACGAAGAGACATTACGGCCACTTGATCTGCTTGAAGAGGCGCTGATCATGGCTATACCGCTCGCGGCAACGCATGTTGATGATGCGGTGTGTAAACAACCCTCTGCTGTTGCAGAGGCAGCAAGGAAAACAACACGACCGTTTGCGATGTTGAAGTCGCAGATGGAACAGGAAGACTGAATTCAATGGTGGCGTGCAAACGTCACCGTGACTGGAGAAGATTATGGCCGTTCAAAAAAGTCGCAGGACCCCAGCAACACGTGGCGCTCGGCGTTCGCACGACAAGATCAAAAAGCCGGCAGTGTCCGTAGACCCGACTTCGGGTGAGACGCATCTGCGCCACCGTGTTTCGCCTGATGGTTTCTACCGCGGCGTGCAGGTTATCGCCCAGCCGGAAATCCAAGAAGAAGACAACGAGTAAGTTCACCGTATTATCCGGCCGCTGTAGCTGACGGCCCGGTTATTCGTGGCAACACACTCGACTATTTCACTTGATGCAATGAGCGGCGACCTCGGTGCCGAGGTTGTCGTGCGCGCAGCGCACAAGGTCTTACGTGAAAACAGCAATGTTAATCTGTTGCTCGTAGGTGATCATGACGAACTGCAAGAGCATGTAACGCGCATCGTCGGCGACGAACAACGCCTGTCTATTGTGCACGCAAGCGAAGTTGTGGAAATGTCTGATTCACCCGTCGATGCGATGCGCAAGAAAAAAGACTCGTCGATGCGAGTGGCGATAAACCTCGTCAAGGATGGCAAAGCGGACGCATGCGTCAGTGCTGGAAATACGGGCGCGTTGATGGCAACGGCTAAGTACGTTCTGAAAATGCTGCCGGGCATCGATCGCCCCGCAATTATCACGGAGTTGCCTGCGAAGGGCGGCACGCTGCACATGCTTGATCTCGGCGCAAACACCTCGTGCAGCGCGGAACACCTGTTTCAGTTTGCTGTAATGGGGTCAATCGTGACGCATGACATCACCGGTATCGAAAACCCGCGCGTCGCATTGCTCAATATTGGTGCTGAAGACACCAAAGGAAATGACACAGTCAAAGACGCTGCGACGATGATCAACAACAGCACACTCAACTACGTTGGTTTTATCGAGGGCAGTGAGTTGTTCTCAGGCAAGGCTGACGTTGTGGTGACTGACGGATTCACGGGCAACGTTGCGTTGAAAACGATGGAAGGTACTGTTGGACTTGCCGCACATTACTTGAGACGCGCATTTACGAGAAATGCTTTTGCAAAGTTGCAGGCAGTGCTTGCCCGCCCGGTACTCAAGCACCTGAGTGGGCGCATGGATCCAAGAAAATACAACGGTGCGACTCTCGTTGGCCTTAATGGTATCGTTATCAAGAGCCACGGTAGCGCAGACTCGTTTGCTTTCGAACACGCTATCCATACGGCAGTTGTTGAAGTACAGAACCAGGTGCCGCAACAAATCGGTAAGCTACTGCAACAGGAAGCCGCATGAAATACTCAAGAATTGTCGGAACCGGACGCTACCTGCCAGAAAAAGTCCTGACAAATTTCGACCTTGAAAAGATGGTCGACACGAGCGACGAGTGGATTCGAACTCGTACCGGTGTAGAGCGCCGACATGCAGTGGCAGACGATCAAACGACGTCAGATATGTGTGTTGAGGCAGCGAAAGTTGCTATCGAAGACGCCGGTATCGACGTCACTGATATTGACATGGTGCTTGTTGGCACGACTACTCCCGATCTGATTTTTCCGAATGCCGCCACACTTGTGCAGCATCGTCTGGGTATTCCTCCCTGTCCCGCTATCGGCATGGAAGCAGCGTGCACCAGTTTTATTTATGCGTTGACGACCGCCGACAAGTTTATAAAAGCCGGTGAAGCAAAGTGCGCGCTCGTTATCGGTGCAGAGTGCATCACCAAGATCGTCGACTGGACCGATCGCAACACCTGCGTGTTGTTCGGTGACGGTGCTGGTGCTGTCATCGTAAAGCCGTCAGACGAAGCAGGGATTTTGGCGACTCATCTCGGTGCGGATGGGCAGTACAAAGATTTGCTCTACTATCCTGTGGGTGCATCCAAAGATCTGCATAAGGCAGGTACCGACGAGGCGGCTATCACGATGGTCGGCAATGAGGTATTCAAAGTTGCCGTTAAGACTTTGGGCAATGTTGCTACCGAGGTCTTGCGCAAAGCCGGTATCGAGCAATCCGAATTAGATTGGCTTATTCCACACCAAGCCAACCTGCGCATTATCCAGGCCACCGCGAAACGACTGAACCTGCCAATGGAGAAAGTCATTATTACGGTGCAGGATCACGGCAACACATCGGCTGCTTCGGTGCCAATGGCGCTGGATGTTGGTCGGCGTGACGGTCGAGTTAAACCCGGGCAACTAGTCTTGATGGAAGCGTTCGGTGGTGGTTTTACCTGGGGCTCTGTGCTGATGCGTTTGTAATCTAACGCGCCAAAACTCAGCTTTCCCAAATCCCGGATTTACTCGTTTGTTTCGTGCGACGCTGCATGCGTTGATGAAGCTCCTGACGTTTGCGGTCGAGGCGATCGCGACGAATGGCGCCGTCGATAGTTGTGCCATGTTCCCCGTCAAACTCGCGTCGATATTTGCAGAAGTCATCATAGGCATCGCGGACATGGTTCAATTCCCGAGTAACAAGTTCAATGATGATGACGTCATCAAGGTAACCGATGACGGGAATGTCGTCGGGCAAGACGTCTTCAGGATCGCTGAAATAGACGAACATCGCGAGCAGGCGTTCACGATCGGAGCCTGGTAGTTGCCATTCGTCATCAGCCAGCATCTGAATTAACGTTTCGAGTTGCGGAATGCGCTCTGCGACAAAGTCCGGTAGCGGCTCGTTACCGCGAATTTCTTCCAGAACATGCAAAACTGCGCCGACGATATCCTGTTCATCGGCGTCGCGAACCGCATCTCGTGATTGCTTGAGCGCCTCCCGAAAGTAGAGCAGGTCGCGATCACTGAGTTCAAATGAGAGTTTTAGGCCCATGGCGTGCGCCAGTTAGCGAGTAAGGGTTCAACAGGCTACCGAGCGATCGCCACAGGGTCAATCGTGGAAGCAACGAGAATTCCGCTTTGGCACACGACGCGACACGTATCAATGGTTTACCATACGGCGTGGAACGCAGAAGTACGGACATGAAACCTAAACTCATAATCGGAAACAAGAATTACTCATCGTGGTCTTTGCGGGCGTGGCTCTTGCTGAAAGAGGCCGGTATCGACTTCGATGAGCACAAGATCCTGCTCGATACCGAAACGACGGCGCATGAAATAGCGGAGTTCGAGGCGGGTAGAACCGTTCCTATCCTGCAGCTTGGGGATACGACAATCTGGGACACGTTCGCTATCAGTGAAACAATCGCTGAACGCTGGCCGGAAAAGAATCTTTGGCCGGAAGATGCTGGCCTCCGCGCATACGCGAGAAGTATCAGCGCCGAGATGCACGCGGGCTTTTCCCATCTCCGGGAAGGTATGCCGATGAATTGCCGTGCGATGGGCCGCAAGGTTCATCTCCCGGACGAACTGGCTCGCGATATCGACCGCGTTATCGCGATCTGGTCTGATTGCCACCGTCGATTCAGCGGTGACAACGGCTGGTTGTTCGGTCACTTTACGATTGCCGATGCCATGTTTGCGCCTGTCGTGCTGCGCTTTCGCACCTACGGCATCAACTTGCCGGATTCCGCGGGCTTTTATCCACAGCGCGTGCTGGAAAGCGAAGCAATGCAGGAATGGCTGGCTGTAGCCGAATGCGAAATCGAAGTGATCGATGCTGATGAGGCCGGGCAGTGAGGCAGATTACCTGGTTCGTAGTGCTTATCTGCGCTGTTTTGGTCAACACATCGCGCGCCGATATCTATGAATTACCGCCGGAAGGCCATGACGTCATCGGTGCGGTGTCGACCATCATCGCGCGTCACGAAGACACGCTTATCGATATAGCGCGCCGTCATGGGCTCGGCTATCAGGACATCGTACGGGCCAATCCCGACGTCAACGTCTGGGTTCCCGGCGAGGGCACTGAAGTGATCTTGCCGACGAGATTCGTATTGCCAGCCGGCATACGCACTGGCGTGGTGCTGAATCTCGCCGAATATCGTCTTTACTATTTTCCCAAACCGAAAGAGGGCGAGCCGGCGTATGTCATGACGTATCCGATCAGTATCGGTCGTATGGATTGGGAAACACCGCTGGGCCTGACCAAGGTCATTTCCAAGGTTCGCAACCCCAGTTGGTATGTGCCGCAGTCGGTACTCGACGAACACGCGGCGGACGGGAACCCGCTGCCTCGCGTCGTGCCGCCCGGTCCGGATAACCCGCTTGGTGAGTTTGCGATGCGCCTGGGTTTGCCGGGTTACCTGATTCACAGCACGAATCGGCCGGCTGGCGTCGGCATGCGCGTCACACATGGTTGTGTGCGAATGTTCCCGGAAGACATCAAGTATCTGTTTGGCCAGGTTGCTACTGACACGGCCGTGCGGATTATTAACGAGCCCGTCAAGATTGGCTGGAGTGGCAATGAGCTTGTTATGGAAGTTCATCCGATTCTGGAAATGGCGGCACCAACGGTCGATGAGCCGACGCAGGATGAGGTCGTTGTAGACGAGGTAGATGCGCCCGAGCCTGTCAAGGTCGCTGTCAAAGATCCGCTTACTTACGTGACGGAACAGTTCATATCCGTGACGGGTGTGCGCGCAGGGCGACTGGACTGGTATCTTGCCGAGCAAATCGTCGATCGATCTGATGGCATCCCGACGGCCGTCGGGCAGGGAATAAAAAACGCCGCGACAAGCGCGGCGTTTCAATAGAAGCTTTACGTCTTAAATTACTTAGACATCGACTTCTGGAACATACGTTCCATGCTCTCGCGGTTTGCTTCGCAGCAAGCCTGAGATTCTGTAGCAGCTGAGAGCGCCTGATCAGCAGTGCTCTGAGCGGCAGCTGCAGCCTGAGCAGCGCGATCAGCAGAGGCACGAGCAGCCTCAGCAGCAGATGCAGCAGCAGCCGCATCAGCAGCGGCACGATTAGCCGTTGCTTCGATTTCTGCTGTGTTTACACAGCCTGTAGCGAGTGCGCCAACGAGCAGCAATGCACTTAATTTGAGTCCGGTCTTGTTCATCATCCAAAGTTCCTCTGTAGGGATATAACTGCAGGCGCATTATTTCCCAATCTGCGCGCAGTCGCAATGAAAATCACTGTTTTTATTGCAGTTTGTCGTTGACCGGCGACAGATTAATCGTAATGTAAGTCATTCTCAGCACGATTTGCCATGAACCTGTTCGTTCGTTGTGCTTGCACTGATCACAGTACTGTATATAATCACATGCACTGTGAATATATACAGGACTGCTTAAATGCGCCAACTGACCCCCAGACAATCACAAATTCTCGAGATGGTTCAAGACTTTATCGCCGAAACCGGCATGCCACCGACGCGTGCTGAGATCGCTCGCGAGCTCGGTTTCAAGTCGGCTAATGCAGCCGAAGAACATTTACGTGCTTTGCAAAAGAAGGGTGTGCTCGAACTCGTGCCCGGTGCGTCGCGTGGTATCCAGCTTAAGGACTCGTTACGTGACCAAATAGGTTTGCCGCTGGTTGGTCGGGTTGCGGCCGGTAGCCCTATGCTCGCCGAGGAACACATCGAGACGCATTACAGGATCGATCCTCAGTTATTTAACCCAAAACCGCATTATCTGTTGCGAGTGCATGGCATGAGTATGAAGAATGCCGGCATTCTCGATGGCGATCTCGTAGCGGTACATCGCACACCCGAGGTTCGCAGCCGGCAGATTGTTGTTGCCCGACTCGACGATGAAGTCACTGTTAAGCGTTATCGCCAGACGGGCTCGATTGTTGAATTGATGCCCGAGAATGACGATTTCGACACGATACATGTCGATCTCACTGAGCAGCTGATGGTCATCGAAGGTGTTGTCGTTGGCGTTATCCGTGATGGTATGCCATTACACTAGGCATTAGGGGTTTATGCGATGCAGCGTGATTCAGGCCCCCTCGACAAACTGCTTGAGAACCCACGTGTCTGGCGTGGGCATAACCGGGCACATGCAAGTACCGGCCTGGCAAGTGGCTATGAGGCACTCGATCGACACCTTCCCGGCGGCGGCTGGCCACAATGCGCCTTAACTGAGATTCTTGTTGAGCAATACGGTATCGGCGAGCTGCGCTTGCTGATGCCGGCATTGGCGCGGCTCAGTGCCGAAGACAGCAGTGCAGACTTCCTCGAGCCTGGCTGGATAGCCTGGGTGGCACCGCCGTTTCAACCGTATCCACCCGCGTTACAGCAATGGGACATAGACCTGTCACGGATGCTTATCGTGCGGCCGAAAAACGATAACGAAATACTCTGGTCGGCCGAACAGGCACTGGCATCGGGTACCTGCGCCGCTGTGTTGCTATGGCCCAGGTCGCTCGACGATCAGGCCGGCCGGCGTTTGCAGCTGGCGGCCGAAAAGGGCAACAGCTGGGCTATCGCATTTCGTCCTGCGGCTGTTCGCGGCGAAGCTTCTGCTGCGGCCCTTCGTATTGAGTTGCAATCGAGTGCGGCAGGCACGCGTCTTTCCATTTTGAAGAGCCGTGGTGGTCGACCGGCTGTGTTGCATGATGTGCTCTAGCGTATGTCGACAGCACCTAAGCATCGCTCCAATAAGGGGCTGCTAAGTCAGCGCTCGCTGCCGCTTGCGGAGCCAAAGGCAGCACCAAAGTTTGTAACGGCAACCGTTTCCAAACGGCTGTGGTTTTGTGTCTACTTGCCGAACCTGTCACTCGAGGCCTGTGGGCCTGGCGATGAGGCCAGGGTTGTGGTTGAGGAACAGCAGGGCATTCATCGTGTGTTACTGGCTTCGGCAGCGGCGGAGGCTGCTGGCATCATGCCGGGTCAGTCGGCGAACGCGGCGCTCGCACTTTTACCAACGCTCAGGGTTGAAGAGCGCAACCGGCTTACCGAACAACAGGCGCTCGAACACCTGGCGACGTGGCTTGAGCAATTTACATCTGTCGTTTGTTTTGCTGGCAGCAATATTTTGTTACTGGAGATCGCCGGCAGTTTGCGGCTTTATGGCGGTTTGTTGTGCTTACGGCAGCAACTTGCCGCGGGCCTTGAACAACAAGGCTTCGACGCATTACTGGCCATCGCGCCAACACCGCTTGCGGCGACCTGGCTTGCAAGGGGCCGGCGCCGGGCCTGCATTCGGGAGCCAGTCAATCTTGGCGTCGCGTTGCGCAGCTTGCCGCTAAGCTGTTTCGATTGGCCCGATACGGTGTGTAAATCCCTGGTTGGCATGGGCATCAGAAGCGTCGGTGATTGCCTGCGTTTGCCCAGGGATGGGTTCGCACGACGTTTCGGGCCGCAGCGATTGATCGAACTCGATCGGGCATTGGGGCGCTTACCAGACCCGCGTACCAGTTGGCGGGCACCCGAACGTTTTTGTGCTGACCATGAGATGACCGAGGAGCAAAGTGATCGCGAGTTGTTACTGGCTATCTGTCGGGAATTATTAATTTCGCTTGAACGTTTTCTATTAACGCGGCAACTCGGCACACAACGTGTGTTATTCAGTTTCTTTCACCTGCGCAGCCCCGCGACACAATTAACGCTGGGTTGCGCCGAGTCTGAGCGGTCAGCGGATCACTGGTTTGATTTACTGCGTATCCGTTTCGAACAACTGACATTACCCGAACCCGTCATCGCGGTTCGCTTGCGCGGTGGCCATAGCCAGGCTTTGTGTGCCGAGTCCGGGCGGCTGAGGTTTGATAACAAAACTCGTGAGCAAAAGCTGCGGTATTCGATGGCGCAACTCGCCGAGCGATTGGCCGCGCGTGTCGGCAACCAGTCTGTCTCGGGTGTCACGACTGTTGCAGAACATCGGCCACAGCTCGCCTGGCGCTGGCACAGCCTGCTCGGGGCGAAGGCGAACACAACCACCTTATTACTCAGGCAGGGTTCGCAGCGCCCGCTGTGGATGTTACCCGAACCTGCTTTGTTAGCTGCTGAGCACGGCTATCCGTTGCACCTGGGGCGTCTGACTTTACTCGAAGGTCCCGAGCGGCTGGAGACTGGCTGGTGGGATGAAGACGGTATCGCACGTGATTATTTCACGGCGGTTAATCCGCATGGCATGCGTTTATGGGTGTTTCGCAATCGTAGCCGTGAGCTGACCTGGTATCTGCACGGCTTCTTCGGGTGAGTGGCTATGCCGAACTGCATGCACTCAGTAATTTCACTTTCCTGCGCGGTGCATCCCATCCTGAGGAGCTCGTAGAAACTGCTGTCGCACTCGGCTATGAGGCACTCGCTATTACTGATGAATGCTCGATGTCGGGCATTGTGCGCGCGCACACGGCTGCGAAGGAACACGGCCTTAAAAAACTCATTTTTGGTTCTGAGCTGCAGTTACGTAGTGGTCGCAAGCTTGTTGTGCTGGCACAAAACCGCGCAGGGTATGCGGCGCTCTGCGCACTTGTGACAAAAGCCCGCCGAGCAGCAGCTAAAGGCTCATACGCATTAACGCGTCTTGCCTTTGAGGCGGGCTTGCCCGGTTGCCTTGTACTTTGGGTGCCCGATGCAACGCTATCGCTCGATGTTGAAGATCACTGGATACGCGAAACGTTTCGTGACCGCCTGTGGATTGCCGTTGAGTTGCTGGCTGACGGGCGGCAACGCGAGCAGCTGGAAAAACTTCGTGCAGAAGGGCGCCGACTCAAGCTACCGCTTGTTGCTTGCGGTGATGTGCACATGCATTGCCGGTCACGGCGCATTTTGCAGGACACGCTAACCGCGATACGAGAAGGTGTCACTGTCGACAAGGCCGGTTTTTCGCTCTACCCGAACGGCGAACGACACCTGCGTTCTCTACAAGTATTACAACATGTTTATCCGCGTGAGCTACTTGCCGAGACCATGCGTATAGCGGACACCATTAATTTTTCACTTGACGAACTGCGTTATGAATACCCCGACGAAATCGTTCCTGATGGCGAGACACCGGCAAGCTATCTGCGCAGCCTGACAGAGCAGGGCATGCAGCGGCGCTGGCCCGACGGGGTACCGCGAAAAGTTATCGAACTTGTCGAACATGAGTTCCGGCTAATCGCGGACCTCAAGTACGAACCTTACTTTCTGACGGTCTACGACATCGTTGCATTTGCACGTTCGCAGAACATCCTGTGCCAGGGGCGTGGCTCCGCCGCGAACTCGGCCGTGTGTTTTTGCCTGGGTATCACAGAGGTCGATCCAGGCCGTATGTCCATGCTTGTTGAGCGCTTCATATCGAAAGAGCGTAACGAGCCGCCGGATATCGACGTCGACTTTGAGCATGAGCGTCGCGAAGAAGTCATTCAGTACATCTACGAAAAATACGGCA
>Ga0316192_10002056_pt1 | contig 14780 bp, 14 predicted proteins | sample MerIslwburrow_MG_FD_204931 | JGI IMG/M metagenome (GOLD analysis project Ga0316192, IMG submission 204931) | Coastal sediment microbial communities from Maine, United States - Merrow Island worm burrow | ecosystem: Environmental > Aquatic > Marine > Coastal > Sediment | place: USA: Maine...
ACTAATTATGTGAGCGCAGTGGCCTTTGGGGTTGCATCAGAGGTGCAGGGAACTGAGCGCTATAATGCCCTTGTATTGTTATTGGAAAAATTTTCTCCTGGGTTTATGGAAGAAGGAAAAAAATATATTGAGAAATTAGATAAGGTTACAAAAGTTATAAAAATTCAAATTCAGCATATTAGCGGAAAAAAAGCACCGGCAAAATCATAAATGATGCGCCGCGGATAAGGGCAATAGCAGTCGTTCAAATTGTAAATGTATGCTGCTCTGGAGCCGCTCTACTTATCATCAGGAGCAATCTCTTCCATAATCTCAACACCTTTGGAACCTATAATGCAATGATCTGGCTCATTTCCATCCAGTTCCCTGCCCATGTCAACATGTGATGCTCTGTGAACCTCCTGGGTGTAAATTACAGGAATGTCTGCCCCACGGCAGGCTTCGATTAATTGTTTGATTTTAGGAAGCATGTCTTTACCGCCCACACAATGGACTGGAGCACCATCATCAATAAAATCGTGTTGTACATCGATTACCAGCAATGCTGCTTTACCTTTTAAGATATGCATCGTGCAATATTGGCAATAGCCCTCATCAGGACGTGGCGCTATGCTAAACTTGAATTTAGAAGGTTGTTCCAGTTGAAATATGCTTGACATCGCCTTGCCGTATCCTAGAAAAAAGTAACTTTTAAAGGGAGGGTTGACTTGAAAAAAGATAGATTGGAGGAATTAACTGTAAGTGACTATCAGGATTTGGTGGATGAGTGGATAAAAACCTTGGGGGTACGCTATTTTAGCAAGCTGACCAATCTAGGCATCCTCATGGAAGAGGTGGGAGAGGTGGCCCGCATCATGACCCGGATCTATGGGGATCAAAGTTTCAAAACCGGAGATGATTCATCTGATTTGGCCGATGAATTGGCGGACGTCCTCTTTGTAGTTTGCTGCCTTGCCAACCAGACTGGGGTGGACCTGACACAAGCCATTAAAAAAAATTTTGAGAAAAAGACCCTGCGGGATAAAGATCGCCAAAGAAACAACCCTAAGCTATAACTTGATATCGCTTGTGGAATGAAAAGCAGGGACTATACCTAAAAAGTGCAAAAATAGATTAGGAATAAGAGGATGAACGAATGAAACCATCTCTGATTAAAGAAACCATCCAAATTTTAACAAGGAGGAAAACATGGGTATAAAATTCTTGAAAAGAAGTTTTTTTCAGCGATTACTGGGTATATCGGCGACCACCAAACCCGGAATAGATGGCTGCTGGAATTTTGCAGATGGGAAGCTGACCATCGATTTGGCTAAGGCATTGGAACTGAAAAGCCCCGGTGGCGCAATACGGTTCGAAGGTAAAAACCTGCCGAAACGGGTGCTCGTTGTTTGCGGTGAGGACGGAGAGTATCGTGCGTTTCACAACCGGTGTACCCATTTCGGCCATCGCCGATTGGATCCGGTTCCCGGAACAGACACCGTGCAGTGCTGCAGCGTTAACAAATCGACTTACGATTCAGGTGGGAATAAAATCTTCGGCCCCACACCCCACCCAATTACCAGGTATCCTGTAGAAAAGGACCAGGAAAAACTTATCGTCTCTATCTCTTAGTGATATGCTATAAATGTCGATGAAAAGAGACTGACTGTTTGCTCGGCGGCAAAGGAAAACTTCTGGAAATAGACCCGGATCATAAATACCTGTTTCTGAATCCGGCCTTCATTCAATTTAACGAGAAATTAAGGGAAAAACCGAAATACCGAACCAGGGGGCGGGAGATGTACAGCATGCTTGATGGCATTATTCTTTTAGATGCTATGGGCGATTTGGCCGCTTACCAGGCGAGAATCGATGAGATCGTGGACCGTACCGGTCTCCCGATTCTCGATCATAGGAAAATAGGCCTCGATGGCCTGAGGGATGTTCTCCTGGAAGCGCTGGACCGGAATTGCCAGAAACACACCGTCAACAAGGATCGGGTCGCATGATAGAGAAGATGGAAGAGAGCAACCCGCTTGTCCGATTAATGAGAAAATATCAAAAGGGAACCCGGCCGATCGTCCATATGGGACCATTTCTGCCTCTGGTCCGCATCAAGGAGAAAGGCCTGCCGTTCAATGATATCATGAGGGACTCCCAAGCCATGACGGAGGCCGCCCTCATGAGCTTTGAGTTTGGTTTTGAATCGACGGTGCTGCCCTTCGATCTGAATGTGGAAGCGGAGATGCTCGGCGCTCGGGTCCGATATCACGACGGATTCGATGGAAACCCGGTATATCCGACCATCGCCGACAAGCCCTTCACCCCGGGAGACAATATTGAAATTCCAGATGCCCTGGCTGAAAAAGGTCGGATGCCGGCCATATTGAAGACCATTGGCGCCCTCAAGGAACGCGCACGGGATAAAGGGGCGGTGGGTTTATTCATCCCCGGTCCCTTTACCCTGGCGGGCCAGGTACTGGATATGAATGCACTTTACTTGATGCTTTTGAAGCAACCGGGAAAAATCTTGAGACTTTTCGAGCAGCTCACCACTTTTATCAATCTATTGATCGATATTTACCTTCGTGCCGGTGCTGATTTCATGATTGTCGTGGAGGGGGGCGGTGCATCCATCGCACCGAAAACCTTCCGCAAACTGTTATTGCCCTCCCTGCAGAATATTCTAAAACCCAAAACGATGCCCCAAATCGCCTATTTTTTCGGCAGTTCCAGGGAAATTGTCGAATTCATGCTGGCATGTGACACCGACGGCATCCTCCTCGATAAGTCGTGCGATATCGAAAAGACCTGGGGGCTGGTACCTGGGACGATACCGCTTTTCGGGGAATGCGGCAGTTTCGACATGCTGGCCACTGCGACGCCGGCGGAGATTACCGATAAGGTCCATCGCTGCCTCGATCTGGGTTTTACGGCGGTGTGCCCCCCTGCGGATGTCTACCCCCCCGCAAGAATTGAAAATATCGAAGCTTTTGTAAGGGCGCTCCAGGAAAATCAAAAATAGGATTCATTAAATGGTGTTGTAAAAGATCGAAAAAACCCACAATCCACTTTTCTCCAAATACAGATATATAAAATCAAGATGGCGCCAGCGTTCAACTTATTTGATAAATTCAGAACTTTGGGATATAGTTTAGAGTAAAGATCTCGCTATTTAGGAACAAAAATCGAATATAAGGCTCATTATCTCAACAGGTTCGGATGGGTTTAACTCTATGAATGGTTTCAAAAAGTTTGACGATTATCGAATCAAATTTGTGGTGTCTTTGTTTATCATCTTATTTTTACTTATACCATCCGTATCGACCGCCGCCACCAAAGCAGACCTTTCCAAATTCCAGCGTTCCATCGTGGACTACCGCCGGCAGCTGAACCCCAGATTTAAAAAGATCAAACGGGCCCAAACGAGGTATGTTATTGTCCATACCTCGGAACTGGGCCTCAATTCAACGCTTAGAGTCATATCCAAAGGGAAACGGATGCCCTCCGGTCGCAGAACCCGCGGCGGACATACCCATTACGTGATTGCCCGGGATGGCCGCACCTACCGCATGCTGGATAGGAGATATCAAGCCGATCACGCCGGACGAAGCATGTGGAATGGGGAAACAAATATCAGCAAGATTTCCATCGGAATTGAGTTGGTGGGTAATCACTACAAACCCATCACGAGACATCAATATCGATCCATTGGCCTATTGATCGACATCCTCCAAGGCGTGTATAACTTAAGCGACCGTGCCGTGCTTACCCACAGCCAGGTGGCATACGGATATCCAAACCGCTGGTTCAAAAAAAACCACCGGGGCCGCAAACGCTGTGCAAAAAATTTCATCCGGACCAAGGCCGGTTTGGGTCCTACCTGGGCTTATGATCCTGATGTCCGGGCGCGGCGGCTTTCGGCGGATCCCCAGCTTGCCGACGTCTTTTATGGTCGCCGAAAACTTCTGGCCAAAGCCGATGAGGCCAACATCATATCCAAGAGCAACACGGCCTGGTCGATCGCGGGCGAAGATTATGACAAGCGCATCACTGTCTACAAATTTCCGAACGGACGTCTTTACACCGGTGACAAAGTCTCGGATAAAATAGGTTGGAATAGAATACCGGCGAATACCATCGTACTGCTGAATCAGGAAACGGCGATTGAATTGACTATAAATAAAGGACCCATTAAAACCATACCGGTCGGCCGCTCAGCATGGTCCCTGGCCGGCAAAGCGTATAACCACAAAACGACAATCTATTTTTTGCCTTCGGGCAGGATAAAATATGGTTCAATGATATCCAACTGGGGTGGCCTTCCTGTTAGAACCAAAATTATCATTGGTTATCGCGGACCGTTCAAGATCAAAAAAGACCGGAGTGCCTATCATATCGCCGGCGTAAAATTCAGGGACCGCAAAACAATCTACTACCTGCCGACCCAAAAATTGTTAGCCGGTAACAATGTCAAGAATTTCAGCAAACTGCCAAGCGGCACCCTGATATTTCTTCCGATATCTTAACCTGATTTATCCTGATTGCAGGATTTACATAATAGTTGAAGGTTGTCTAAGGTATTATTTCCCCCTTCGGATGTGGGCACGATATAATCATATTGAAGATTTTCTCGACTGCCGCAAGCAGCGCACTGTCCTTTATTTCTAATCCAGACCTTACGCCTGACCACCGGAGTGATAAACCCCGGATGTGACGAGTCCTGGGAGTCGGTCGGATCTTGCTGTTCTATTTCAGCCTTGATATCTGCGTGATCCGTCAATTCTCTTTCTAACTCTTGAACCTCCGACAACTCGACATATTCTTCAGCCGGCTCGGCCTTTTCAGATATTGCTGCATCCGGTTTGATTTTTTGAGGTATTTTTTCGTTGCGCTTTTTTTCATGCAAACGGGTCCATATTCTATAAAAATAGGCCAAGAAAATTACGGCCACAATGGGAAAACCAATTTTTATATATTTTAAGTATTGGTTTTCCGTTTTCGTTTTTAAGTCTTTTGAGGTGGGTTCTTTCTGCGGCTCCTTAACAATTTCTTTCGGCCGTTTTACTTCAGGCTCTTTTTCTGTCTCCAATTGTTTTGCCCGCTTTGCGACCAGCATTTTCAGTGCCTTCATACTCTCGCAGTCAATTAACGTCTTCACTTCTTTTAATGCTTGAGAATCTACGGTCATCCAACTTTCATGGATCCAACAATTACGATCATCCTTGGTGGTCACCAAAAACCATTTGTCCGTTCTGCAAATCGCGGTGAATTCAGAGCCCTGCTTAGCCTCTCCAACAAGTATACCTTTCAAGTCCGGCTCAGAAAAAAGCTTGATGTCCTGTGAGGCGGTGACTTTCGGTTTTCCCTTGATGACTTGCGGCTTCTTTTTGTCGTCTTCCGTAAGTTCCTTAGCACGGAGCACGGACTTCCGATAAGCTTTATCAAGCTGTGACTTCAGATTTGCATCGATTTTACCTGTGACCGGCACCCCGATATCCAATTGGAACGCTCTGATGGCGTTGGTTGTCTGTTTGCCTAATATTCCATCTATCGGTCCGGGGTTAAACTTCAATAATGATAGAAGGGTCTGAATCTGATTGACATCCTTGGATACATCGGTCTTTGATGATACGGTTTGCCCATCGCTTTTACTGCCGCGGGTGCCCTGGTTCTCAGCAACCATATTTTTGTTTTCAGCATAGGAAAACAGGCAAAGTATCAGTATACAAAAAGTAATGATCCCAAATTTCAAACTATTTTTTTTATGTGTTGCTTTGAGGGACAAGCTGAGGTTTCTCCTATGAATAGTTAACTATTGTCGATTGAATATTTAAGGAAATCTTGCTATTTTTAAAAAAGCCGGAGCGAAGCCTCCCCTCCGGCCTGTAAGCCCATGAAGCCTACGGGCTGGAAGCGGGCTCGTAGGGGATTTAGCACCTACGCCTCGGAGAGCGGCATCAACAAATCTTTAATTTGAAATTCTCCGCGGAACCGGGTTAAGGCGCAATTTCCGAGATAATATCCTGAATGATTGCCTCCGGCTGCATGTCATCCGGTTGGGCGGCATATCGGGAGATATGATTTCTAAAAAGTTCTAATCGGCTATTCAAACTTGATCGCAAACTTTCCTCAAGTATCTGGTGCTGAAACAGGCTCTCCAATTGACGATCAACAGCATCTTGTGAAAATTTTTGACTTTCGCGAATATCTCCGAGGTAGGATTGCGTCAGATAATCAATCGCCGCATCACTGTGGCTAATTTGCTCCACTAACTCGGATATATTCTTGGTCAACGACTCTATTTCCGACTCCGGCAGGGGTTCTGATTTCATTTTCTTGAGCCTTTCCAGCTCATCTTTCATCTGGCTACGCTGCACCGTATACTTGTGTAAGGATTCTACGGAAAAGAGCGTTTTCCAGATGAGCGCTTCAAGTGAAAGCTTTTGCCGACCTTCGAACACGCCGGTAAGTCTTTTGATATAATCGGCTTCCGATAACAGCGTTTCCCTTTCGGCATCATTGGTGGCAGCAGCGGCCCGGCGTTCAATCTCCGCAATCAGGATCTTACCGCGAACTTCGTCAATCGCCGACGCTGCCGGCCCGGTACCAAGTTTAGTCAACCGGTGACGTTCGGCAATCTTGGTCCATTGCTGCCGAAGCGCCCTACTCCGATTCTGAGGGGTGACTATTCCCGACAGCACTACCCGCAAGCCCAGATCGCTGCTTCGAAATGCGCCTTCTTCAAGAAAAAAAGGCATCTCTTCGCGCCGGCCCGGCATGATCTCAGCCCTGCTTTTGCTGAAGCTTCCGCCCTTAATAACAAATCCGCCGGTAGCTCCGTGCAGCCGTGAACCCTTGAAGTATTGAAAAGGATCCAACATTATCTCTGCCGCGTTTCCGGCGGTGTCAAAAAGCTCCAGTGGGTTGGGGCACTTGGTACCGATCCAGGACAGCTTTTCCGGCGGTTTGGCCCCCCCCGCTCGGGTATACACGGCAAAATCGGAAAAACGATTATTATTGAGAGGGAAAAATTCTTCCCGGTTCATTTCAGAGGCACTTATCATATGCCCCCCCCGGGCGGCGTATTCCCATTCGACTTCAGTCGGCAAACGAATAAACGCATGCCGGCCGGCCGGAAAAGAAGGCAGCATATCCCTTCTGTTCTTCAGCAACCATTCCGTATAACGTCTGGTAAACTCCACCGCCTCAAACCAAGAAATGTTTGTCTTCGGCCGCGGATCTTCAGTGGTAAAGGCCTTGTCCCATCCAGGGCAATCGTCCGCCATGACGGTTTGCCATTGCCAATTTGAAATCTCATATTTCCCAATAAAATAGTATAGGGCCTTGGGGTTTTGGCCTTCGGGAGCGGGGCACAGGCCATCTCCCCTGCGTGCAAGTTCCATTAACTTGACACGCCAGGCTTCGGGCAATTCCGCCAGTGTGAATGCGCCGGCCACTGCCGCGCTGCGCTTGGCCTCCATAAAGCCCTCATCCTTGCGGCGACATTCCTCACATCCCATATTGAACTGAAAATCATCTAAAAAAGACCGTGCCGGAATGCAGACATGGCGTAAAAATAGTTTGCCGCCGCAAGGCATGGGAAGTTCAAAATCATCCTCGGCAGGATGAGGATTCACCATATCCTTCACAATGGGGGTCTGAGATGATCGCTTGTATTTTTGGGAAGGACAATCCTGGGCCACGGCAGCCCCGCCGGCAAGGATCAAAAACACGCCAATTGCCGCCATCGCTGTATATGACAAGAGATGTTTGAAAGAAAAAAGCCTAGTCATGGTCGCATTGCACTCCGGTTATGGCATCATACTCAACGGTACGCGATAGATCATATCTCCGGGGTCGGTGGCGCCAAAACTAATCCAGTTATCGACATCATCGTGATATTGCCGATAGCGCTTTATTCTTGACTTCAGGTTATCCACCAGCGCTTGCTGCTGCCCGACACTCATTCTGTACCAGTCTTCTTCCGTCAATCTCATGATGTTACTGCGATAAGGCAGATCATCGAGAAATTCACCCAGCAGACCCAGTTCCCCGAGATTTTGCTGCGGTTTTTGGCTGAATTGAGAGGGGTCCCGAGATATCTGGGCGGCCGCCGATAAAATCCCCTGGAAAAAGTCTTTGGCCCCGGTCCGCTTGGTTCGCTGGGCCTGGTTCAGGATAATTTTCAGACGCTGGTACAAATCGCTGAGTTGATTTTTTGTCAATAGAACGGTCACCGTAAAGGAAGGTATATCCGGCTGCGCCAGATCCATATCGGAGACCCAGGAGGTGACCAATTGTGGCGCCTGGACTTTCCCCCGGCGGCCTAAATACTCAAGCTGCATGGAATATCCCAAAATAGCCGCCTTACGCTTTGCTTCGCTAACAATATCGTCGGAGTCTGAAGATGACTGACCCGGCAATTGCAGACGCTGGCCGGCGCTGGTCGCCCGGACGAGTTCCACCATTTGTACGGCGACACCTTCGACCAGCCGCCCGAAGGTTTGCACGCCCACCGCTGCCTTGCTGGCATCGACCGGCACATATAGATCCCCGATGGAGGGGTCTGTTTGTCCCGTCAGGGCCTTGTACTGGGCTTCCGCATAGGAGTGATTATTGATTTTTTTCCCAAGGGGCGTCTTTATATGTAGTACGAAGATTTTAACGCCTTTGGCTGCAGCTAAGTCGGCGATCTCGGGTTCATTCATGCCGGTCGTGGAATAGGGATCGTCGTTACGAATTGCGCCGGCATCGGTAATAAGAAAAATGAGTCGCGATTGGTAGGGTTTCCAGTTCAGCGCTTCCATAGCTGTTTTGAGACCGGCCAATGCATCTTCGTTAAATGAATGGGTCGAGACCTCAGCTTCCCGGGTATCGGCCAGAGCCGCTTCGAAGGCACCCCGTTGTCGTCCGTCTTTGAGGTCGGAGACAACCTTGCTGACATATTCGACGCCCGGCGTTTTTTCAACGCTGCTTCGAAAGGCCACCAAACCAAAGGCGACCTTATCCGATAGGCCGGAGGTTTCAATAGCATCATAAATTCTGCGAACGGCCTCCCGGGTGCGTTCAATATAAGGTTTCATCGAGATCGTCGTATCGATGACAAAAACAACGGCGGTTCGCAATTCCGAATTTCCCGTCAGCTCCCAGGATCCCGGGTCAATGGAGGCTGCCTCAAGAAACTTGACGCCCTCAAAAAGTTCCACTGTTTGAAATATCGGCATGAGATAAAACCGCTGTCTCGAAACAGCCTCCTGTTGAGGTTCCATTGCAATAATCGAAAAATCCTCGGGCGCAGCCGTCTTGCCCGCCGTAATGTCGGTAAATTGGGTGGCCAATTTGGCAGCCTCATCGGCCGGAGATGGGGAACCGGCAACCTTTTCGAGAGCGTCGAGATCCTTAAAAAACAACACCGGCTTGCGACCGACCCTTTCGGTGAATACGAGGGATAAAGATTGCCGCCACTCGGATACCAGGCTCCCTTCCACCCATCCGCTGATCTCGCAGCTGGCGGACGGCCCCACTTTGACCCACTCGGCACCTTCCACTTGGCGTCGCTCATAAACGTAATAAATGGTAAACGGCTTGACGCTGGCATGCACGATGGCAGCCTTTTTGCCGGTAGACACATAAACATTGGCGCCGGGGTTGGTGATCACCCGTTGGAACAAGGTCTTTTTCCCCGGCAACAGGAGCGGTTTACAGTTTTGGGATGCCGCGGTATCAACCCAAACAATAGCCAGCAGGTATGCCATAGAGACAAATGTTAGAAAAAAGATTTTCCGTCGATTAATGCGTCGAATCATTATAGGCTATCCTTTAAATCGCGTTGTTAACTCTCAATTACTCGGTCTGTAATTCCAATCGATCAAATTATTTTTTTTTAGCATAACATACTATAAGGTATAGGAAAAGTTAAGACTTAAAGAAATTGGTGGATTTCTAAGCGGAATCTTGATTGGATTGTCTATTATTTCAAACTCGCTTCGAAATCAGCGACCAGTATCAGAGCTGGGGGTATGAGGATGACCCATAGAAGGGGCCGGGGCCACCTCTGCTGGTGGCCGCTGATTTTTAAAAGAATTTTTTGATCTCTGTTTTATCGGATCTGTCTGTTTTGATTACCACTTGACCGATCCATCACGGGCAGTATCTTGTTTGCTTCAGTCGGATTTGGTGCTGGTTGTTCAGCTGGCGTATACCAGCTAAACTGTAATAAATAAACAAAAATTCTTTTTTATCTCAATTCATAAGCCGCCGGCATCGATCAGGTTTGCACTATCAAGCATGCCCTCGTGGTAACGGTAAAACCTTTTAAATTCTCAGCGGCATAGCCGGGGCTTATGAATTGAGCTATGGACCTTTTCTTCCACAGCGGTAAGCGCTCGTCGCGCCTCATCCAGAGAAACAGCCGAAAACCCCACGGTATCTCCCGGTTTAATTTGGCCCAACAACGGAAGATCAGCCGATATTACAGTGGCGATTTTACGGTAGCCGCCGGTCACGGTTTCCCCTAGGATAATAATCGGCTTTCCATCTCCCGGAATTTGAACGGAACCTGTAATCACACCTTCGGATATGATGGATGCTTGTATATCGGGCTTTTTCCGAATAATCGCTCCCTCGAGACGGATACCTGTGCGGTCGGAATCGGACGACATTTTATAAGCAGCATTTAAAAAAGACGCCCGGCTTTCATCCGGAAAATGGTCATCCTGGGGCCCCCAGAGAATGCGCAGCGACCACCTGTTCGGGTAATGCGGAATCCAGGCCTCATTGAAGACGCGGGTCTGCGTTTGTAATTGTCGGCAGGGGTTTGCGGAAGTCAAGATATCGTTTTTTTCAAGGGCACGCCCCTGAAATCCTCCGAAGCCGGAGGGCAGGTTGGTTGATCGGCTGCCCATCACCGGGGTGATACGGATGCCGCCGGCCACCGCAACATAAGCCCGCAACCCACTCGCCATCGAGCCAAAGGATAAAATGTCATCTTTCTTTAAATTATGTGACCGCCACATCTCGATGGGCTGTTTATTTAGCAAGGGCTGAAGGTTGCCGCCGGTAACTGCCACAACAATATCTGCCAACACTCTGATTGCCGGCCCCAACAACATGGTCTCCAGACCGGCCTGATCAGGCCGGTTTCCGACCAATAGATTGGCAATGCGCAGTGAGAAAGGATCCAAAGCACCGCTGGGTGCAACACCATAGCGGCCGTAGCCGTATCTGCCGAGATCCTGAATAGAAGTCAGAATGCCCGGAGATAGAATCTCCATTATCTTTAGTTCAGCCATTGGGCGGCTTCCTGTTCTGTGATGGCATAAAATTGAACCCGATCTCCCATCACCAAATGACTCGGCGGTTGCCCATCGGGATCGAAGAGCTTTACGGGTGTCCAGCCGATAATCTGCCATCCGCCGGGACTGTCAACCGAGTAAATACCGGTTTGCTTTTGGGCAATTCCAACCGATCCTTTGGGAACTAGCGTCCGAGGGGTTTCATGACGGGGGGTGGCAATGGCATCCATGACTTCGCCAAGATAAGGGTACCCCGGTGTAAACCCTATCATGTAGACACGATAGATCGGTCGGGTATGAAAGCCGATGACCTCCTGGGGCGTAAGGTCGTGATACAGGGCCACCTGTTGCAGATCGGGACCACGCTCGCCACCATAGACCACCGGAATTTTTACGGTTTGCGGCTGCGGCAACCGGCATTGATCCGGATTTTTCCAAATGTCTATTATGCCGGCTTTGATCTCATCGAGAGAAATGCACAGCGGATCATAAATCACCAGCAGGGATCGATAACTCGGAACCAAATCAAGGATTCCCTTGGAGGGATTCGAGTCGATGCCGGCGAACAGCTCCTGCACACTCTGGTTGATGGCAGAACTTATTTCGTCGCCCAGTTCAACGAGAAGAGACCGGTCTCCCATTATTCTAAACTTTGGAGCGTCGTATAATGGCAATTTACTACTTAGTACCTATTTATTGAAATCACAGCATGTTTGCACATGAGTTATGCCATCGCCAGATTGAATATTTCAGGAATACGATCGATTTAAAGTAAAAAGGCAGAGCGAAGCGATACAACAATTCTTCAATATTCAATCGTCAATCTTCAATTCCGGCTTGTCCGGATTGGGTTATAGAAAGGTTTCCGGAGCTGAGATGTCAACCCCCGATGCCTGCAATGTTGCCCTGATCTTTTGCACTAACGATAGGGCGGCTGGATTGTCACCGTGCACACAGATGGTATCCGCGGTCATGTCAATTTCGGTGCCGTCTATGCACACCACCCTGCCCTCTTTGACCATTTTTACAATTTTTTCAGCGACGATGTCGCCGTCGTGAATCACCGCACCAGGTTCCTTGCGGGAAACCAGTGACCCATCGGGATTGTAGGCTCGGTCACCAAAAAACTCATAAGCAATACGAAGGCCGTGTTTGGCACCGATGGCTTTCAGGTGTTCGCGGTCCATTCCGGCGAGTACATATAAGATGAGACGGGCATTAACGGCAGCGATGGCTTCGGCGACGGCATCCCAAATAGCTGGATCCCTGACGGCCATGTTATAGAGGGCGCCATGGGGTTTGACATGTTGTAGTGTCATCCCTGCTGCGGCGGCAAAGGCCTGAAGGGCGCCGATCTGGTAAGTCACATAGTCCCTGATTTCTTCCAGCGAAGCATCCAGGTTGCGCCGGCCAAAACCAATCAGATCCGGAAATCCCGGATGTGCACCGATGGCGACACCGTTTTTTTTTGCAATGGCAATGGTGTGTCGCATCACCGTAGGATCACCGGCATGAAATCCACAGGCAATGTTGGCTGAGCTTATCAGCGGTATGACCTCTTCGTCCAGTCCAAGTTTATAGTTTCCGAAACTTTCCCCCACATCGGAATTCAAATCAATTTTATTCAGCGGCATGTCTTACCTCCAGAAAAAGGTACTGGGTACTGGGTATTCAGCATTGAGGATTGTTGTTTATCGGAAATCAGCGTAAATTTTACATAACTTGATATGAGTGAAATATAAAAATCGGAAAAAATACCGATGCCAATACCTAATACCTAATACCCAACCCGGACAAGCCGGAATTGAAGATTGAAAATTGAAGATTTATGGTTTCGCTTCGCTCTGTCTTTTCAATTTAAATCGATAGAATTGCTTAAATATCCAATCTGGCTATGACATAAATCCTGCGCAAACATGATGGGATTTCAATAAATAGATACTAATACCCAATACCCAATACCCAATACCCACTAGTGTATGCCTTATTTCGCAGCTTAAGAGGTTGTCGGACAAGCTCTAATACAAAATTAAAAAAGGGAACAGACGGCAGCCTGTTCCCTCAATAGTTCGTAGCAAAGCGGTGACTTATCGTTTCGAAAACTGAAATCGTGCCCGGGCACCTTTTTGGCCATACTTTTTTCTCTCCTTAACCCTGGGATCACGCTTGATAAAACCGGCTCTTTTGAGTGTGATTCTAAAATCCGGATTGACGGCGACAAGCGCCCGGGTAATACCGTGCCGAACAGCGTCGGCCTGGCCGGCGATACCGCCGCCGACAACCGTTGCTTTAACGTCGTAGGAACCGACTGTATTGGTTATCTTAAACGGCTGAATCATGTCCGTCCGAATGATTTCTATCGGAAAATATTCTTCCACCGGACGATTGTTAATCACAATTTCACCACTGCCTGGTTTAATCCACGTCCTGGCAATTGCAGTTTTGCGCCTGCCGGTCGCATAATAAGTGTTTTCTTGCTCCATTTAATTCCCCAATATTCTAATATTTACGGTGATAGTTCGATAACCTCCGGGTTTTGAGCTTCGTGGGGATGCTTGTCCCCGGCGTATACCTTTAGTTTATTGAACAGCTTTCTTCCCAACTTGTTTTTCGGCAGCATGCCCTTCACGGCAAAACGGATCAAATCTTCAGAACGGTTTTCTTTGAGATCTTTGGCCGTCGTCTCTGAAAGACCACCAATGTATCCACTGTGACGATAGTACCGTTTTTGATTTAATTTGTTCCCGGTCAACCGAATCTTATCTGCATTAATCACAACGATCGAGTCGCCCGTATCGACATGCGGCGTGTACAGAGGGTTGTGTTTGCCTTGGAGGCGGGAGGCAATAACGGTGGCCGCCCGGCCGAGAATGGCGCCGTCGACATCGATTAGACCCCACTTACCTTCGTTATCCGATTTTTTAGCACTGTACGTATATTTTTTCACGTCTTTCGCACTCCTAAAATTTGATCAATCCGGCATTTCTAAACAATTCTTCAGAGCCTGTCAAGGGAAAAAGTAAAAACAATTCCGGAAGAAAAGCCCCCAATAAATACGATGTCTCAAATAAATTGTATAAATTCCGCTATATTTGAAATGTTAAGATAAGCAGGATCGCTCGGGTTTCAAGAGGAATTTTCTAAAACGTGGGTTTCAGGGTTCAAAGGTTACAACCGATGAATACGGCTCCCTATATGAGTCAAAATCTGGCATGACCGTCATACCCCATTGATTGAATCTGTCTTCCCTCATCCGTCTTCTGTCATCTGTCTTCTGTCATCCGTCATCCATCGTCTGTCATCTGTCATCTGTCATCTGTCTTCCGTCATCTGTCTTCCGTCTTCTGTCATCTGTCTTCTGTCATCCGTCATCCATCGTCTGTCATCTGTCATCTGTCTTCCGTCATCTGTCTTCTGGCATCACCGTGAAAGTTTCACCGGAAAATCCTGTTCGAGCAATAATTCCCCGGTTTTTGCAAATACATATACTGAAGCGGTTTGAAA
>Ga0316192_10002057_pt1 | contig 14773 bp, 13 predicted proteins | sample MerIslwburrow_MG_FD_204931 | JGI IMG/M metagenome (GOLD analysis project Ga0316192, IMG submission 204931) | Coastal sediment microbial communities from Maine, United States - Merrow Island worm burrow | ecosystem: Environmental > Aquatic > Marine > Coastal > Sediment | place: USA: Maine...
CGAGCAGCGTGGTCGCCCGCCCTCCAATCATCCTCCGCGCGACCACGCTGCTCGCGCGACGCTGGGACGCCAGGGGCGGCCCAGAAGGCCGGAGCTGAGGGAGTCAGCCGGCTTCGTTTCGATGCCTCTGCTGCTCTGCGATGTCTTGGTGACTCCTTCGTGTCTTCGCGCTCTTTGCGCCTTAACGGTTCAATTTTACGATCTGCAGTTTATCCTTAAAATCTGCTAATCATATCTTGTAATCTACCTATCATACTCAAAGCCTGCATCTTGTACCATGAATCTTGCACCTAGCACCATGAATATTCGCGCGCTGATTTAGAGATGAGCCCCGTCCCTATTGACATCTGAATCTTATTGCCACATATTTGCATTTAGCATGTCGCGGTCCGGAGGGCGTCAATTGGACGAGACCGCCAAGAACAAACGCATGGCCGCCTACCGCCGGCTCTGTCACGAGCGGGGTCTCCGGAGCACGGTGCAGAAACGGGCGATCCTCGAGGCCGTTCTCGACCTCGACACCCACCCCACCGCCGACCAGGTGTACGAGGTCGCCGCCCGGAAGCATCCCGACATTTCGAGAACCACGGTCTACCGCGCCTTGGAGGGTTTCTCCCAGTTAGGGCTCATTACAAAAGCCTGCCACCCGGGCAGCGCCACCCGCTATGACCGCAACATCGACATTCACCACCATCTCATCTGTCTGCGGTGCGATGCCGTCATCGATATCTCCGACACCGGTCTCGATCAGATCTCGATCCCGGACACCTCCGGATTCGAGTTCGAGGTCCAGGACTTCAGGGTCCAGCTCCGCGGTATCTGCGGTCGGTGTCGGAACAAGGATCAATAGGAGGATCCCATGAGAAAGACCCTGTTCGCCATGCTCTTCGTGGTGGGGTTGCTCGGCGCCATTGCCGTCTTCGGCGGCGACACGGCCGACAATCCCCTTCTGGGACTGCCACCGGTCCCGATCCCGGAGGACAACCCGCAAACGCCGGCCAAGATCGCCCTCGGCGAGGAGCTGTTTCTCGATATGAGATTCAGCTCCACCGGGGAGGTGAGCTGCGCCACCTGCCACGATCCCGAGAAGGCGTTCACCGACAGCCCGCTGAAGACCTCGGAGGGTATCGAAAAGAAGACCGGCACCCGCAACGCGCCGACGGTGATCAACGCCGCCTACTTCCACACCCAGTTCTGGGACGGCCGGTCGCCGAGTCTCGAGGACCAGGCGCTGCACCCGCCGATCAATCCGGTGGAAATGGGTCTGCCGAGCCACCAACCGATCCTCGACATCGTGCGTACGGACCCGGGCTACGTAGAAGCCTTCGCCGAGGTCTTCGGGGTCGAGGGTGAGCAGATCACCATGGACCACGTCACCAAGGCCATCGCCGCCTTCGAGCGGACCCAGATCGCCGGTGACTCACCCTTCGACCGCTGGTTCTTCGCCGGTGATGCCGACGCCCTCAACGAGCAGCAGCAGCGCGGCTACGAACTGTTCATCAACCAGGGGCGGTGCGTGTCCTGCCACATCATCGAACAGACCCAGGCGCTGTTCACCGACAACCGCTTCCACAACATCGGTGTCGGGATCAACAACATCCAGAACGACGTACCCGATCTCGCCACGGAGTTTCTCGAAGCCGATCTGACCCTGTCCGAGGTCGACATCGAGGTTCTCTCCGACAAACGCACCTCGGAGCTCGGCCGGTTCGCGATCTCACACGGTTTTGACGACCTCGGCTCGTTCAAGACCCCGACCCTGCGGAACATCGCGGCGACCGCGCCGTACATGCACGACGGCAGCGTCGCCACCCTGCGTGACACGGTCGTCCACTACAACAACGGCGGCGCCACAAACGAGGGCGACCCGGTCAATGACTTCCTGTCCGGCGGCATCCGACCGCTCAACCTCGAGGAGGATCAGATCGACGACCTGGTGGCCTTCATGGAGGCCCTGACCAGTCCCGGGTTCGCCGTACCAGCCTCGGCGCCGGACGAAGGGTAGAGGTGCGACATGAAGAACAAGCAACCCAATCGTCGTGAGTTCCTCAAGGGCGCCGGCGCCGTCGCCGCCGCCAGCACCCTTCCCTTGACCTCGGTCGAGCTCGCCTTCGCCGATCCCGCAAAAAACTTCACGTTCGCCTACATCTCCGACGCCCACATCCAACACATCGCGGGCGACCGCTTTGTCCGCAACTGGGACCGCGGGCTGATTCGCGCGGTGGCCGAAACCAACCTGCTGCAGCCCAAACCCGATTTCGTCATGTTCGGCGGCGATCTCGCGCAGCTCGGGACCAAGGCCGAGCTCGACCACGGCGCCGAGATGCTCGCCAAGCTGAACTACAAGACACATATGGTGATGGGCGAGCACGACTACTACCTCGACCTCGGCGAGTACTGGTCGGAGCTCTTCGGCCCGCACTGGTACAGCTTCGACCACAAGGGCGTCCACTTCGTCGTCCTCAACAGCATCCTCACCTACGACGAGTGGACCTTCGAGCGTTGGCCGACCGCGGAGCAGCGGATGCTCGAAATGGCCGGACTCGACAACCCCAACGGCTCGCCTTTCATGGTCGGCGACAAGCAGCGCGCCTGGCTCGCGAACGACCTCTCCGGTGTCAGCAAGGACACCCCCGTGGTCGTGTTCTCCCACTCGCCGATTCAAAAGCTCTACAAGGGGTGGAACTTCTGGACCGAAGACGCCGAACAGATCCAGGCGCTCCTCCAGCCGTTCGCCGACGCCACCGTCATCTACGGCCACGTCCACCAGATTCAGTACAACCAGATCGGCAACATCAGCTTCCAAGCGGTGATGGCCACGGCGTGGCCGTGGCCCTATCCGAGCACCTACGCCCAGGCCGAGCACACCATGCCCAAGCTCACGGTGCCCATGAACCGGGCCGATCCGTTCTTCGAGAGAGACGCCACCGGTTGGCAGTTCATCAATCTCAAGAGCGGACGGGTTTCCATGTCGTACAACCTCTACAACAACACCAATCGGACCGTGGCATACGACCCCGTCGCCGGCAAACCGGTCGACATCCAGTTCCAGGATGTGGGGAACCGCGTCGCCCCGCAGATTCACTACTGAAGGAGGACACGATGGCCAAAAAGAACCTGTGGGTTTTCCTTGCCGTCTTCGCAGCGGTGATCGTGGTCGTCGGGATCTCGCTCCACGCCGACGAGTTCACCGACGCCGATGTCGAGCACTGGCAGAACGAGTACATGAGCGTCGTCAAGGAGGGTCGGAACCTGTGGGGCAGCCCCGACCTCAGCACCAACGGCGTCGCCTGTGGTCAGTGCCACCCCAACGCCGCCAACACCCACCCCGAGACCTATCCCAAGTTTCAGCAGCAGCTCGGCCGGGTGATCGCTCTGCGCGATATGATCAACTGGTGCATCATGAATCCCCTCGAAGGCGAGACCCTCGCCCTCGATGATCCCCGGATGATCGCCCTCGAGGCCTACATCGCCTACGAGCGCAGGGGCGTGGCCCTGGATCCGGGCAAGCACTGATACCGCTTGGGTCACTGGTTAGAAACGGCGCGGTCGACCGCGCCGATTTTTCTTCCTCCATGTGGCCACTCCAGCCACGAGTCTCCCCGTTTCCAAACGGGCCCGTCGTCGGGGCGACTTGTTCGTCCGTCTCCATCCTGCTACCGTTTTCCGGCGACCATGCCGGGAGGTTGCATGAAGAAGCAACTCGTCAAGATTCTTGTCCACGCCATCACCACGCTCATCGCCGTGAGCGTCTGTCAGTTTGTTTTCGCGCAGGCGGAACCGTTGCTCGGCACCGTGATCAACAAGGCGGAAAATCCGCTCGAGGAGGTACAGGTCGTCCTGCGGGCTCCCGGCACCACCGATGTCATCGAGGAGCACGTCACCGACGGGGAGGGTGGGTTCAGCATCCCCATGGAGAACCTGAGACCCGGCTACGAACTCCACTTCCACAAGGACGGCTATCAGGAGGTGGTCCTGCCCATCAACCCGCAGCAGCTCGTTGTCGCCAAGATCAGGGTGATCATGCTGCGGGTTCGCAGTGAACCGGCCGCGCAGCCGACTCCGGCGGAGGAAAAAACCGAAGAGCCGGACTCCGTCTGGACCGCCTCCGACGCCGAAAGGAGGGAGCGGGCGGTTCGCATGTACAACGACGCCACAGCGAAATACGAGGAGGATGTCGAGGACAAGGAGGCGGCAAAGAAGACCGCCGAACAGATGTACCGCGAGGCGGCGTCCATCGATCCGACCTTCCCCGATCCCCTTCGTATCCTGAGCCGGCTTTCGATCAAGCGGCAGAACTGGGCGGAGGCCTCGCGCTACTCGGAAGCTCTGATCCGGATCGACCCCACCGACGAAGAGGCCGTCAACAATCTCTATATCAGCCTGGTGATCATGCGCCATTTCAAACGTGTCGGCGAGGCGGCGAAACGTCTCATTTCCATCGATATCGACAAAATCGCCTACGTCGAGTCACACGCTGGGGAATTCTATAAGAACAACCAGTTTGTCATGTCCAGGGCGCTCTATCAGGCTCTTACCGAAATCGCCCCCGACGCGCCGAACGCCTATCTCAACCTGGGTCTGTGTTGCGCGGCGCTCGGCGACGTCGAGGCAACGAGAGCCGCATTCGAGAAGTTCCTCAAACTCGCGCCGGAGGATGACGAGGACCGTGAGACGGTTCGGCAGGAGCTGGCGAAGCTCGATGCATCCGAAACGCCCGACGCGCCCGAGGCGCTCGAGACGCCCGAGTGACCCACGACTTCCGCTTGCGGCTCTACGCCCACCGCGGCGCCTCGGCGCGCGCACCCGAGAACTCGCTCGCCGCCTTCGAAATCGCCCTCGCCGACGGCGCCAACGCGCTGGAGCTCGATGTCCACCGCACCGCCGACGGCCACTTCGTCGTCGCCCACGATCCCGACGGCGCCCGCACAGCGGGTTGCAATGAGCGGATCGCCGAGGTCAGTCTCGACGAAGTACGACGGTGGACGGCGGGAGGTGAGTCGGTCCCGACCCTCACCGAATTTCTGCGGGCGTTCCCCGACACCCCGCTCAGCATCGACCTCAAGCCCAACGACCCGACCGCCGTCGAGCCACTGCTCAACGTGCTCTCATCACACAACGGCGAGGATCGAGTCACCTTCGCCAGCTTCCACGATCGACTCGTGTGGCATGCTCGTCGCCTCGGCTGGCAGGGCCGGACCGCTTTGACCAGGGGCGAAGTGGCGGCCCTGAGATTCGCCCCTCTCCCACTGGCGCGAAGCCTCATCCGAGGTCATGCGGCGCAGATTCCCATGCGATCCGGACCGATCCGGCTCGACCGCAGCGCCTTCCTCGACCGTTGCCGCATCCTCGGGATCCGCGCCGACTACTGGGTGGTCAACGACCCCGAAGAGGCCCGCACCCTCCTCGCCGCCGGCGCCACCGGGCTCATGAGCGACGACCCCGCGCTCCTGGCACCCGTCTTTCGGGAGTTTGAGTGACCCCACGGCCCCTGGCCCGCCTGTGGAATTGGGCCTACACATGGCGGCGGCGGACGTTTCTTGCCGGCGTCGTTCTCGCCGGCCTGTGGGCGGCCGTCGGCTGTTACCAGAGCATCAAACCGCTGCCGCCGGACCTGGTCTACCGTGGCGAGCCCACGGCCGTTGCCGGAACCGATCTCCGCTTCCTCGCCGATCTCACCTATCGCGACGGCGACGATGTCGAGGTGTGCGAGCAGGAGATCTTCGACGAGGTCCTCAGATTGATCAACGGCGCCCGGAAGCTCCTCGTCCTCGATCTGTTTCTCTTCAACGACCATCTGGGCCCCGATGGCATCGCTCACCGTCCGCTGAGCTCGGAGGTCGTCGAGGGGCTGGTCGCGGCTCGCAACCGTGAGCCCGAGATGCCCATCGTGCTCGTGACCGATCCCATCAACGATGTCTACGGCGGTGATCCCTCTCCTCAGCTCGCTACTCTCCGCGAGGCCGGGGTCCAGGTCGTGGTGACCGATCTCATACGACTGCGCGACTCCAACCCGCTCTACTCGAGCTTCTGGCGGATCTTCGTCCAGTGGTGGGACATCTCGGCGGGGGGCGGTTGGCTGCCCAACCCCCTCGATCCCACCGCACGCAAGGTGAGCCTGAGGACCTATCTGCGGCTGGCCAACTTCAAGGCCAACCACCGAAAGGTCGTACTGGCCGACTCCGGCGCCCGTTGGGTGAGCCTGGCTACCTCGGCCAACCCCCACGACGCTTCGAGCGCCCACTCCAACGTCGCCCTCAGGGTCGCGAGCACAGACCTGGCGCGCCAGGTCTACTCCGCTGAGATGGAGGTGGTTCGGCTCTCGGGCGGCACTCCCCCGTTTCACACCCTCCCCGACCTCGGTGCTCCGAGACCCGAGGGCGACCACCGCATCGCCTACCTCACCGAGAGCGCCGTCCGCGACCGGATCCTCGAGCTCATCGACGCCACCGAGTCGGGCGACGAGATCGATCTCGCCCTCTTCTACCTGTCGCACCGCGCCGTCATCACCTCCCTGAGCGACGCCACCGCCCGAGGAGTCTGGATCCGGGCTGTCCTCGATCCCAATCGAGACGCCTTCGGCCACGAGAAATCGGGCATCCCCAACCGACAGGCGGCGGAATTCCTCACCAGGATCGCCGATGGAGGAATCGCCATTCGCTGGTACGCCACCCACGGCGAGCAGTTCCACAGCAAGCTGGCGGTGGTCCGCCGTCGAAAGACAGTGGACGTCGTTCTCGGCTCGGCCAACTACACCCGACGCAACCTCGATGACTACAACCTCGAGGCATCGCTGTGGGTCAGAGCGCCCCGGGGCTCCGACCTCGACCGCGAGCTTAAGCTCTATCAGGACCGCATCTGGACAAACGACGGCGGCACCTACACCCTGCCCTACGCGGCCTTCCGCGACACGTCGCGGATCAGACGGTTCATCGCCTGGGCGCAGGAGGTCACCGGGCTCGGAACATTCTGAACACCGAGAAACGTAGCGTGACGCCGTCGCCCCTGGCTCCCGCACAAACCCAATGAGCGCCTATCGAATCAGGTGACCATGGGTCTCGGAGCATGATGATCGCTACCGGTGTGGGCGAGCCCCCGGTGATCACCAAAGAGGTGGTTGGCAATCCTCGACAGGGAAACGCGAGATCAACACCGGTCGAACCAGGCGATGGTGTCTTTCCAGAGAACCTCGGACTGCGGTTTGAAGAACCCGAGGTGCCCGATTGACGGGAGGTCTACCTCGGACGGCTCCACGTGCCGGCGTTCGACGTTGGGGTAGGCTCTCATCATGGCCTCAACCGATTTTGGGGTCCCCCACTTGTCATCGCCGAAGCTGTAGGCGAGGACCGGGGCGGTGAAGTCCTGAAAGCGATCGAGGGGCAGCGTGCGGTCACCCAGGATGTAGTCGGGATGACGACACCACCGCGACCACTCGACGGCCACCCCGGCGGGCATGTTTTCACCGGCTCCCACCGCGCTCATGGGCATGTATCCCATGAGCTTCGACAACAGAGGCAGGGTGACATGGGTGTGGAGCCACACCACGAATTTCTGCTCGCCGCCCTGGAGCCTCCAGTGCCCGCTCTGGGCCGACATGGTGGCCATCCCGTCGATGACCGCCGGTCGGTCGTACATCCCCGCCACCTGACCGCCGAAGCTGTGTCCCACCAGGAACACCTTTTCCGAACCGAGGTCGTCAACCACCCAATCAAGGACCCCCGGAAGATCCTCGAGAGCCCAGTCTCGCGCCTTCGCCTGAAACCCCTTGAGTCGTTTCGGTCCGGATCGAGCGATCCCGCGGTAGTCGTAGGTGATCGTGGTGTAGCCGGCTCCGGCCAGCGCCGCTGCGAAGTGACGGTAGAAACGCTGTGGCACTGCGGTGGCGCTCGAGATGATCACCACCCGAGGTCGGTTCTCAGCGGCGCCGAAGATCGTCGCCGCCAGCGGGTAGCCATCGCGGACGGGGATGGTGATTTCGTTCACTGCTGGTCCGATCGATGTGGTCACGAACACACTGTACTCTGATCGGGCCACGGTTACGGTCGCTGCCGCTGCTGCTGTTTCTGTCTCGGCTACGGCTTCGGTCACGGAGCCTTCATCCCCGGCCTTCTGGTCCGCCTTCGGCGACCCAGCGTCGCCCGAGCAGCGTGGTCATTTGAGGTGGCCGGAAAGTACGTGACCACGCTGCTCGCGCGCCGGCGGCCTCCTTCCGAGCCGGGAGAGCTGTTCTTCGAGACGGTCCCCGAGGGAGCCAGGTAGCGTAATTGTGCGCATCGCCTCGCGTTGCCGGGTCGTTGGACTGGCACATTTACGTACCTGGCACCCCGCCGCACGCCCCTATCCCGCGTTCCTTGGAGGGTCTGTGAAACTGGCCTCGAACGGGCGTGCCGTCCTTGATCATTGTTCGGATTCGTCAGGCGTCATCGTCGGTTCATCTTCGAAGCCGAACAATGTCGAGGGGGGCAACCACGGGCAACCGCGATCATAGAACCTCGTCGGTGGCGCACTCATGGAACCGGGAGTGGGAGCGGGAGAGGGAGAGGGCTATCATGGAGCCATGGGAAAAGGAGGCCAACCCCCGGGAGAAACCGACGCCGACGCCGGGGTCTATCTTGGCCGCTCGGTGGCTCGTGTGACCACCTCTCCAAACGGCATGACCATCCTCGTGGGCCGAACGGCCCGCGACAACGATGTGCTCTCGCTCAAGTTGGCGGCGCCGAGGGACTTCTGGTTCCATGTCGCCGGAGAATCGGGTTCGCACGTGGTGGTGCGCAACCCGGACAAACTCGACACGCTCCCCCGTGAGACCAAACGGTTTGCCGCGTCGTTGGCCGCCGGCTACTCCAAGGCCCGCCGCGGCGGCAAGACGGCGGTCCACATGGCCCTCGCCGGCGATGTCGGCAAGTCGCGGGGAATGGCGCCGGGCAAGGTGACCCTGCGCCGCTTCACGACCGTTCACGCCCACCCAAAAAGACTGGAAGAGGATGACGATTGATGAGTAGATCATACGGTTCACAGAGCATGGTGGGGCCGCTGAAGCGGGTGCTGGTCCGCCGCCCGGACGAGGCCTTCGGCGACGCCGACCCCGAGCACTGGCACTACACCGCAAAGCCCGACCTTGCCGGCGCCCGCGATGAACACGACGCATTGATCGCCACCCTTCGTCACTCCGGCTGCGAGGTGCTTTTTCACGAGGCGCCGCTCCCGGATCACGCCGACGCCATTTTCACCCACGATCCAGTGATCGTCACCGATTCCGGCGCCATCGTTCTCGGCATGGGCAAGGCTCAGAGACGCGGTGAGGAGGCGGCCATCGCGGCAACCCTCGAGAGTCTCGGCGTCCCGATCCTGGCCACCCTCGAGGGCGAGGCCACCGCGGAGGGCGGCGATCTGCTGTGGCTCGATCACGACACCCTGGCCGTGGGCCGCGGCTACCGAACCAATGCCGAGGGTCTCAGACAGTTGACGGCAGCCCTGCGTCCGCTGGGTGCGAAGACCGTTGAGGTCCAGCTCCCCCACGCGGGAGGCCCGGCCGCGTGCCTCCACCTCATGTCGCTCATCTCCATGATCGACCACGATCTCGCGGTGGTTTACCTGCCGTTGATCCCGGTGCCCTTCGTCGAACTGCTGCAGGATCGCGGGATCGAGCTCGTCGAGGTGCCCAGCGGGGAGTACCCGACCATGGGGCCCAACGTGCTCGCCCTGGCGCCGAGGCGTTGCCTCATGCTCGAGGGAAATCCCCGGACCAAAGCACGTCTCGAGGCCGCAGGTTGCGAGGTGCTGACCTACCGCGGCGACGAGCTCTCGCTCAAGGCCGAGGGTGGGGCGACCTGTCTGACGAGGCCGATCCTGAGGGGATGAGACACAGGTTTTCTCACCGCGAAGGCGCTGAGGACGCAAAGACATTGCATTCATTTCTTTCGCCGGACTCCTCGGACGCTTCGAGGTCTTCTGACTCGAGCGGCAACGGGCGTGACTCCGGAAAGATCCTGAAGCTGGGCCCAGGCCCAGCCTACTGTGGACTCGATGACATCCGCGCACGAGGTTGAAACACAAAGAACACGAAGATCCACAAAGACACCACAAAGGCCCGTTCTTGACTCATCGCAGGGCCTGATGTGGCTTCGAGGTCAGAGGGAGTCCGGGTCAATATATGCGATGCTCCGTGGTTCCTTCGTGGTTCTTAGCGTCCTTTGTGTTTCAAAAACCCGACCGCTGCGGCTGACGCTTCGCCACCGCGGGCTGCGATTCGTACAAGTTTCGGTTGGATTGCGGGCGAAGCCTGCGATGTGTCCTTGGCGCCTTCGCGGTTTATTCCACCGCAATCTTCGACGGCGCCCCCTCGATCTCGCGGACCAGGCGCGGTACGAGGTAGCCGGGGAGTCTCGCCTTGAGGCTTTCCATGATTTCAAGGGCGCGCTCTTCCTCGACCTCGAAGTGGGCGGCTCCGGAAACCCGGTCGAGGAGGTGGAGATAGTAGGGCAGCACGCCGCAGTCGAAGAGCCGCTTCGACAGTTCTCCGAGCACCTCGGTCGAGTCGTTGACCCCGCGCAGCAGAACCGCCTGATTGAGCAGGGTCGCGCCGGCGGTTCCGAGAGCGCCGAGGGCGCGGATCACCGTGTCATCGATCTCATTCGGGTGATTCGTGTGGATGACGACCACCACCGGGAGCGGATACACGGTGAGCCACTCGATAAGAGCCTCGTCCACCCGCTCGGGGAGCACAACGGGCATCCGTGTGTGAATCCTCAGACGCCGGATCTGCGGGATCCGGGCGATGTTGTCGGCCAACGCGGTCAACCGGTGGTCGGAGAGAATCAGCGGGTCACCGCCCGACAGGATCACCTCGTCAACGGTGGCATCACCGGCAATTGCCGCGAGCGCGTTTGCAAACCCTCGGTCGTCCGACCGCTCGTCCTCGTATGGGAAGTGCCTTCGGAAGCAGTAGCGGCAATGGACGGCGCACGCTCCGGTGGCAACCAAAAGCGCCCTACCGTGATACTTGCTCAGTAGGCCGTCCCCTCGAACCAGACCCAGCTCTCCCACCGGGTTGGTGGTGAACCCCGCCACCTCGTCATCTTCGGCGGACGCCGGGAGGACCTGTCGCAGCAGCGGGTCGTTCGAGTCACCCGGGCGCATCCGGGCGACGAAGCCGCGTGGTACCCTGAGCGGGAATCGACGGGAGGCCTGCGCGGTTGCACCGACACCGAGGATCCCGGCATCGAGTTCGAGCAGCCCGAGCAGCTCGTCGAGGTCGCGCACCGCAGCCGCGAGGTGCTGTCGCCACTCGCCTGCCGGCCAGGGATCGGAAGCGATCTTCACCGGCGCAGTCTCGCAGCTTCGGTATGATCAGCGCAAGCAAGAAAGAGAGTGAGACATGGCTTCCTACAACATGAATCAGGTCAGGGCCGGACTCAAGATCATGATGGACAACGCCCCCTGCATCATCGTCGACACCGATGTGGTCAAACCCGGCAAGGGCCAGGCCTTCACCCGCGTCCGATACAAGAACTTCGTGACCGAGCGGGTCAACGAGGTCACCATGAAGGCTTCGGATTCGGTGGAAGGCGCCGATGTCCACGAAACCGAGATGCAGTACCTCTACTCCGACGGCGACATGTGGACCTTCATGGACCAGGAGACCTTCGAGCAGATCGCAGCCAGCTCCGAAACCGTCGGCGACGCCAGCCAGTGGCTCAAGGAGGAGGACGTCTGCACCGTGACCCTCTTCGAGGGCAACCCCATCGTGATCGCTCCGCCGACCTTCGTTTTCCTCGAAGTGGTGGAAACCGATCCCGGACTCAAGGGCGACACCTCCTCGGGCGGCAACAAGCCGGCCACCATGGAGACCGGCGCCGTTGTCCGGGTGCCTCTCTTCGTCCAGATCGGCGAGAAAATCAAGGTGGACACGAGGACCGGAGACTACGTCAGCCGCGCCTAGCCCCTCGAGATAGCCACAGAGACACAGGTCCAGACGTCCGCGTCCGACAGGGTCGTGTCGACGATCCATCGGTCAGTGAATCTCGACGGGTCTGTTTCTGAAACACGAAGATCACGAAGAACCACAAAGAAACCACAAAGTCGCTTGTTGACCCATCGCACGCCAACGGGTAGGCGCCCAAGGGCCGGATCGGAAGGAGCCCGGGTCATTGGTGCGACGCTTTGTGGCACCTTCGTGGATCTTTGTGCCCTTGGTGTTTCAAGCGACGATGGTTTGGCCGTCAACGCCGCTTCACACACGGCAAACCGAAGGCTGGGCCTTGGCACAGCATCAGAGTCACTCCGGAGAGAGAGGCGATTCCAAGCGAGTCGAACAACCTCGAAGCAACTGGAGAGGCCGACTCAAGCGATGATTTCGGCGGCTTTGCGTCTCTGCGCCTTGGCGCCTCTGCGTTGAGACCGCCTCGGCTCAGTCCACCGCCAGGACCACCAGGGTCAGATCGTCCTGCAGTTCGCCGTCGGCGTGCTCGACCACCACATCCGTGAGGATCTGCTCGAGATCGGTCGCCGACGCGCCTCGATGCTCCACCACGAGTGATTCCAGCCGCTCCTCGCCAAACTGTTCGCCGCTTCGGTCCTCGGCCTCGCTGACGCCGTCGGTGAAGAGCACCAACCGGTCACCCGGGTCGAGATCCAACTGTTCCTGCTTGTAGGGGAGATCCCGCATGAGGCGTGCAAACGCCGGGCCTCCCTGGCCCAACCGCACCGCGTCGCCGTTCTCACGGACCAGCACCGGCTGATTGTGGCCACAGTTGGTGTAGGTCAGCCGTTTTGACGCCCCATCGACGATGGCGAAGAAGAAGGTCACGAACTTCCCACCCTGGAGGTTCGAGGTGACGACCGTCCGAACCTGGGAACACACCGTCACGGGGTCGGCTTCGTCGGTCGCCACGGCCTTGACCGCCGCCTGCAGGCTCGACATGAGCAACGCGGCCGGCATTCCCTTGCCCACCACATCGCCGATGCACACCGCCAACCGGTGATCGTCGAGTCGAAGCACATCGTAGTAGTCGCCGCTGACCTCACGCGCGGGTCGCCACCGCGCCACCACCTCGATCCCCTCGATCTGGGGGATCTCGGCGGGCAGCAGGCTTCGTTGAATCTGCAGAGCCTGGGCAAATTCGAGCTCGGCTCGCCGACCTCGAAGGCGACCGAGACCGACCGCCAACTGTCCGGCAACCGCCTCGAGGAAGACCTCGTCGGAGTCATCGTAGGGCTCTTTCGACAGCTTTCGGCCGACAAGAACGAGACCGACCACGGTGTCACCGCGGTGACAGACCACCCCTCGTTCGGCGCGACTTCCACGAATGAGGTTCTTCGAGTCGCCGGACAGGCTCTCGAGATCGGCGGCGGTCTTGGTCAACCCGCCGTCCAGCAACCCGTCGGGGTCGGTCACGACGAGTTTCGAGACCGCACTCTCGGCAAGTCCGACCGTGGCCGCGGTGACGAGTCGGTCTCCCCCGGCAGATCGGGTGAGGATGGCAACGCTGCTGCAGTGCAACGCCAACTGAACCTCCTCCGCGACTCCGATGGTCAGAACCTCGACCGAAGGAGCCTGCATCACCGTCTCGGTGATTCGTGCGATCGATGCCTCGGTGTCGTGCTCGCGTTGGAAGAAAAGTCGGTCGACCACGCGCTGAACCCGGTTTCTCACCGGCACGAAGAGGGCAACCACCACCAGGGTCGCCACGACCGTGGCCACCTGACTCTCGAAACCCGCCGACCGCACAAGGGCGAGCCCGGAGAACCCGGCCAGCGCGAGGTAGACCACCAACAAGAATCCGGTGACGGCGGAATAGACCACCGTTTTCCGAATGATGAGGTCGATCTCCATCAAACGATACTTGACGATGCCGAAGGCGAGGGAGATCGGAATCAGGAGGTAGACCATCTTGCTGGAGGCGTTGAGCACAACACTGGTCGAGAAATCGACGCGGCCCACCTCGCCGAAGACCAACGAGATGACCACCGAGATCACCGTCAGCACGACGGAGCTGCCGACGGCAGTGAGGGTGCCCCACAACGGCCAGCGGACCTGGCGCTGCTCGTCGATCCCGCTCTCCCGATAGCTGCGGTAGAGGGTCACGACGGTGATGATCGAGAACACCGTCATGATGAGAATACACACAACAAATGAACCGACGCCGGCCACGGCCAACACGACTGATTTCAGCGGTTGGGGAAGCAAACGCAGCGCAAAGCCCGCCGCCCCGCCCACTAACAGCACGAGGGCAAGCATGGTCCACGGATGAGTCTTGGCCGCCAACAACCATCCACCCCTGGTCCCCAACCGGCGAAGACGGAGAACCGCAGCAGAGCTTCCGAACACCATTGCCGTTGCCGTCAGGGCCCCTCCCCACGGCGATTTCGAGGCAAAGGCGACCGCGGTCATCGACACCACCACGAGGACCGGGATGAACGGAAGAGTGTGGATCCAAACAAGGACCTGCGGCCAGCTCCCGACCACGGGGCGCGTCCGAGGAAAGAGCAATGACAAGTGGAGCAGGGTGTTGACCAGCGCAACCGCGAAAATCCCGACAACACCCAAACCGAGCAGCACCAAGGGCTCGATGGTCGCGGGGGCGATTCCCCTCAGGCTGGGAAGATCGAGCTCCACCGCCGCCCATACGAGGTACTCAGCCGCACCGAAAACGCACATCAGAAAGAAAACCAACGCAACTCTGGACCGAGACCGACTCCAGTAGACCAGCATGCTGATGAGGATGAAGACCGCACCGACAACGACCGATGTCGCAGTACCGGCAACGATCAG
>Ga0316192_10002060_pt1 | contig 14735 bp, 10 predicted proteins | sample MerIslwburrow_MG_FD_204931 | JGI IMG/M metagenome (GOLD analysis project Ga0316192, IMG submission 204931) | Coastal sediment microbial communities from Maine, United States - Merrow Island worm burrow | ecosystem: Environmental > Aquatic > Marine > Coastal > Sediment | place: USA: Maine...
AATACAATGACATACTCAACCATTGGATTATCGCAACTAATAAAGCAATTCGTTCAGTATTTTTTCTTGATGAATGGAATGCGGCACTCAAAAATTTAGATGCATCAGAAATGTGGAGAGTGGTTTGTGAAGAAGAAGAGGCTAAAAATGTTGCTGTTGTCTGTGAGATTATTAAAGCAGGAAGGGTAGTGTCCCCTTCTTTTTCATATTCTGGTGATCCTATTGATTTGATTCGGGCTTCAAGTCGTTGGTTTACCTTGATTGATGATTATCTTGATTTAGAAGAAGATGATAAGGGAGGACAGCCTAATTATTTGATTGCGTTACTTCATCAACAGGATGAATGGCAACAGTGGAAGAGTTGTAAATCATTTCCTAAAACTTTGGAAAAATACAAAACATTACTAAGTGATGCAAGGAATGATTTTAAGAAAAACTTTCCTGTTTTACCTTCACTTTTCACATGGTGGATTGAAAGAGAAGCTAAGAAGAAAGGTAAATCTCCTTTCTAGTCATTGGACATCTTTATTGTGTTTTATTTTTACTAAGCAATTTGAATCTTTTAAAATGTTCTAAAATTTCTTTTTCTCTAGTAGAAAATAATTCTTTCTTAGCTGCCACAACGATTAAATAGTGGTGAAGATTTTGTCTGAAAAACATTGTTTCATAGAGTAATTCATTTCCATTTGCTTGCGTAACGCTTGAACGCGTACGCCAAGCATCATGACCACAATATGTGGCCTTTCCTTCTTCAATCAGGGTAGCTTGCATACCTTTTAATATTTCCGCCATACGAACTTTTAAAGATTTTTCTTTAGACAAGTCTCTTCCCGGTTGCATAAAAATATTGATGGAATCTCCTTGTGTGGAAAAGAATACAGTTTGATTGTTTTTTTGAGTCGAAAGTTTAATATCTTTACCTTGGTCAAAGGAAAATCCATTTGACTTATCTGTGTACACGTTTTCTTTCAATGAACGAACTTCATTGTCTTTACGTGGGTCAAATGTGTGGTTGCCAATTGTTGCTGAGGTGAGAGTTAGTTTGGTTTGTCCTAAGAGTTTGCCTGTTGTAATACTAGGATTTTCCTCTCCGTTGTTGTCGTAACCAAATAAAATAGCTCCTGCGGGTAGCCCCACACTATTGATGGTAGCATCTACAGGTATCCATTTACCATCAATTTGTGCCTCAGACCAAGCGTGATAGCCAAAAACTGATCCTCGTAGTACTAATCCGGTAGCGCTTCTGCTGGGTAGGCCACAAGAACGAGCAAAACCACAAAAAAGCATAGAGTGTTCAGTACAATCACCCTTCATAACCTTAAGTGTTTCACTGGCGGATGCGGATGATACTTTTGTTGATTCTTTGCCTATATTGTTGTAAATCCATTTACATAATATCTTGGCTACTTTGAGAGAATTTTTTTCACCCTTGATTATTTCTTTAGCTTTGTCCTGTATGAGTTTGTCATCACTTTGAATAAGAAGAGATGGCTTGACATATTTAGAATCATCGCCCTCGAGTTTTAAAGGTAAGGTTTGTTCAGATGTTGTAGGTGCAGTAATTCGTCTAAAACTAAGAGTGTATTTACCTTTTTGACTTTTATCAACGTTATGATAAATGGTGGAGGGTTTGAAAATGTTACCAGTTTCATCATTATCTACGCTTATATCAACAGTGAGTTTGTCTAGTTCTTCCCAGATGCCAATAAATTTTTCCATTTTAATATAAGAACTGATGCTAAATTTTTTATCTAGTGGAAAGGTCAATGACTCTTCTTTTGTGGTCAATTCCATCTTATATATGCCCATCATTGTCGAAGATATCATTTGGCAATTTTTACTTATTTTGATGTTCGTCGTAATACCAGGCATTTGTGTGCTGGTGCTCTTGACATTGAACACTTCCACCTCCTTGCCCAAATGAGTTATTTTATTAATTTCTCCAATGACATGAGTGGTGGTATGCAATTTGTTAGACTCTATATCGTAAGATCGAGAGGTAATAGTTTGTCCCGTTTTTAAAGGATCATTAAATTTCAGATATAGCGTATCCAAACCATTTGTTAATTTATCATTTTCCGTTAACTCTAGAGTTTTTGTACTATCTTTTCCATTAAGAGTTTTTGTTGTTGTAATAAGTGTTTTTGAATAAAGAACCGTTGTTAAAATTTTCTGAGTGTCTTCTTGTGTGAAAGTTTCTGTTTTGATAGGTTCTCCAGTTAATTTTTGCCATTGTTTTTTAACGCTACGGGAGTTTTTAGGAATTTTAGTTATAGTTGTGGTTGTCGTTAAATAAACTTTTTTATTATCTAGCATAGTTTCTACTTCAACTATATGAAAAGACATAATTTTATTGCCATTCATATAAGCGCTATACCAATTTTCAGATAAAACATTTTGAGCTATTTTTTTAGATGTAGTCTCTTTACTTTCATCTGAAAAAAGAGGCTGTAAAAATGCTAAACAAATCAAACCAATGCACAAAGTTAATTTTTTAAAAACTCTCACTTAAACTCCTGACTTTTCTCATAAAAAGAGTGAATGCTAATAATAACGTATAGCTTTTATTATATGGGGGAAATTTAAAATCTTTTTTATTTTTAGTCGTAAATCACTGTCAGTTGAAGTGTCACGGTGTTTGAAGTTTAAACTGTAAAAGGTATTGTGATGAAAAATACTGATATTTAAACCTCAAATTTTGATCGTATTAATTGTCAAATTAGCAATGTTTTTGGTATTTAATTTTCAGGTTCTAATTTTATTCCTTTAGTCATGCCATCAATCAAATCCTGCTCTTCGCTGTGAGCATAAATGGTGGATGTGATTGAAACGTTAGCGTGATCCACAAGACGACTGACTGTTTGTAAGGGAACACCATCGGCAAGTTTGTGTGATACAAAGGCATGTCTTAAACTATGAGGTGTGTAGTGGTACATGTTAAGATTTGTTTTTTTCATTGCGTTATTAAATGATAATCTTGCTGAATCTTCATTCCATGGATTCCCACTTTGAGCGAAAAACAAAACACCTTTATCTACATCACATCCTTTATATTTTGGTCTAATTTCTTTGATATATGTATTCATATCTTCAAAATATTCTTTACACTCTTGAATCACATTTCCAGAAAGATCGTAAAGTGGAAGGGTACGTACACGTAATTTGTTACCTTTACCCAGTATCTCTAGTTTGATACTGTCTTCAAGAAGGTGCATGGAGTTAATTTTTAATCCAAGTGCTTCTGAAATTCTAAGGCCATAAAAACGAATTGTTGCAAAAAATATATGGTTTCTAAAAGCATTTTTATTGTTGTTTTTTAATTTATTCAAATGACTCATTAATTCATTCAGGTGTTTACGGGTTAAGCTGGATTTTCTTCTGTATTGATACCGTGCGCGGGGGATATCTTTACTGATGTTATCAATTTTGAGTATTTTTGAAATTTCTTTCCACATACTTCTTAGGGTGTAAAGTCGAGTGTTAATGGTGGGTGCTGATATGCCAGCTTGTAAACATTCAAAGAGATAGTCGCCAATGTCATCCTCTGTGATCGATTCAAATGTGATTGTGGACATCAATTGCTCAAAAAGTTTGGTATCTTCACGACTCTTATCAATAACGTTATCACTTTGAGTTTTTTTAAGAATATAACGTGCAAAATCTTCAAGTCTGTAGCGATAGGTCTCCATTGTTCGAGGACTGGCCACTCCTTTTGTGATGGCCAAATCCCTACTTTTTCTACGCAAAAATGTGTCGATAGCTTCACTGAAATTCATACTCTTTTATCGTGTCTGAATCATAAAAACCTGAATTATCCTTTAAATAATGACAAATTTTATGTTTTTGCGTTAGTATAAGTACATAACATTGTGGGTGGCAAATGGCTAATTTTACTCCTTTAAAAAATAGATTTCTCCTTGAATTGGATATCAGTTTAAGTGATATCCCCCTAAATGGCAGATTTTTGGATTATGGCTGCGGTTCCGCCGATGTGGCGGCCCACCTTATACAGAAACATAAGTTAAAAGGTGATTTATTAGAAGTAGATCATTCATCTTGCCAATTAATCCGCGAAAACCCTTTATTCAATGACTGTCAATTGTATGCATCTTCCGATGAATTACCCGATAGCTCTTATGATTTGATCGTTCTCTTTGATGTATTAGAACATTTACCTCAACCTGAACAGGTATTGAAATCTTTATACAACAAACTTAGTCCAGGCGGTAAATTAGCTATTGTGATCCCTTATCGTCAAAGTACGTGGGGGTGGGATGACGATCACTATGGTCACTTGAGACGCTGGAGTCACACTGAGTTACAGCAGGCATTGGAGTCCAGTGACTTCACAATCATACAAATGTCTGATCCTACATTTCCTGTTTATGGTTTTTTGAGATGGTTGATGTTACGTTTGCAAAACAAATCACAGAGCCCGCATGTTGCTGTTAATCAAAATGAATATTTAGAAACAATGCGTCAACGTTCAAAAGAATCTCCACATAATAATGCCTGGAAAAAGCCCCCTAAGTTAATTAATTATTTACCATGGACATTGATCAATTACCTCACATTACCTTTTAATAAAATGTTTAAAGGAGATGAAATATTCTCACTGTCAATTAAGCAAAGATCTGTAGATCAGTGCTCCCATTGTCGACGAAAATTCAACTACCTCAATTTTTATAATTCTCATGTTTTGAGAGAATGCCCTAAATGTCATAGTAAACATTTAAAAAATACACGCGATCTATAGGTAAAATGGTTAAAATAATGCAAACAAGGATGTGTTAATTGAATATTGTCAAAGATCTTAAAGGTGACAAAAAAGTTGTTATCACAATGCCTGCCTATAATGCGGCCAAAACAATTGAAGCCACGATTAAGGATATTCCCGAATACTGTTATGACAGCATTATCGTTGTCGATGACGCTTCATCAGACAATACGGTTGGTATTGCACAAGAACATGCCTCTGTCACGAAAGTTATTGTGCATGAGAGTAATCGTGGATATGGCGGCAATCAAAAATCACTTTATAAAGCGGCCCTAGATGAAGGTGCTGATATCATTGTGCTATTACATCCAGATAACCAATACAATCCAGCCATCGTTCCAAATATTATACTTCCCCTGTTATTGGATCAAGCCGATGTGGTTTTTGCAAGTCGATTTATTCAAGACCCACTTAAAGGGGGGCCAGTGATTGGGGGCATGCCTTTAATCAAATACTTCGTAAACAGGGGATTGACAACACTGCAAAATTGGATGATGGGTACATTTTTCACAGAATTTCATACAGGATATAGGGCCTACAACAAGGCTTCTTTAGAAGTTATAGATTTTGATAAGTTGTCTGATGATTTTGTTTTTGACAATGAAATTATTGCCCCACTAGTACACCTAAAATTACGCTTCCATCAGATTGGAGTTGAAACGCGTTATTTTAAAGAAGCATCGTCTATCAACTACCTAAGAGGGAGTATTTATGCTTGGGGATGTTTGACGGTGGGATTTCATTATTTTTTGCACCGAATAGGCTTGAAAAGGTGGCCTTTTTTGAATGAGTGTATTCGATCTGTAAAGGGTTCATCTTCTTCGGGAAATTTGTAAAATACAAACCATGAATATATTAGGAATAACAGGTCCTATACACGATACCTCAGCAGCTTTATTTGTTGATGGAGAGGTGGTGGCGGCCGTAGAAGAAGAACGTTTCACACGTCAAAAACATGCTTATAAAACACCCCCCCAAAATTCAGTCTTGTACTGTCTTGAAGTGGCGGGTTTGAAGCCAGAGGATATTGATGTTATTGCTTATCCGTGGTCTTTGAAAGAATTTGAAAACAATCGTACCAGGCACCTGTTTAGAACAAGTTCTGAAGGTGTCGTTCACGCCTTGGGGAGCTATGTCAAATTGGGCAAACGATTTAATAAATATCAGAAAAAAATACAAAAAATGTTAGTGGGTTTGGGTTTTGATCTCACTAAGGTAAAATGGATGAATGTGCCCCATCATGTGGCCCATGGAGCTTCCTCTTATTATATGTCTGGTTTTGATAAAGCAGCGGTGATGACGGTAGATGCTTTAGGTGAATACATCACCACACAATTTGCTGTGGGCGAAGGTAAAGATTTTAAAATTATTAAAAATTATTTTATGCCAGATTCGTTTGGCTGTTTTTATACATCCATGACAGAATTTTTAGGATTTAAATCAAATAATGGTGAGTATAAATTAATGGGCATGGCCCCATATGGAGATGCCACAAAGGTTGATTTATCTGATGTGGCCTGGGTAGATGAAACAGGTTTTCATGTGAACCCTGATTATATTTGGGTGAGCCGTAAAAAAAGTTATAAAGGTAAACTGTATTCTCAGAAATTAGTCGATAAACTTGGACCTCCACGAGAAGGTGATGGTTTGAGTGAGCCTTATATACATATTGCGGCAGCCGTTCAAAAAACACTTGAAAAAGGTGTGATATTTTTGATGGAAAAACATCTAGGTGATGTGTTGAAAGAAACGGGTAATTTGGCTTTTGCAGGGGGCTGTGCCTTAAATGTTTCGCTCAACCGATTGATCATTGATCATCCATTAGTAAATAAATTGTGGGTGCAACCGGCGGCTAATGATTCGGGTACTTCCCTGGGAGCTGCTGCGTATGCCGCTGCTCAATTAGGTGAAACGATAACTCCAATGGATACGGCCTATTTAGGTCCCGAGTATGGCCCAGAGGTTATTGAAGAAGCCTGTGAACGTTTTAAAATTCCCTTTGAAAAATGTGACGATATTGAAGAACGTTGTGCTGAATTGTTGGCTAAAGGAGAAATGCTAGGTTGGATGCAAGGTCGTTTGGAATTTGGCCCACGTTCTTTAGGTAATCGTGCTATTTTAGGTTCTCCTCAAAAAGGTGAAATGGCCGATACGATCAATGCCCGCGTTAAGTTCCGTGAAAATTGGAGGCCTTTTTGTCCTTCAATATTAGATGAGTACGCTGAAGACATCCTACAAACCGATCATGATTCTTCTTTTATGAATTTTAGTTTCAAAATAAATTCCAAATGGCATGATAAGATTCCTGAAGTGGTGCATGTGGATGGTACCGGTCGCCCTCAGATTGTGCGCGAAAGACAGAACAGACGCTTTTACAAATTGATGAAGATCTTTCACAAAAAAACGGGTGTACCCGTATTGATCAACACTTCTCTTAATGTGCGTGGTGAGCCAGTGGTATGCACGCCTACCGATGCGCTTAAAAACTTCTACAGCTGCGGGCTCGAGTATATGGCCATTGGCGATTATCTCATCACCAAAAAACATCAGTGAAAAAAACTTTGTACAACCGTTTGTTCAGTTGTTATATGAGTTTTAAACTTGGCGAATGTGGCGGTGATTTACATGTTAAGTCAGGAACCGTTTTTTACAATGCTCAAAAAATTTCACTGGGCAAAGGAGTTCGTCTTGGTAACCGTTGTGATTTTTATGTTAGTCCAAGAGAAAGTAATAAAAAATTTCCATTAGTTATTGGTAACCATGTTCATATGGGCCATCGTTGTACATTAGCTTGCATTGATTCACTAATAATTGGTAACAAAGTAATGATAGGTAATGATGTGTATATTGCAGATCACGGCCATGAATATCGTAACCCCGATATGGCTATAATCGATCAACCCGTCACTGAGCCCAAGCAAACAACGATTGAAAATGAATCATGGATAGGAGCCTCTTCCATTATTATGCCAGGTGTTAGAATTGGTCAACATGCTGTGGTTGGGGCGGGTTCCATTGTCACCAAAGATGTTGAACCCTTTACAGTTGTGGTGGGGAATCCTGCAAAAATGATTAAAAAATATGATTTAGTAACAAAACAATGGATGAAAATATAATTTTCTTGCTATTTGTCACTGTTTGTTGACAGATGGAATTAACTCTTTTGTTTTTAGATTGAAAATAGAGGAATTGTTGAATGGTGTTAAATTTGCATCAAGATTGTTATAAAAATAAGGAGAAGAATTAATGCGATTATTTATTGCTCTATTAACGCTAATTGTCATGATCCCAACCCTTGCGCAGGATAAAAAGCAGGCAGAAACTGAAGTTCAAAATAAGATTGAAGACACTGTGGATACAGTTCCTCTATGGCAGGGAAAGACAACTGAGGAAAAGAAAATCGCTCTCTCGCTTAATTATTTGTCAAAAAAAATATCTACCGGAGCAGGGTTAAGGCATGATTCCACCCGTTATGTTGTTCCCTATGTTTTGGCAGGTTTGGCTTTTATTTCCAGTGATCAACCTTGTTATGAAAATGATATCAAATCTTGTTACGCAATTATTAAAAAACATACCCTCGATCTGACACCTGTCAATATGATTTGCACATTACAATCATGGATTGCTTCATTTTCTATTATATTTTTATCTGAATATGTTCAGCATGTCCCTGAAGATAAAGAGGCAAAGGATTTTTTGCAAAAAGTGATTGAAAATCTTATTTCTCTTCAACGTGAAAGTGGTGGTTGGGGACACGATAAAGGTAAGACTTTTGGCTATGATGAATTCACATTTCCTACCATATATGCCGTGTTTGCTTTAGGCGTTGCGGATAAAGCAGGTGCAAATGTTGATCCTTTGGTTATCAAAAACGGTTTGACTTACATAAAAAATGCAGTTAGTTATCTCAAAACGACTAAGGGCAAAAAAACAAACCTCGCTACCATAGGTTATAGAGCTCCTCCTGTAGAAAATGAAGGTGGTAATTCAATGAGAAATTTATCTGCGTTAGCGGCCTATTATGCTACTTATAAAAATAAAAAAGCCACTATAACTTTCCCTACCAATGATTTAAAAACATATTTGAAACATATGGAAAAAAAACATCGTGATATCAAATATGTTATTCCGCTTTATGCATTTCCTCTATCGTGTTATGCAAATAAAAAAAGATCAAAAACTTATTTCAATGCTTATTACAAATATTTTAGTGCGCTGATTGATAAAAACAGAAGAGAAGATGGAACTTTTGAGACACTCAAAAAAGAGGATTTGACGTGGACAACTTCCCCCGATATAGAAACCTCTTTATATGTTCTCTTTATGTTGAAATTTGATAATTTAAACGTTTTCAAATAAATATTTTGAATCAATGATTTTATATGCATTTTAATTCAATTGGTAATGAAGAGAGCGTGTAAAATAATAAATTGAACGCTTTCATTGTCATGGAGAAAACAATGTCTAATGACAACTCTATTTTATGTCCTTTTGAACGATATTTTTCCTATTGGGTCAGATTCTGTATTACCGCAGGTGTTGTGTCAGGCATTGCTTTTCCGAACATGTTTCGACCTTTGCTGATATTGAATATGTTAGTGTCAATCTAGTGGTTGCGGTTTTCATCTGGGTAATGATTTTTATAATGATGGTAAATGTAGATTTTTTAATTTTCTTGAATCGGTATCATTTCCAGTTTCTAAACGTGGTAAATAATTCGTAAGAGTGAGCGATAATTACCATTAAAACAAAGTTAAATTTTAAAACTCGATAAAAGTGTCGAAGGGCAGGCAAGAGGGTAGTTAGACACGACAGTCTGTTAAAGATTTTTTTCGATGTATGTTAACTCTACAATTCATTAATAAGTATTATAATAGGTTAATAAGATACAATGAATTATTGAATATCGTTGATATAAAAGCTGAATGGAGAAAGTAATATGAAAAAAAATGACCCCATAAGTAGTATTGCAACAAATGATGTTATTAGTGTTCAAGAAGGGCAAAAAATTAGTGATATTAGAAATGCTATGCGAGATAACGAGATACGCCATGTTCCAGTAGTACGCGGAACCCGTCTGGTTGGCATGGTCAGTCTCACAGACATTATGAAATTGGAATTAACCAATGATAGAGAAGATGAACGTTCGATAGATGCCATTCTAGATTATCAATATTCAATAAATGATATTATGACATCTGATTTGAAAACACTTGGTATGGAAAGTACTGTTAGAGATGCCGTCGATATTCTTTCTAATAATAGTTTTCATTCAGTGCCGTTGGTGGATGCAGATGACAATTTAGTTGGCGTTGTTACTAGTACTGACCTGATTAAACATTTGTACGTTCAATATTAATTTGATGAGACAAGGGCTTTAAGGAATGATGAAGATCAGTCGTTTTATTCTCTTTTATTGGGGGGGGGAGTGTCTTAAATATGTTAATTGTTAGAATAAGAGTTCTCATCAATAAAGAAGGCCGTCCGAAGACAGCCTTAAAATTTCATCTTTTAAATTTGAGTTAAGCTTTATTCGATTCCTATTTTATTTTTTGTTGGAACTAGCCAAAGCAACTACAACCCTTCTTAAGATATATTTACTCAGCACCAATAGCAATGAACGTGAAATTACGATCAGTTCCTGCGCCAGAGCTACCACCTGTTTTGACTTTACATTTTTCCATATCCACTGCTATCAATACAGCGTTGTCTAATGTACTGCCTCCAGATGAACCAAAATTATTCCAATCTTTGTAGTTTTGTGTGAGTACTACCGCTGGTACATCTGAAAATGGTTTATCCCATTTGATTTCATAAATACCACCACCTAAGTAGTCTGGATTATATCCAGAGCCACTGTATATTTGTCCATCCTTGCTGATGCAACCGCGTATTGTTTTGTCTGCCATTTTTTACTCCTTTTTTATACTAATTATACATCCTACCTGAAAAACTCGTGCCTAGTACCATGTTTAACACCAGAAACACTATTCAAGTTTTTAATATTATTCTAATGAATTATTTACTTTACAAATTATGAGTAACTTTGTAAATAAATTTCCTTGTCATGCCATTAAAAAAGTTCAAGTATCTTCATCTCATTTAGCATATGGATCATTTGATTCATACGAAACGTTTGAGAGCCGTCACAACAATGCAATGTCAAACAGAAGTAACGTGAGGGTGGTCAGTGTTCCCCATTGGAAAGTAAGAATGCACTAGTGGAAACGTCACCTTATAAAGTAACTCAATTGAAATTGTTCTGACTGACAGATGTCCCAATGCTTACTGCGAAGTAGTTCACTAAAAGGTGCTACTATTTAATGCACTAAATAAAATGAAAAAATTATCTCCGATGCCATCAAGGGAGATATTGAAAAAGATTTTTAAAACCTATTAAGGATATCATCGCACAAATTATCAAAAGGCACAGGTATTCCACAAATGACATTGAATAACATTATTAAAAGCGGCACGATTATCCCTATCAATTGTTTGATCTTGTCTAAATTTTTTAACCTTAGTGAAATGTACTGGCTAAATCTTCAGTCATAATATAGCCGTAGACTATTGAAGTTGAATTCAAAATCTAAATTAAAAAAAGCAAAAGACTATCATGGTTTGCAACAACCTAACAAAAAAATTTTCCGATTAATACTAGGTGAGTTATGTCTTATATTTTCGTTGTGTGTCAAATATTAGGCGGTTTTTAATGGTTTAATTGTTTTTTACGCAGAGTTTTTTAAATGTAGTAGCAGATTCGGGGATCTTTTTAAATATGCTGAGTTACAGGATGTATTCAGAACTCCAACACCGAAATTTTGTCGAGTAACTCTGTTTTTCTGTGAACAGGTCAGGCTGTGATTAATTTGACGGCATAGATTTCCATATGGGACACAGGGAGGTCTTCAGGACATACATCCATTCACTTTTTTTCCTACCATAGTTACCTAGATCGCTTCGTTTTGTAATCACTAAAAGGTGGGAAGTAATTCATGATAACGAGTGAAATTTACCACCAAAAAGAAGTGGATTTTTAAAAATAATGAAAGAAGTGTTGGGGTGGGTTTAGATGAATCAATTGATTTGAGTTTTTTTATATGAAACGTTACCTCAAAATTATTAATAATATTATAATACAGAAAAGAATTGATGAATTATTAAGCATCATTAAAAAAATGCATGGAGAAACAAATATGAAAAAAAATGACCCTATAAGTAATATTGCTACAAAAAATGTTGTTAGTGTTCAAGAAGGGCAAAAGATCAGTGACATAAGGCATGCTATGCGAGATAACGAAATCCACCATGTACCAGTGGTAAACGGAAAGCGTCTTGTTGGCATGGTTAGTTTCACGGACATGATGAAATTGGATTTGATGAGTAATAGTGGAAATGAACGTTCTATAGATGCCATTCTCGATCATCAATTTTCAATAAGTGATGTTATGACATCTGATTTGAAAACTCTTGATTCAAAAAGTACTGTTAGAGATGTCGCAGAAATTCTTTCTGTTAATAGTTTTCATTCGGTGCCATTGGTTGATGCTGATAACAATTTGGTAGGTGTGGTTACCAGTACTGACTTGATTAAGTATTTGTGTAGTCAATATTAATTTGTGAGCGTGGTTGATCAAAAATGTTAAAGAAAAATCATTAGTAAAAACGTCGATCCCATAAGTAACTTTGCAACAAAAGCGGAGCCCGTGTTATTGGCGTGGTCAGTTTTACAGACATGATCAAATTAGATTTAATGAGTGACAATGAGAATGAACGTTCTATAGATGATTCCATTCTCGATCACAAATTTTCAATGTGATGTCATGACTTATGAATTAAAACGCTTGGATTGAAGAGTACTGTTAAAGCTGCCGCTGAAATCATTTCTAACAATAAATTTCATTCAGTACCGTTGGTTGATTTGGATGATAATTTTCTAGGTAAGGCAGTCATTTGGATAGGCAAAGGCTTGGTCAATATCAGCGGTTTCTGAAGTATTCTTTTAGGCGATAGCACTATAAGGAATTATCAGAAAAGATATGCTGAAGGAGGTTTAAAGTCAATGCTTCAAAACTATTACAAATGTAGTGTACCCAAATTGTCTAAAATTTAAATTAAGAAATTAGACAAATATATCGAATCTGAATTTGTAGTAGCTTATTCGGAAAGATGCGTACGGACACTTTATATCGAATGGGTTACAACAATACGGTACTCAGCGCATAAAGGGTTTTAAATTCACATGCGCTATATAGGGCTGCAATCCCAACTCAAGGATCGTTCCAATCGAACAGTCGAACCCAAGTAAGTAGATGAGTATCATTCTAATGATAGACCATATCCAGATGAGTGTTATCCCTGTGGCAGGAACAACTACAAGAAGTGTTTCGTTTGTGGTCTTCTTTAACTTGTGAGGTGAGAAAGTCAATATTGATTTTATTGAATTCATCGATATAGTTTAAGGGGAGGGACTTTGAACCTCCGATCTCTAGTCCCCCAGTAGAAAATTTGAGAGGCTGAGAACCTTATTTATTACGCATAAAGTTGTTTACACTATAAAACAAAAGAAAAGTTGTTGCAAGCCGTTGCGCTCCATTGCATTGAAACGTATCAATTTTTTAGAAAACGTATCACGGAACGTATCAAAATTAATTTTAGAAGAGATTGAAAAAAGATGGAATTTGAACCCCGACTTTGTGAAGTGTTCACCCTGTTCAAGAACGCATCGAAAAAAAGCATCACTCTCTCTAACACTCCAACTGGCGTTGATTCAGAGATCATAGATTATGGAATTTTCTGATCAATCTATTAATTTTAAAATAGATTGAACTTCTTTCAAGAATTCTTCTCCATTTCCTGCCAGTGATTGATTTTCTTTACACCAAAGGAAGGTTGTGTTCATTTCTGTGTAACGTTTGAGACTCATACTTTGTTTCCTATCCAAAAGGGTGAATTTTATACGTTCTTTTGGACTAGTTCTTCGGGGGTGGCTCAATCTTTATTTCTGTAATATAACGATAGATATGAAGTTAGCATTTCTCGTGCTATATCTTGAGGGGCTAGTGTTCTATCGTAGTTGATACCTAATCATAGATTTTACAAGTAGTTATAAGGAGGATAGGGTCTCATAGTTATAATCAAAGTGAAGTAATGTAAAAAAATTTGATATCGAGGAAAAGTATTTTCATCTATATATTATAAATTTTATGTTACTAATTTTCAGATATTTTGTGGATTTGAAATTTTTTCCCGTTGACCGTTGACCGTTGACCGTTGACAATGCTAGTATATGCTTCTATTTATTATAAGGATATTTTGTTCAGTAAATGTATTTTATGGAGAATGGTTTGAAAGTTACTGTGATAGTGCTGAGTTTATTTGTGACCAGCTTTTTCTTGTGGATTTATTCGACGGACACAGAAGGTAATAGAAATGAGATTGTTCTCGAAAAATCAATAAAATCTGAACAGACAGATTCAACGGAATTGAGTCAGTCAAAGACGATTCATAGCGGTCAATTGGATGAAGCTGGTAGTGACTTTAAGAAAGTGGAGACGAGAGAAGGTCTTTACGTAAGGGAAAGAGGGCGAAAGAAAGAAGCTAAAGGTAACCCATTTCTCAAATTGATTTTTAAAAAATGCGCGCCATTTGACAAAAAGTTGTATTTGACATCTGAAAGCTATCGAAAGAAATACCTTTCGGAATCTATTCCTGGACGGGCCACTGTAATGATTGAAAGAGGGGTGTCTGTACCAATACTAAAGAGAGTGAGTGCGGATCATGTTCGAATTGAACGTGGAGGCACGACAATAATAACAGTGCAGGCGGTCTCCAATATGCCGGTTTCTTTTGTTTCGGTTGATATGGGTGTTTTTGAAAACGAAAAAAAAGCGATCACAGTAGAGGCCGATGCTAACGGAGAAGCATCGGTGATTTTCAGATCTTCAAAAAATGGGCC
>Ga0316192_10002062_pt1 | contig 14732 bp, 12 predicted proteins | sample MerIslwburrow_MG_FD_204931 | JGI IMG/M metagenome (GOLD analysis project Ga0316192, IMG submission 204931) | Coastal sediment microbial communities from Maine, United States - Merrow Island worm burrow | ecosystem: Environmental > Aquatic > Marine > Coastal > Sediment | place: USA: Maine...
CTTTAACCCAGAAACCGACAAAGTAGGCAAAGGTAACGGTGAGGAAGAGCAGGCCCTGTAGCCATTGCGGTGGTGTCAGTCCGAAAGACTCAATGCTGATGGTGATGGGCAATCCGACCAGTAGCATGGTGACACCGAACAGAATGGTGAGATCATATGCGCTGGCCAGAAAACGGACGATAACACCCGCCTTAGTTGCTATTGGACGCGTGCTTTCAGCCATGAGGCTCCCCAACTGATAATAAAACATCCGCACAGTGCCAGCACCACCGATGCCCCTGCAGGCCAGTCATGGGCGTAGGACCAGAGCAGGCCGGACAGTGTTCCCAATAGTGAAAATGAGATGGCCAGAAACCACAGGCTGAGCAGGGAACGTCCCCACAACCAGGCGCAGGCTGCAGGCAGAACCATTAAGCCGGCGGTCAATACAATGCCTGCCAGTTTAACGCACAGGATGACTGTTAATCCAACCATGCCATATAATAACAGGCGCAGGCTGGAAACAGGCAGCCCTGAGGCATCTGCAGTGACAGCATCAAATGCAATGCTCCACCAGGCTCGTGCAGCTAGAAAAAGTACGATCAGAATCAGGCTCCCCAATATATTGAGCCATAGTAAATCAGCCGGGGAAATGGTCAAAATATTTCCAAACAGCAGGCCAAAGAGATCAATCTGGGCATTTCCCGCAGATGAAATAAGGATAATGCCCAGGGCCATGCTGCCGGCAAACAGCATGCCTGTCCCTGCATCTTCAGAGATGCCCTTTTGCTTTGGCATCAGGGCCAGAAGCAGTGCAATCACAACTGCGAACACGGTAGCTGTTGGCAATAGCGGCAGCGCTAGTGTGGTCGCCAGGCCGAGACCTGCCAGCGATGCATGTGAGACACCGACAGTCAGAAAAGATAAGCGGTGCGCCATAACCATGACCGACATAGAAGCGGCAACCACAGATATAAAGATGGAGGGAGCAATTGCTTCGCGCATCACCGGGCTGGCCAGGAACTGGGAAATCAGTTCAATCATTATTATGTTCACTTGGGGCGCAGCCGATGCAGTGTGCATCATGAGCAATAATATGGATGTGATCCCCATACATGGCGCGCCATACGTCTTCGGGAATTTCCTCGCCGCGCATGGCATGATGATGGATATTCCGGTTCAGACAGGCGACAGAATCAACATGGCTACTGATGGCAGCAATATCATGTTCAACCATGATCACGCTCATGCCGGTTTCGTCGCATAAGCGGCGTAGCAGTTGAAAGAGTCGTTCCTGGCGCACACTATCCAGCGCTGCAGAAGGCTCATCCAGTAGCAGCAACAGTGGCTTGCGCACCAGAGCGCGGGCGATGCGTACACGCTGGCGCTGTCCGCCTGAGAGGTGGCGGAAATCGCTATCGGCAAGTTCATCCATCTCAACCAGGTTCAGTGCCTGAATAATTTTATCGCTATGCTGTGCCCGTTTCCACGGCATGGCATAATCATTCAGGCCCATAGCAACGACATTCGATACACGCATAGGCAGGCGCAGTTCATGGTCATGCAGCTGATGCAGGAAGCCAATATGTTTCAGCAGGCTGTGACGGTTAAAATGGGACAGCCGTTTCCCGAACAGATCAACATATCCTTCATCGGCTTGTGTCAGGCCGGCGATTAGATTCAGCAGGGTTGTTTTTCCCGCCCCATTGGGGCCGACAATGCCGAGAAAGTGTCCTGCTTCGAGGGTTAGATTAATATCAGCCAAAACAGGCTTAGAAGCAGGGCCAAAGCGCAGGTTGGTAATTTGTGCAACAGGTGTGCTCATGGCCGGGCCCTCTTGAGGTTGGCCCGTATCAGTTCAACCCATGATGCGCCACATTGGCCCATTGCATCCAGAGTGATGCGGTGAGGGGTGGGCTTTGCATGCTGAGCCAACCAGTCCAGTGCGCGTTGGCTGTGTCCGATATCGGCAAGCAGCCATGCATCCGGGTGCTCTTTGAGCTTTTCCAGTGCATTTTCAAGCAAGTGCGGGCCATGCTGGTGACCATGGCGACCGGATTCGAGCACAGCCAGGATCGGGATATTCATTTCATTCATCAACCGTTGCCAGGCAGGGTGTTGCATGATCACACCGGATTTCTTTACTGGCTGTAAAGCAGCCTGCCAGTCTGATTCAATAAAAAATGTCTGCACCTCTGCCTGTTTCAGTCGCAATCTAATATTCTCGGCTCGCTTGGGGTAAAGCGCGATCAATGCATCTGCAATTCTGGGTAGGACTTTGCGTACTGCTGTCGGGCTCAGCCATCCATGATCCATATCCGGCCACAAATCCAGAGTATTGGCGTGACTGGCCGGCAGCGGCCAGCCGCCATCATCAAATGAGGCACGAATCAACAGGCGACTTTGAGACAGTGATTCAATGGTGCGCGGTTGCAACTGGAAATGGTGCGGGTCTGCACCGCCGGGCAGCAGGCAAAATGAGTCGGCCTGATCATCCAGCATGGCAACCAGTCCCGCCAACGGCGGCAGTGTAACAGCGATTTGGGCACTGATAGCAAGCGATGGGGCGATCAGTATTGATAGCCCGATTAGTACAATCCGCCATGTTTTATGGAAATAGCTGTGCATGGGGCGCATGTTAACCCGAATTATTCATAAATACTGCTGCGCGATCATCACAGCGATTCATGAATAACCCGGGTTAGCAGTTTGCAGGAAAAGTTCATGCATGGATTTTCACATTGTCTGAACCGGATGATTTGAAAAGTGTGTGCATTTCAAATATAAACATCTCATGCTGTCGCTTGCCCAGTCTGTTCACGGAAGGTGATTATACTTCGGGAATTATTGAACGATGTGAATGAGTTTTTAAAGGACAATGCCATGAACAATGCAGGAGAAAATCAATTGTACGACAGCCCTGAAATGCAAATTCGCCTGCTGGCTGAGCAAGTGAAAACTCTGCATTGGCAGTCGGAGTTGATTGTTATTTTCTCTCCATTTATATCGATTTTCATGGTCGTTTCTCAATGGCAGGTGGCTGATCATGCCTTGCTGTTGATTTGGCTGGCTGTTCAGATGTTGCATTCTCTGGTTTGGGAACTGTTTCGCAGGAACTATCATAAACATGATGAGTTGTGGCAAGATCATGCCTGGTTGAAGAAGCAATATGCCTTGCTGGTTATTCTGGCCCCCTCTGCGGCTCTGTTATATGGCTTATGCGCACCACTGTTTTGGAATATCGATTCTATCGAAAGTATCATGATGATGTGCCTGGTTCTGACCGGCCTGAATATTGCCCCTTTTATCGGCAATGCAATCAGCTTTCCCGCCTATTTATGGGCACCGGTTTTTAGTATGGGCCCGGCAGCTGTGAAGGCCGCGATGGAGGGAGGGTATTTCTGGCTGTTAACCGTAATCGCTGTTATGGGTATTGTCGGTTTTTTACTGTATGCATGGCGCTTGAGTAAGACATTCAATGAGAATTTCCGACTGCGCTTTCAAAATGAGGCATTGGCTCACTCTTTACACCAGGAAAAAGAGCTGGTGGAGAAAGCGAGCAGGGCCAAAACCCAATTTCTTGCTTCGGCCAGTCATGATCTGCGTCAGCCCTTGCAGGCGCAGCGGCTCTATGTTGAGGCCATGATTGACCACACGGAACAGACTGTTGTTGCTGAGCTGGGCCGTAAAGTGATTACTTCTCAGGGTGCCATGCAGAAGATGCTTGATGCTCTGCTTGATCTATCCAGGCTGGATGCGGGCATGATGGCACCACATTTTGCCGACATTTCACTCAAGCAGTTGTTTTCGCGCCTGGAGCGGGAGTTTTCCACTATAGCCGCAAATAAAGGCCTCCAGTTTCATGTACGCTGGCCGTCGGATGATGCCGCTGTGCGAAGTGACCCGGGTATGCTCGATAGTATGATGCACAATCTAATCGGTAATGCGATCCGTTATACAGATAATGGTGTGGTGATGCTGGCTGCGCGCAGGCGAGGCTCATTGTGGCGGCTGGAGGTGCGCGATAGTGGCAAGGGCATTGCCCAAGAACAGCAGCAGGAAATATTTGAGGAATTCAGGCAGTTGGATAATCCCGAACGTGATCGTGAAAAAGGATTGGGATTGGGACTGTCTATCATACGCCGCCTGGCCGCGCTGCTTGAGCACAAGCTCAGTCTGTTTTCACGACCGGGCAGAGGCTCGGTGTTTGCTTTGCAACTGCCGGTCGGCCTGTTCCCGACGTTTGAGGAGCCACAGCTGGAGGAAGAGAAACAGGCGGATCTTACGGGCTATCACATACTGGTGATCGATGATGAACTGGCCATTCGCGATGGCATGGCCAGTGCATTGGAGTTCTATGGCTGCGGTGTGGAGCAGGCTGCTGATCGCACAGAGGCAGAAACAGCGCTTAAACAACAGAGGCCGGATGCCATGGTGGTTGATTACAGGTTGGCCGGCGGTGATGACGGTATCAGTGTGATTGCGCATCTGAATCAATGTGTAGATGGGGACATCCCTGCCCTGCTGCTGACTGGTGACACTGCGCCTGATGTGCTGCAAACTATTGAGTGCAGTGGCATCCCTATCCTGCACAAGCCGGTTGCTCCGAAGGAACTGATACGATTGCTGGCAGAGCTGCTGGAGAACTAGGCCCTGTAACAGGTTCTAGTGGCCGCTTTTCTGAGTTTTCAGTAACCGCAGCCTCACCCCTTCCTGAACAGCGCCGTGCCGGTTGTTCACTCCAAGTATGCGAAATATTGCGCGTGCATGCACCTTAATCGTTGCTTCCGAGATATTCAGTTCTGTAGCGATTTCTTTGTTTCGCCATCCCTGTTGCAGCAGCCTTAGAACCTTTTGCTGACGCGGTGTGATGTTGTTAATGATATCCATATCCGCTTGTCGCTTCGGGCAGTCCCGCTGAAGCATCTCAGGCAAGTGAAGCTTTCCATCGAGCACATTCTGAATCGCTTCATGTACCTGGCTGGCGGGTGCTGTTTTGCAGACATAACCGCGCGCGCCAATGTCGATGCACTGTTGCATGTCGAGCGGGTCATCTGATGCAGACAGGGTTAGAACAGGCGTTTCCTGAATGGCGCAAATCTGTTTCAGCAGTTCGATGCCGCATATATCTGGCAGGCTAAGGTCGAGCAGGACCAAATTCATTTTCTGCTTATCCAGAATTTCCAGCGCCTGCTTGCCATGTTCAGCTTGCCAGACCTTAAATTCTGAATTTAACCGGTTGAGTATGATCGCCATGCTTTCGCGAAACATGGCATGATCGTCAACCAGTAGAATATTCATGACAGCACTATATACAGAACCACATCTAAATGGATAGGGAAAATCTATCAACTACCACTAAAGTGGTATATACGATGGAAATCGAGGTGTATAGATTTGCCGGGCATCAGGGATATTGATCTGTTGTTTGAATAAACACAGATAGGGAGAAGGAAACTATGAAAACCAAAAACACTTTAGTTGCGTGGCTGGTGATGTTTGCAATGCTTGGCTTTGCTACACCGGCAATGGCGGATGATGACAAGAAACGCGATAAAGATCGCAAACACGATAGAAAGAAGATTGTTCAAATTGCAGGCCCGCAGGGTCCGATTGGTTTGACTGGAGCCGCAGGCGCTGATGGCGCAACCGGCGCACAAGGCCCAATCGGTCTGACTGGCGCAGCAGGCGCTGACGGTGCAACAGGACCTCAAGGTCTGATTGGCCTAACCGGAGCTACAGGCCCGGCAGGTGCAGACGGAGTGGATGGCGCAATCGGAGCTACAGGCCCGGCAGGCGCAGATGGAATTGATGGTGCAACAGGCCCGCAGGGTCCGATTGGCCTGACTGGTCCGGCAGGTGCTGATGGCGCAACAGGTCCACAAGGCCCGATTGGCCTAACCGGAGCCACAGGTCCGGCAGGTGCAGATGGCATTGATGGCGCAACCGGAGCCACAGGCCCGGCAGGCGCAGATGGCGTTGATGGTGCAACCGGTCCGCAGGGATCGATTGGATTGACCGGCGCTACCGGCCCGCAAGGTGTTCAGGGTTTAACAGGTGGCATTGGAGCAACAGGACCACAAGGTCCGATTGGCCTGACTGGACCAGCAGGCGCAGATGGAGTGGATGGTGCAACAGGACCACAAGGTCCGATTGGCCTAACCGGAGCAATAGGTCCGGCAGGCGCAGATGGCGTTGATGGCGCAACAGGCGCTCGGGGACCCATAGGCTTTACTGGAAAGACAGGTGCTGCTTCAACCGTAGCCGGTCCCACGGGTGCGACAGGTCCTGCAGGCCCACAAGGCCCGGCTGGCAGCTCCAATATCCGAATCATCAGCGGACATATTAATCTGCCTCTGCCCTCTGGCACCCCCCTCACAGCAGGGGAAGTCACGGACTCCTGGGGCAGATTTAACGGTACAGGAGTCCTCAAATATGGATGCACAGATATTGCATCCTGTTCCGGCATACATGTTTGGCCGAGCAGACCTTTTAAAAGTACACCGGTATGTTCATCTAGCTCATATGGGGTGCCGTCTAATAAAAAAGCTACCGATGTGTCATTTATAGACACTGGTATGATCTATGTCCGTAACATCCACGAAAATTCCTCTGCGCCTTACAACGAAGTAATCTCTTATACTTGCATAGGGATTGGCAGATAAACATTATTTGCTGCCAGCGCTTAACGTGGCACCCAAAACAAGAGCCATCTCCTCGGAGGTGGCTCTTTTCTTTTTCTGTTGCTCATAAAGGCCGATGCCTGCTCCATGCAGCATCGGCACTTCCTGCTTCCATGCAGGTCGCCGACAGATACGTTCAACGTGTCGTCTAACAGTGGCTGTTGCCAGACGGAATGATTTTCTGGAGCTTGATAAGCCGGGCAAAAAAGGCAGCACGGGTGGTCTACTTTCTAACGCATTGAAAACCGGAAAATCATGCTCTTACTCTAATAAAGTACGGTGCTCTGACTGAGTGATTGGCGTATTGTTTATTTGCAGTCAGAAAAGTGAGAGACTTCACGGATATGATTTCACCGGATTACTTTGATTTTCGATGGAGCTGGTACCGGCCGATTTTAAATCGGCAGGAGCAGCCATCTGACTGCTGCAATGTCGAGGTGCGGCGTTTGCCTATCAGGATTTCGGGTCAGGATGCCGGGGACTATATTCCATATGCAGTTGACGCTTCAATTGATCAGGCAATATCCACATCACTGCGCCGACTCCAGGATTATGCCATTCAGTACATGGTTCGAGGCGAGAAAGTTTCAGCACATAAACTACCACAAATGAATGCCAGAATACGTGAGATGGTTGCCTATCTGCGTAAACAGAACCCACATATCTCACGCGACCTGTTACACCACTGGTGCGCCGATCCGCAAGGTGCGACAGCATTATTACAGGTGTGTGAAGTGCTGTGGGAACAGGGCTGGAAGCAGGATCAGGCTGATGCTGCACCATGGGTGCCAGCGGTGAATGTTCTGTTGCTCAAGCTGATAAGAAATGCCGTGGCATCCCTGCCGAATGAGGAAGAGGTGACTACCAATCATGTGATGCTGAATGTGCTTGGTGACCTGTATGTGTGGGCGCTGCAGGCATTTCTGAAACGCTACCTTGAAGGTGTGGTAGAGGTCAGGCGTATTGCGAACTATGAATCGATGATGCTGCCCGTCACACCAATGGTTTTTCTCCATCATCAGCCGGATATATCCTTGCTGGCTGATGATAGCCTGATTATCCGGGCATATGGCCTGGAACCGGAGATTGTGCCTCAGTTGCGCTATTTGAGAGCTAAAGTGGGTACAAAAAACGAAGGTGGCATACTGGCGTTACTGGCCAAAGAACCGCTGGGCGCTCATTTGCTGCGGCGAACCTGGGCGCGCCTGTCATTATGGAAGCTGGCCGTGCAGAGCGGGCATGGTACATGGATGCGTTGGGTGCTGAATGCCAAACGGCTGGATCAGCTATTGGCTGGACAAAGCCAGCCGGATACGGCGTCAATTGAGAATCTGAGGCAATTCAAGGATGAGCCCGTGGCAGCCTGGCTACTGGCGCAGCTGGAAAGTGGACGCGCGCAGCAAAAAACGGATGAGCCGTGGTTGCATGATGGAATTACACTGATGGCATTCCGGGTGTTTGACGAGGATGTCAAAGTGGAAGTGGCACGACGCAAGGCGGAGCGAGTTTGGGTGGATAAAAAGCCGAAGGCGAGTGGCCCGAAGCATACCCGAAGTAATGGTGGCTTGAGGGCAAAACACGGGTTGCGTGGTGCAACTGGATCAAAAAGCGATGAGGGATTTGAAAAGGCCTGGCAGGATGGTGAGTTGGTATTGATCCAGGCTGATGTTACGAAGGCCCTGCATAGCGGTAAAGCTTTGTCGCTCAGGCATGGATGTCTGCGTGTCGAGTGGTCAAATTATCTAATCCGTATGCATGCGCTTTCCGGTGCCGATGCTGAAAGTTATCTTGCTGGAGAATTTTTACCCGGTGTGCTGGCTGTTGTGGAACGGTTTGACGGCCTGTTTCTGGATGAATGCTCCGCCTCCGGTTGTCTGTTGCGTGGTCCGGTGCTGGATCTGGTGAAAGCTGGTATTGGGTTGCGTCATAACATGCGCCAGTGGTGCCTGAGCAAATCAACAAGAGATGGCATTGATGAAACGGAAGTTTTGTTGCCAGCATTGTCAATGTGCCTGGATATTACTGGCGAATGGACATATGCTGAGCAGGCACATGCGAAATTCGGCCAATACAGGGTTGCTTTTGCGCTGGCGGTACCACAGGTCGATGCTGGGGTGACGCGTGATGCCAGTATCGGGCAGCTTATTGATGTGCGTGACAGTAAGCTGGGCCTTAAACCTGTTGGAGGAGTACGTGTCGAAGCTGTGGCAACTGGTACAGGCGAAACCGTGCAGATGTTACACAATGCGGGATTTATACTGACAGCTGCAGCTGTAACTGAGCTGACATCAGTGTTGGCCGATAAGGCCAGTATCAGAGATTTTCGCCCGCACGAAAAACAGCTAGAAGGTGTGCTTGATGGTTACCGCTTGCCGCGAGGTGGGCTGGAGCTGCTTGTGATGCAGCGACATGGTATTGAAAACGAACCACCCTGGTTGCTGATGAAGGTAGGAAAGCCATCCCTGGCCGGTGTGGACGTGGATGTTTTTGAGCTGCTTGATGCAGACTCAGAGACTGCACAGCTGATTATCAATCAGGGTTTGAGGCAGTGGTCGAGTTAGTGTTAACAGGCCATAAATAGTGTCAGTGGAACGAATCTTCTCAGAGTTCAGTGCTCAGTCATGGCTAAATCAAAACAATATTTCGCCACTCCCCGATGAGGTGGCTGTTGGCTGGTCTGGCGGGGCGGATTCAACCGCCTTGTTGCTGGCGCTCCAGGCCAGAGGCCAGCGGGTGCATGCCTGGCATGTGGATCATGGCTGGCGCGATACTTCGGCTGATGAAGCATTACATCTTGCTGAAGTGGCCGAGAATTGGGGGATTCCGTTTTCATCGGCTAGATTGATCTCTACTCCTGAGACAAATCGTGAAGCGGCAGCGCGCTATGCACGTTATGCACAGTTTGAGCGATGGTCCGGGCAGCAAGGCATTTCGACCCTGTGTCTGGCACATCATCGTGATGATCAGGCTGAAACAGTCTGCATGCGCCTGCTACAGGGTGCCGGGGCAGGCGGCTGCCGGGGCATGCAACGGCAGCGTAAGCTGGGGGCGTTGCGAATCGTGCGGCCTTTATTACATGTGCCGGGCCTGGAATTACGTTTAGCGCTGCGGCAAGCAGGTGTGAAATGGCTGGAAGATCCAAGCAATTCGGATATGTCAGTCTGGCGGAACAGGATTCGCCATCGCCTGTTTCCGGCTGTGCGTCAGGCCGATGTACTTCCTGAAGAGCTCTTTTTGCGCTGGCAGCAACAGGCGGAACAGCTGACTGTTCGGCTGGATGCCGCTGCCGATTTGGTGATGAATAGCGGCAATGCCAATGAATCAAAGAGCCCGGCAGAGATGCCTCAGGTATCTCTGCCTTGGCAGAGTTGGGCTGTATGTGGTTCAGCAGTGCGTGCGCGCGTGCTGCAAAAAATGATGGCCCAGTTGCTTGGTGCGGGTGTGACGCCTGGACGGCGGCATATTCTTTTGGCTGAGAAGTGGACAAATCAGAATGGGCGTGGCGGGCTGGATTTATCGCGCTGCCGTTTGCAGCGAAAGCGTGCATACTTGCATCTGGAGCCTGTGCGGGCAGGCTTCGCACTATGATGGCCTGTTTGCTGCTTCATCAAATTTTCATGCAACAGCAGGCATTGTTTGATATTGAAGCCAGTCGATAATGGTACATAAGATGAGGAATTAGAATTGATGGGTAAAAATTTACTGTTGTGGCTGGTTATTGGCCTGACCATGATGAGTTTGTTTAATATGTTTTCGGCACCGGGTCCGAAGGCACAGAAGATGGCATACTCCACCTTTATTGAACAGGTGGACAGCGGCATGGTAGAGACAGCGACGATTAAGGATAATCAGGTCGTGGGCCAGTATCGCGCTGCCTCCGGTGAACTGAGTAACTTTGATGTCACTGTGCCGATGAATGATCCGACTCTGACTAAGCGTCTGCTCGATCAGCATGTGATGGTTAATGTCAGGGAAAAGGATGAAGTGCCATTTTTCCTCTCCGTATTAATTTCATGGTTCCCGATGCTGCTGCTGATAGCCGTATGGGTATTTTTCATGCGCCAGATGCAGGGCGGCGGCAAGGGTGGCGCCATGGGCTTTGGTAAGAGCAAAGCCAAGCTTCTTAATGAAAACACCGCCCGTGTGACCTTTGAAGATGTTGCCGGCTGTGATGAGGCCAAGCAGGAAGTAACCGAGGTGATCGAATTTCTGCGCGATCCATCCAAATTTACCAGGCTCGGTGGCAAGATTCCCAAAGGCGTGCTGCTGGTTGGCCCTCCGGGCACCGGTAAAACACTGCTGGCGCGTGCCATCGCCGGTGAAGCTGAAGTGCCGTTTTTCTCCATTTCAGGTTCCGAGTTTGTTGAGATGTTTGTTGGTGTGGGCGCATCCCGGGTGCGTGATATGTTTGAACAGGCTAAAAAGAGTGCGCCATGCATTATCTTTGTCGATGAAATCGATGCTATGGGGCGCCATCGTGGCGCCGGAGTTGGTGGCGGCAATGATGAGCGTGAACAGACATTGAACCAGTTGCTGGTTGAAATGGATGGCTTTGAATCGAATGAAGGTGTAATTTTGGTGGCGGCAACCAACCGTCCCGATGTGCTTGATCCTGCACTGCTGCGTCCTGGTCGTTTTGACCGTCAGGTAGTGGTGCCGCGTCCCGATCTACTGGGGCGTGAGCAGATTCTGAAAGTGCATATGCGCAAAGTACCTCTGTCTAGCGATGTCGAAGTCAAAGTACTGGCGCGTGGAACCCCCGGTTTCTCAGGTGCTGATCTGGCTAATCTGGTCAATGAAGCGGCATTGAATGCAGCTCGTTACGACCGTGATAAAGTTATGGGTGCTGATTTTGAGACGGCCAAAGACAAAGTCATGATGGGCACGGAACGCCGTTCGATGATTATCTCTGACGATCAGAAGGAAACAACAGCTTATCATGAAGCCGGGCATACGCTGGTGGCCAAGCATCTGAAGAATGCTGACCCAGTGCATAAGGTGAGCATCATTCCACGTGGGCAGGCTTTGGGTATTACCATGCAGCTGCCGGTTGAGGACAGGTTTAATCACGACAAGGAATATTTGCGTGATCAGATTGCCATCATGATGGGCGGCAGGCTTGGCGAGGAACTTGTGCTGAACCAGATGACAACCGGTGCGTCCAATGATTTTGAACGGGCAACTCAGTTGGCTCGCAATATGGTGACGCAATGGGGCATGTCCGATGAGCTGGGGCCGATGGTTTATGGCGAGCGGGAACACGAGCCTTTCCTGGGCCGTGAAATTACGCGCCAGACAAATATTTCTGAAGAGACCGCCCGCAAAATTGATGGCGTGGTGCGCACACTGGTTGAAGAAAACTATGATCGTGCCAAGAAGATTCTCGAAGAGCATATGGATCAGTTACATCTGATTGCCAAGGGCCTGATTAAATATGAGACACTTGATGGCAAGGAAATAGACCGCATCATGAAGGGTAAACAGTTGCATCGTGATGAAGAAGAGGAAGCCACTCAGGCGAAGCCGGATAAGACACCTCCAGAGGAACCAACGACAAAAGTTGATATTGGTGACGATGGCGAGGCAAAAGCATCCGGTGATGAGGCAGGTCAGGCACACTGATGGTCTCACGCTGGCATCGCCCGGATGATGGCGATGTATGGATGATGGGGGTGCTGAATTGCACCCCCGATTCATTTTCGGATGGTGGCCAATATATCGATTCCGAGGCAGCTGTTGCACATGGCCTCTCCATGTTCAGGTCCGGAGCAGTGCTTATTGATGTAGGCGGCGAATCCACAAGGCCCGGAGCACACGCTGTTGCAACAGACGAAGAGCTGCGTCGGGTGATGCCGGTAGTTCGCAGGCTGGTTCAGAAGGGGTGCAGAGTTTCAATCGATACCATGAAGGCGGAAGTCATGCAGCAGGCGATCAAGGCCGGGGCATCGTTGGTGAATGATGTCAGTGCTTTGCGCCATGATCCGGAAAGCCTTGGTGTTGTAGCAAATACAGGTGTAGATGTGTGCCTGATGCATATGCAGGGTGAGCCGCTAAATATGCAGCAGCAACCGCAATATGATGATGTGTTGGCTGATGTCATACATTTTTTTGAACAGCGTATTGAGGCATGTTTGTCAGCAAATATATCCGAGTCGGCCATACTGCTTGATCCGGGTATAGGTTTTGGCAAGCGGTTGCAGGATAATCTGGCATTGATCCAGGGTATAAGTGAGATCAAGGATCGGTTTTCCATGCCCGTGCTGCTTGGGGTGTCGCGCAAGTCATTTCTGGGGCAACTTACGCATGGTTCGGCTGATGACCGTGAGTTGGAAACTGCTGTTGCTGGCGGGTTTGGTATTGCAGCTGGAGCAGATATGCTTCGCGTCCATAATGTAGATTTTCAGAGCAGGGCTATTCGTGTCGCTTCTGCCTTATCATCCTCCCAAAACTTGATAAACTAGCACCAGCAAACACAAGCCACATGCAAAGCTTCACAGGCGGCCCGGCTCTGCGTTGTGCGGATTAATAGCTTCGGGATAATCGCTGAAAAGTGCTGGAATCGACTGTCGGGAAGTTCGATTTTTTATGCCCCTCCTTAGAGAACCGAGGTCTTGCCAGGGCTTATTCATTCATACTGTATGGCATACACATAGATACCCTGAAACGGTCAGGCTATCTATGTGCTTATTCAGAGTATCCTTAGTTGAGTTTTCAGTTTTTTTTAATCAGCAATATAAAAAAGGAGGCTGAAAGCCATTTGCTTATTTTATCTGTCTGGTTCTATGTACAAATAGGTGATGCCTGCACTGACACCGATGCCTGTGTTGCCTTCAATGACCGGTTGCAGTGATATGCTATTATTATTGCTGCCTAAAAGAATCTGTGCACCAGCACCAGCGCCAACAGAAGCTGATCCGCCTACGCCACCGTATTTGCCGGCAAGCTTGTAGCTTCCACTTTTGAAATCGGTTGCAAAGACAGCATAAATCAGTTCTTTCTTGATGTTGCTACTCAGATCAACCCCAAGCGCTACGCCTGTTTCACCAATATAGCGTTCTACTCCACTGCCATCAGTAGACTCAAACCGGCATTTAATATCAACAGTGGAGTGGATCAGGAGAGAAACTCCTGAATGAGGAACCGTTTGGCATGTCATCAGGCCAATCTTTGTGCCTGCCGTTGATTTACCGGCAATAGCTGGCATGGCCAAGATCAGCGACAGCACCATGACCAGACCGGAAGTTATATTAAGTATTGATTTTTTATTCATCATTTCCTCCTTTCCAGGATATCCAGGTATCGTACAAAAGATACCTATGTCTATTATAGACGGTTTTTCTGAAAAAAAATGACAGTTTCGCATAAATTATATTCATTTGCTGTTTCATACTCGATTTATTTGGCAATCCGGGCTGTTGCTGGGCGGGAAAATTCGCTATGCTGCAAGTCTGAAACTTAACCAAGGTGTCATAAATACTGCTAGCCCTCGCTTGTTCCTTTATCCGCAACACACAATCACCAGGCGTCTGCAAGCATTGCTATGGCATTGTTTGAAAAAAACCTGTTGCAAACAAAGGCCCGGCGCGCTCATTATACCGGTTCATGAATAATCCGGGTTAAGTTCAACTGAAGCTAACAAGGGGTATGTCACAGGTATGAACAACTGGCAATTTGGCATTCTGGATGCCGCAGACATTATGGTTGTGGCTGTAGTGGTCTATTTCTTTTTGCGCCTTATTCGTGGTACGCGTGCCGTGCAGATGTTGATTGGCATAGCCATTGTTGTTGTTACCTATGAGCTGGCACGTGCCTTCGGTTTATTCACAGTTGAATGGATGTTCGGACATTTTTTCTCGGCATTCATGGTTATTCTGGTCGTGCTGTTTCAGCAGGAAATCAGGCGTGCACTGATGCGTGTCGGAGTCAATCCTCTGGCCTCGGGAAATGCACCTGCCGAGTCTATGCTCGATATTCTGGTTGAGTCGGCATTTTCTCTGGTGCACCGTGGATGGGGCGGCTTGCTTGTTATTGAACGGGAAACGGGTTTGAGGCATTTGTATGAGAGTGGCG
>Ga0316192_10002063_pt1 | contig 14731 bp, 12 predicted proteins | sample MerIslwburrow_MG_FD_204931 | JGI IMG/M metagenome (GOLD analysis project Ga0316192, IMG submission 204931) | Coastal sediment microbial communities from Maine, United States - Merrow Island worm burrow | ecosystem: Environmental > Aquatic > Marine > Coastal > Sediment | place: USA: Maine...
CCGACCTGTTAATAATCGCAGCAGGTGTGCCAGAGTCGCAACTGCGCGTCAGTGGCATGGGCGGCAAGCTACCCAGAGTGTCACCAGATAACTGGGATGAAAATCGTCGCGTCGAATTTGTTTATCAGGACACCATGATGGCAAACAATCAATAGGCCGTAACATTGCAATAAGTTGTTCATGGGGTCGGCCCTGTTATGTTTCAGCCTCCCCTCCCTAGCCCAGGCGGGGTTGGCCCCACTCTCATCAGATTGATACGGCGTTTAGAGTTCTACCTGCAACAAAGACACTTTTGAAAGAAGACATTCGCAATATGTATATTGAACGTTACAACCGAACGCTGCGTTACAGTTGATGATGAAACGTTAAGGCTGGCAATAAAAAGCCCCGCCGAAGCGGGGCCTATGTTTTTTCAGGTGCTTAGTTTTAGGATTGCTAAACTCAGGATTCCTTAGCCTTTTCACCTTGGCGATATACAGAATAAAGGTAGATGGGAATATCCAGATCTGCCAGCTGATCTTTAATTAAGGGCTGCACATCAGCCCAGTTCAGACCGCCGACACCAGTCGCCAGACGGGGCAGGGCTAAAGAGGTAAACTTTTCTTTTACAGCCATTTTTTTCAGTGCTCGCAAGGCATGAGTAACATTTTTCTTGCTCGCTCTGCCGGGCAGTGATCCGTGGCCATAACCCCCTTCTTGTGTAATAAGGTTTGCAATGCGCACCCCATCTGCTGCCGTCCACAGCCATGCTTCACCTGGTTTAGGGCTGTGCACGTGACACCAGTGGTGAAAGTCTTTATGCATTGATGGCATGTTTTCATGCAGCGACTTGGCCAAGCCTTGGCTCATAGGATCATTGGCGGCTACGCCATGAACAATAACTTGAGCGTTACTAAGCAGGATGTCACCTTCAACTTCAAATATCATGTTTCTTTATTTCCTGTTATTAACTTGTAGTGGTTTGGGTGAAATAACACTGCACCCCAATCATTTTTGTACGCAGCTAGCCTGCGTTGTTACAAGTGTTCAGAACCTTTTCTGATTGATTCGACCACGTCATGCATTTTGTCGGCAGCATGTTCGATCTCTTCCAATACGGCGGTACTGATCGCAGATTCAATCAACAGCGCCAATTCATCAAAGTGCTTGTCGCCTACATGTTCACGGCCGCTCTTGCTTAATTTTTCCTTGAACGTATTCACCAAACGTTCGGCGTGGGGAAGGTGTTTATGTGTCATTTTTCGTTCTCGCTTGTTTAATAGTTATGCTGTTTATAGGCGCGCTCTTAGCGCAAGGTGCAATATTCGTCTATTTCAAATACGTCTCTTGCAGTTCCTACAATTAGCGGGTCTGGTTTTAATAAAATCTTTTCATTCTTATTGGGGTAGTCCAGCTGGTTGAGCAGAAAACGCATGGCATTGATGCGGGCGCGTTTTTTGTCATCTGACTTGACTACCGTCCAAGGTGCATCGGCAGTGTCGGTGTAGAAAAACATAGCCTCTTTGGCTTCAGTGTAGTCATCCCATTTATCCAGCGATGCCAAATCAATCGGGCTCAGTTTCCATTGTTTCAATGGATCGACGCGGCGTTTTTGAAAGCGGCGAAACTGCTCATCTCGACTGACTGAAAACCAAAGTTTGTGAAGTGAGATGCCACTGCGTACCAACATACGTTCAAGGTCAGCCGCCTGACGCATGAATTCCAAATACTCTTTTGGAGTACAGAAGTTCATGACCCGTTCAACACCGGCGCGGTTATACCAGGAACGATCAAGCAAGACGATCTCACCGGCAGTTGGCAGATGTTTGATATAACGCTGGAAATACCATTGTCCTTTTTCAGATTCAGTTGGCTTTTCCAGGGCGATGACCCGTGCACCACGAGGGTTAAGGTGTTCCATAAAGCGCTTGATCGAGCCGCCTTTACCTGCGGCATCACGCCCCTCGAAAAGAATGACTAATCGTTGTCCTGTTTCTTTGACCCAGTTTTGCATTTTCAGCAGTTCAACCTGCAGTTCTCGTTTGCGTTTTTCATATTCCACGCGGCTGATTTTGTCTTTATAGGGATAGGTCCCGTTTTTAAAGATGTCTTTCCTGGAAAGCTGGGGGGAGTTTTTCATTTCGATGCTGGGTGTTGGTGCATCTGTTTTTAAGTTGGTGTTGGTCGGGACTGCGTGAATTTTTTGTTCTGACATAATTTCCTCATTGATTATTTGTCTAAAAAAATACGTGCCATACAACTTTTTGAGCTTTGGCCGTAACAACTGAAATTCATCTTCAGATTATAGACCCATAACAAACAGTTTTCAGTATTAGGCGGGGCTGAAGCTGGAGTTATTTTCACTTGAAAATCACATAAAATTTCATAAGGGTAAATGAGAAAAATCTCATTTGGAATGTTGTCGATAGGCGATTTTAGGGCCAATATTTGCAGATATCTCAAAACCTGCGCTTTAAGTACCACCATTTGACGTGACTGGGCAGGGTTTTGCTCAAAACCCACTGAACTGTAAATGTGATAACACCACATTTTTTCGAAAAAAGAAATTTTTATGTCAGAACCTGGCGAAATAAATGAGACTGATTTCTGCATAATTGTCGGTGAGGCGTTGTAGATAGTGACAGAAAATGCCGTCGCATAGGCACCGGCTACGCCTGATCACCAACTGATAATGTGTGAACGGCCTATTCCCAGCCAAATAACTCAACTCCCTAAACAGCTGGCTTAAATCGAGTTGAGTCGTTTACCATCCGAGATAACACTCTGTTATTTTGACAAATCCTCCAACTGGCGAAGCCACCTCTTCACCTGGCAGCCAACATGTTATCTCGTACACATATGTGGCTAAAATGTCGCCAAGTGGTTCAATCCCACTCTGCATTTCTCCACACCTGCCATTTAGGCTAAAATGCGGGAACTCAACCAGGTAACAATCCCATGAGCATTGAACACCTTCACGCCGTGCCGCATCTGACCACTTCACTCAAGGGGCCATTGCAGGAGATAGAAACCCATTTTCTCGAGCATCAAGCCAAGATCGAGGCCTGGTTCCGGCAGCAATGGCTGGAAACACCGGCGCCCTTTTATGGCTCAGTGGATCTGCGCAATGCCGGTTTCAAACTGGCGCCGGTGGACACCAACCTGTTCCCGGCTGGTTTCAACAATCTCAACCCGGCCTTTATGCCACTCTGTGTTCAGGCGGTTCAGTCCATCATCGAACGCGAGATGCCCAAGGCCTGTAGCATCCTGCTGATTCCTGAAAACCATACCCGCAATCTGTTCTATCTGGAAAACCTGGCGACCCTACAAGAGGTCATCATCAAGGCCGGCTATGAAGTCAGAATTGGTTCGCTGCTGCCCGATTTGGAAGAAGCAATGATCATTGAGCTGGAGAGCGGTCGTAAGGTGGTACTGGAACCCGCATACCGTGATGGTGACAAGATCAAACTGGCCGACTTCAGCCCCTGCATGGTGCTGCTCAATAATGATCTTTCCGATGGCCTGCCTGAACTTCTGCAAGGATTGGCACAGCCGGTGCTGCCGCCAGTGGAGCTGGGCTGGAACACACGCCGTAAATCAGGTCACTTCGCCCACTACAAACAGGTGGCCGAGGCCTTTGCCGAGATGGTCGAGATTGACCCCTGGCTGATCAACCCAATGTTCCATCACTGCGGCAAGATCGACTTCAAAAAACAGGAAGGCGGCGACTGCCTGGTCAAACATGTCAGCATCTTGCTGGAAGAGATCCAGCAGAAATATGACCAGTATGGTCTGAAAGACAAACCCTTTGTGGTGGTTAAATCCGATGCCGGGACCTATGGCATGGGCATCATGACCGTGCAGTCGGTGGACGAGATCAAGGAACTGAATCGCAAACAGCGTAACAAGATGGCCTCCTCCAAGGGCGGCCAGGGTGTTGGTCAGGTAATTATGCAGGAAGGGGTTTACACCTTTGAAACCTGGGGTTCGGATCAGGCAGTGGCCGAACCGGTAGTCTATATGATGGATCACTTTGTGGTCGGTGGTTTTTACCGCGTTCATACCGGCCGTGGCATTAATGAAAATCTCAACGCCCCGGGCATGCACTTTGAGCCCCTGGCCTTTGCCGAACCATGTAACACCCCGGATCAGAACAAGGCCCCGGACGCCAACCCCAACCGTTTTTACGCCTATGGCGTTATCGCCCGTCTGGCACTGCTGGCGGCAGCGCGTGAAATTGCAGAACAGGGTAAATAAAGCATGACGATTAAGCTTGGCGTGGTGATGGACCCGATTGAGGCCATCAACCCAAAAAAGGACAGCAGCCTGGCGATGATGCTGGCGGCACAAAAGCGCGGTTGGCAGCTCTATTACATGCAACAGCAAGACCTGTCGGTACGCGACGGCAAACTGCATCTGCGTGCCCAAACGGTGACAGTCAGCGACGATACCCAGAACTGGTTTGAGCTGGGCGAACCACAGCTAATCCCGGCCAGGGAGCTGGATGTAATCCTGATGCGTAAGGACCCACCCTTCGACATGCAATACATCCATAGCACCTATCTGCTGGAGCTGGCCGAGGCTGAAGGGGTATTGGTGGTCAACAAACCCCAGACCCTGCGCGATGCTAACGAGAAGTTGTTTACCGCCTGGTTTCCGCAGTGTTGCCCGCCGACCCTGGTCAGCCGGGACATGGGCCAGCTGCGCGGTTTTTACGATGAATTTGGTGACGTCATCATCAAACCACTGGAAGGTATGGGCGGCGCCTCTATCTTCCGTCTTAAACAAGGCGACCCCAATGTCAGCGTCGCCCTGGAAACCCTGACCCAAAATGGCCAGCAGTACATCATGGCGCAGAGATTCATCCCCGAGATTAGCAGTGGCGACAAACGCATCCTGATGGTCGATGGCGAACCCATGCCCTATGCCCTGGCGCGCATCCCGGCCCAGGGTGAGACCCGCGGCAACCTCGCCGCTGGTGGTCGTGGTGAAGGCGTGCCGCTGAGTGAGCGTGATCGCTGGATCTGCACCCAGGTCGGCCCGACCCTGAAACAGAAAGGCCTGCTGTTTGTTGGTCTGGATGTGATCGGTGATTACCTGACCGAGATTAATGTCACCAGCCCCACCTGCATCCGTGAACTGGACGCCCAGTTCGGACTCGACATCGGTGGCGCTTTGATGGATAGCATTGCCGACAAGTTGAACTAATGAACACCAACGTAGGGTGCGCATTGCGCACCATTAGAGCAGGAGGAAGGCGGAAGGTTAATGGTGCGCAATGCGCACCCTACCTTAACTTTCGCACTGCTATATTCTTTGCTGTTGTATTTGTTTCCTTATTTGCTTTTTCCGGCTGTGAACAACGCGCTCCACAAGTCTACCAACAACAAGTGCTGGCGCTGGGCACCCTGGTAGATATTTCTATCTATGGTGTCGATGAAGAAACCGCCGCTAAAGCCGTCACCGCCGTCACCAATAAAATGGAAGCCATTCATCACAACTGGCATGCCTGGCAACCAAGCAAGCTGACCTATATCAATGAACAACTGGCGGCAGGCAGCAGCGTTGCACTCAACCCGAAACAACAACAGCTGATTCAAACCGGTATTGATCTGGCCCGTCAAAGCGGCGACCTGTTCAACCCCGCTGCCGGCAAGCTGATCGCCCTGTGGGGCTTTCACAGCGATGAACGTCTGGACGCCGCACCACCTGCTGAAGGCGCTATTGAGGCACTGCTTAAAGCCAACATCAAGATGAGCGAACTAAGGCTGGCTGACAATCAACTCAGCTCAGCCAACAGCGATGTCATGATCGATGTCGGCGGTTACGCCAAGGGTTATGCGGTTGATCAGGCCATTGCCGAACTACGCCGCATGGGCATCAACAACGCCATCGTCAATGCCGGGGGTGATCTGCGCGCCATTGGTAATAAGGCCGGCCAGCCCTGGCGCATCGGCGTCCGTCATCCACGTCAGCCAGGGGTAATTGCCTCATTGGAAACTCTTGGTGATGAGAGCGTCTTCACCTCGGGTGATTACGAACGCTATTTTGAATATCACGGCCAGCGTTACCATCACATCATTGATCCACGTACTGGTCGCCCGGCACAGGGAACCAGCTCCGTCACTATTATCCACCGCGATGCCAGCACAGCTGATGCTGCAGCCACAGCAGTATTTATTGCCGGACCGAAACAGTGGCGCGAGACTGCCCGGGCCATGGGCATTGCCGAGGTGATGTTGATTGATACGGCCGGCACTATTTATTTGACCAAGGCGATGAGCCAACGCATCCATCTCGATATCGACGAGCAGACAAAAACCATCATCGTTCCATGACCCTGGCTGACAAAATAGTGGTTGCCCTGGCACTGTTAATGCTGCCGTTTCTATATATCGAATTCTGGGGTAATAGCTCTCAGGGTGAGGTGGTGCAGATTCGCAGCGTCAATAACGCCACAATCACCCTGCCGCTGGATCAAAACAAACAACTGGAAATATCAGGCCCGCTGGGGACAAGTCTTATTGAGATTAAAGACAGACAGGTGCGTTTTATCGACAGCCCCTGTAAAGGTAAACAATGCATCATGACTGGCTGGCTCAATCAAGACGGCCAACTGTCGGCCTGCCTGCCCAATGGCGTGACGGTGCAGATTATTGGCCGCGACCAACGCTTTGATGCGATGAATTTCTAACTGATATCTTCAACCTCTTCACCCAAGGCCTTAAGCATCATTACGCTCAACTCTTGCGGGTTAAACTTAGACACGTAGAAATCCGCCCCCACCGCCTTACCCATCGTAATATTGGCATCCGCTGAAAGTGATGAATGCATCACTACCGGGATGCCACTTAAACGCGAGTCTTCCTTGATATTTTTGGTCAAGACATAACCATCCATCTCCGGCATTTCCACATCGGTCAACACCGCCTGAATATGGTCTTTCAACTGGATGCCATTAGCCGCCGCCCTGTCTGCCAGCTCCTTGAGTTTTTCCCAGGCCTCCAGGCCATTCTTGGCGCTGATGTATTTAATACCCATCGTATCCAGCGTCTTGGCGATTTGTTTGCGCGCCACCGAAGAGTCATCTGCGAATAGAACCATCTTCGGAGTCTTCACAGACCTAACCTCCTCATACATAGCCTGCTCATCCTCTTCAGAGTGACACACCGAGGCCAGGATCTTCTCTACATCCAGGATCATGACAATGCGATCATCTTCAAGCTCAGAGACTGCCGTCAGCAAGCCCCCCATACGATCAGCCATCATCGCTGGTGGTGCTTTGATCTGGCTCCACTCCATACGCAGGATGTGCTCTACCGAATGCACCAAAAAACCGAGCAGGTTTTTGTTGTATTCACTGATAATCAGGATCTGCGGCTTTTCCTCGACATCCATCTGACAGAAATGAGCCAGATTGATCACCGGCACCATCACCCCACGCAGGCTGACCATGCCCTCAATACCATCAGCGATATCAGGTGCACGAGTGATTTCAGGCACATTCAACACCTCACGCACCTTGAAGACATTGATACCAAACACCTCTTCACGTCCAGTCTTTTGGTCCCGCCCCAGACTAAACAGCAAAATTTCAAGACGATTGGCCCCAGCCATGCGGGTACGGTCATCAACAGATTGCATAAACTGACTCATTGGAAATCCTCTTTATACTTTTGCCTACAATAGATCGACCTAAAACCATATTTCTAAACCATGAATTTGAGATCGCACAGATCATTTACAATTGGCAAAAGAGTGTCGTTCGCTAATTTATTTTCGTTACACTAGGCCAATGAAATTAAGCATTCAAACCACCCGCGAGGATCAACGCATCGCCTGGCTAGCCGCCCTGGCAATCACCATTCACATCGCCGAAAGCGCCCTGCCCAGCCCCATCCCCGGTGTTAAACCCGGACTGGCCAACATCATCACCATTATCTGTCTGATGCAATACGGCTGGTCTTGCGCTGCATGGGTGGCGATCCTGCGAGTTCTGGTAGGTTCAATCCTGATCGGCACCTTTCTCTCACCCACCTTTGCCCTGAGCATGAGCGGCGCCGTTGCCAGCATCATCGTGCTGGGCTTGGCCAGCCGCCTAAAGGGCCAGGGCCTGGGTGCGATTGGTTACAGTCTGCTGGCAGCCATGGCCCATATGGCGGCGCAATTTTTTGTCGCCTATACGCTATTCATTCCGCATCAAGGTTTATTCCACTTGTTGCCGATACTAATGACAGTCGCCATTGTTTTCGGCATAGGCAGTGGCATAATCGCTAATCACATCATCAATAAAATAAAGGAACCGCAGACCGACTTATGAGCACAGCCGTCACCAGCGCCAAGGTCTCAGCCAAAGACCGTTTGGTCTTTACCCTGTTTCTGTCCATTGCCATCAATGCCATTCTGATTCTGGGGGTTGGTTTTGAATTCACCGATCCATTTTCACAGGAATCGCCACTACCAACACTGGAAGTGATCCTGGTAGAAAGCAATGATACCGAAGCCCCAGAAGACGCAGATTTTCTGGCCCAGGTGGATCAAACCGGCATGGGCAATACGCGCGATAAAAAGACACCCCGCACCACCGAGGCGGCACAAAATATTCCGGTTCCCTTTGATGGTGACGCCGACGTGCTGACACCCGAGCAGACCACCAATCAAACCCAGATCACCCAGAAAGAGGTGCTGACACAGCGCGATTCCGCCACCCAGATCTTTGCCCTGGAAAACCCGGACAAACACCAGGCCGAGGAAACCACCTCAGCCCAACTGATCAAACGCGGCCAGGAGATTGCCCGCCTGACAGCCGAGATCAAGGAGTCATTCGAGGTCTACTCGAAAAAGGAAAAACACCGTTTTATTTCGGCCAGCACCAAGACATTTCGTGATGCTGCCTATCTTGATAGCTGGCGCCGCAAGATCGAACGGGTCGGTAATCTTAACTATCCAGATACAGCCAAACGTAAAAATCTGTCTGGCAGCCTGATCATGGATGTCGCCATCAATGCCAACGGCACTATTCGTGAAATCAATGTGCTGCGGCCATCAGGCCATAAAATACTCGACGATGCCGCTATACGCATCGTCCGTCTGGCCTCACCTTACGCGCCACTGCCCAAAGAGATGCTCAAGGACACCGATGTGCTGCACATCACCCGGACCTGGCAGTTCACCTCGGGTAACCAGTTAAGCACCCGTTAAAACAATACTTTATAGTTTCCTAAAAACAACGATGTATGAATCATTATGAATGACGTCTGCCTGACCGATCACTTTCTAATAGCCATGCCACAACTGGATGACCCTAATTTTTTTCACAGCGTCACCTATATCAGCCAACACAATGCCGAGGGGGCGATGGGCATCATCATCAACCAGCCGCTGGACATGAAGCTGGGGGAGATTATGGAACAGCTGGAAATCGACAACGATGATGAAGCATTAAGGCAGCAACAAATCTATTTTGGTGGCCCAGTGCAACAGGATAGGGGATTTATTCTCCACCGCCCCAGCAAAAACTGGCAAGCCACCCTGTTTATCTCTGACGACATCGCCCTGACCACCTCCAGTGACATACTCAGGGATATCGCCAACCAGAATGGCCCGAAAGATAGCCTAATAGCACTTGGTTATGCCGGCTGGGGCAGCGGACAACTGGAACAGGAACTGGCCCAGAATACCTGGCTCAACGTACCGGCCTCAGCTGAAATCATTTTCGACACCCCGGTTGAAAAACGCTGGCATGCTGCCGCCTCTCTGTTGGGGGTTGATCTGCAACTGCTCTCCTCCGATACCGGTCACGCATGAATACCATCATGGCCTTTGACTACGGCAGCAAACGCATCGGCGTTGCCATCGGCCAACAGCTCACCGCCACCACCAGATCACTAGACACGGTCGCGGTAAGGCAAAACAAACCGGACTGGGATCACATCAGCCGTCTGCTAAAAGAGTGGCAACCCGACCTGCTGCTGATCGGCCTGCCGCTGACTGAAGATGGTGGCGAACAGGAAATGAGCATCGCCGCACGACGTTTTGCCAATCGACTCAATGGTCGCTACCAACTGCCGGTAGAACTGGTGGATGAGCGATACAGTTCCATGGAAGCAGAAGAGCTGGCCATCAATGCGCGACGCAACGGTCGACTGAAAAAAGCCAAGGTCAAGCAGGCCGTCGACCAAATCGCTGCTGAGCTGATCATTCAGACCTGGCTGGCAGAAAATTCCGCCGCCAACAACCAGCCATAAACCCGTTCCATCGTTACGGCTGGATTCGGCGCTTAATCCTCTTTAACGCTGGCATGATTCAGCGCCCGCAATTCCCGCATGGCCACGGTCAACATGGCCAGTTCGGCCTTGCCGCCGGCGCGTATTTCAGCAAATATGTTGTGGCAATGCTCAATACCGAGACGATTGCGTGACAACCAGGCATTGATGCGCACAGTTGCGTCATCAGCACTATCGCTGCTAACCAACACCTGGGTAGTCAGGGCGCGCAGCTCACTGTTTAGCTCATCCAACAAACCGGTACGGGCCTTGCGCTGCCAGGGATTAAGGCGCGGCAGCAGCTTGATCTGCTCTATCAGCCAATGCAGATCCAATTTACTGTGCAGGGCAAAATACATCTCCGCCACGGCCAGAATATCGGTACCGGTATCATTGGCCACCTCGGTAATATCCAATGTGTCATACCAGATTTCCAGGGCAGCAATGTGCAGAGCCATGGGTTTTCTGACACCAGCCGCGGTATAGGGCCGCATCCGCTCGCGCAGGGCCTTGCGATCATCACTATGCAACAACTTGGTGAGTTGCTCGGCGATGGCTGTGGCAGCTGTTTGGAACTGTGTCACCGTCTCGGCAATACCCAGCGGCGGGCGACGATTGCGCAGAAACCAGAGCGTGGCCCGATCCAGCAGACGGCGTGTTTCAATCAACATCTGTAGCTGTATCTCGGCGCTGACCTGATTGTCCAGCGCCTCGATCTCCGCCCACAGCGGTTGAACCTGAAACACCTCACGCGCCACAGTATAGGCACGGGCGATGTCGGCGGCATGATCGCCGGTCGCCTCCTGAGTCCGGGTCCAGAAACTCCCGCCCATGCGATTAACCAGGCTGTTGGTGATCTGGGTAGCGATGATTTCATGTTTGAGTGGATGCTGTTCCATCTCTTGAATAAACTTCTCCTGAATCGGCATCGGAAAGTAGGCACTCAACTCCTGCGACAGATACGGGTCGCGAGTCACATCTGAAGCCACCAGATCTTCAAACAGCCTGACCTTGCTATAGGCGATCATGACAGCGATTTCAGGTCGCGTCAGGCCATGCTCCTTGGCCTCCCGTTCAGCAATCATTTCATCGTTGGGCAGAAATTCCAGTTTGCGATGCAAGCGGCCCTCTTTCTCCAGCCGACGGATAAAACGGGCATGATCACTGAGCAGAAAGGGTGCCTGGATGGTGGCGATACTGATGGCCTGGGACTGGAGATAGTTGTGTTCCAACACCAGGTGACCGACTTCAACTGTCATCTGAACCAACAACTGATTGCGCTGCTTGAGCGTCATGTCACCACTGGCCACCACCTGATCCAGCAGAATCTTGATATTCACCTCGTGGTCGGAACAGTCGACCCCACCGGAGTTGTCGATGGCATCGGTATTGATCAGGCCGCCACTCATGGCGTACTCGATGCGCCCCAGTTGAGTGAAACCCAGGTTGCCGCCCTCACCGATGACCTTGCAGCGCAGCTCGGTAGCATCAATACGAACGCTGTCATTGGTGCGATCGCCAGCGTCGCTGTGTTGTTCGGATGATGCCTTGACGTAGGTGCCGATGCCGCCATTCCAGAGCAGATCCACAGGAGCTTTCAGAATAATACTGATCAGTTCGTTAGGGGTGACCATCTCAACATCGGTGCCCAAGACCTTGCACGCCGCTTCGCTCAAGCTGATGGATTTGGCCCGGCGTGAGAAGATGGCACCGCCTGTGGAAATCAAGCTCATGTCATAGTCGGTCCAGGCCGAGCGCGGCAGATTAAACAGGCGTTGCCGTTCAGCAAAGCTGATCGCCGGATCGGGGTCGGGATCGATAAAGATGTGCATATGATTGAAGGCGGCCACCAGTTTGATCTGTGGCGACAACAACAGGCCATTGCCAAACACATCACCCGCCATGTCACCAATTCCCACCACACTGAAGGGTTCAGCCTGGGTATTCAGACCCAGCTCGCGAAAATGGCGTTTGACCGATTCCCAGGCACCACGGGCGGTGATGCCCATCTTCTTATGGTCGTAACCAACCGAACCACCTGAGGCGAAGGCGTCTCCCAGCCAGAAGCCATACTCCTGGGCCAGACCGTTGGCAATATCGGAAAAGGTAGCCGTACCCTTGTCCGCCGCCACCACCAGATAGGGGTCGTCTGCATCGTGGCGCACCACGTCAGCAGGTGTCACTATCTGACCATCGATCAGATTGTCGGTGATATCCAGCAGGCCGCGGATAAAAGTTTTGTAGCATTCAATCACTTCGGCTTGCACGGCGTCCCTATCATCGGCACCAGGTAACTGTTTCGGCACAAAGCCCCCCTTGGCCCCTACCGGCACGATGACGGCGTTCTTGACCATCTGCGCCTTCATCAGGCCAAGCACCTCGGTACGAAAATCCTCGCGCCGGTCAGACCAGCGCAGACCACCACGCGCCACCAGGCCGCCACGCAGATGCACCCCTTCGACCCGTGGCGAGTAGATGAAGATCTCGAACATGGGACGCGGCTCAGGCAGGGTCGGCAACTCCCTTGGATCCAGCTTAAAGGAGAGATAGGCCTTGGGCTCGCCATTCGTAGCGGTTTGATAATAGTTGGTGCGCAACATGGCCTGAATCAGGCTCATAAAATTGCGCAGGATTCGATCCTCATCGAGATTGGTCACCTGGTCCAGGGCTTCGGTGATGCCACTGATCAGCTCTGCACTCGACTCTTCACCCGGCTCTGCCGCCAACAAGAAACGAGCCTTGAACAGGGCCACCAGCTGGCGAGCAATGTAGGGATGACTGGCCAGGGCATTTTCCATATAGGCCTGACTAAAAGGCATACGGGTCTGCAACAGGTATTTACACATGGCGCGCAACACCACCACCTCACGCCAGTTCAGTCCAGCCGCCAGCACCAGGCGATTGAAACCGTCATTCTCCATTTCGCCACTACAGACTCGGGCAAAGGCTTCCTGAAAACTCTTTTTAACCTTGAGCACATCAACATCAACATCGAAGGCCGGCAACATATCGAACTCAGTAATCCAGTAAAGGCCTGCCTGGTGCGGCTCGATTTGATAGGGGTGAGCGCTCAATACCCGCAGCCCCATGCGTTCCAGCATGGGCATGATGTCTGACAGGGGCATGGCCCGTTCGCAGCCGAAGACCTTGAAACGTAACAGCCCACCTTCTGTCTCCGGCGGTTGATAGAGGTGCATCGCCAGCGGTTGTTGATCATTGATACTTTCCAGCCGCAGAATATCGTGCACCGCAGTACGTGGCGGATAGTCATCGTGATAGGCATGGGGAAAGGCATCACTATAGCGTTCAAACAACTGGCTGGCGCGGGCTTCACCGACCTTGTTGTAGAGCGCGTTGAGCAGCCCGTCCTGCCACGACTCCATCGCCTCGCTCATCAGCGCCTGAAGTTCGGCTTCGTCATAGCTAACAGGTTGCTCCGGCCGGGTGCGGATGATGAAATGCACCCGCGCCAGCGGCGATTCTGACAACTGGATATTAAATTCGCAGCTCTGCCCCTCCAGCGCCTGCATCAGAATTTCCTGAATGCGCAGGCGCAAGCGGGTGTCGTATCTATCCCTGGGGACATAGACCAGGGCGGTGACAAAACGACCAAACAGGTCGCGACGCAAAAACAGTCCCAGCTTGTGGCGTTCCCGCACCTGCAGGATGCCCATGATGACATCGAACAGCTCAGCCTCGCTAAACTGGAACATCTCGTCACGGGGAAAGGTTTCGATAATATGCTGCAGGGCCTTATGGTCATGCCCGGCTACCGGAAACCCTGCTTTATCAAGAACATATTCGACCTTGCAGCGCAGAATGGGAATATCACTGGGGCGGGCACTGTAGGCCGCCGAACCGTAGAGACCAAGAAAACGCCACTCACCGATGACCTCATTTGAGTCGTTGTAGCGCTTGATGCCGATGTAATCCAGATGTACGGGACGGTGAACCGTGGAAACCGCGGTAGATTTAGTGATAATCAACAGGGTGTGCTCCCGTGCCAGCTTGCGCAGTGGTGGTGGAATCTGGGCAAAACCCTGGGAGGCACGGCCACTGTCGGCCCCGCTATCAACCTGGCTCTCGCGCAAAATACCGAGCCCGGAACCAGGCACCAACCGCAGCACATCCTGGCCCGCCTCCTCCGCCAAATCGTAGGCACGAAAACCACTGAAGGTGAAATGGTGGTTTTCCATCCAGCGTAAAAAGGCCAGTGACTCGTGTTTTTCCTCCGCTGGCAGCGGCAGTGTTTGAGCCTCGACGGTAGCAATGATCTCGCCGATTTTAGCCCGCATCGGCGCCCAATCTTCCACTACCAGCAGCACATCTTCCAGCACCTGCTCGATCTCCATCTGCAGGTTTGAGAGGGCCTCTTCGTCCATCTGACGATCAACTTCGAAATGCAACACCGCTTCAGTCAAGGCGCTACCGTTTTTATCACCGCGAGCAAACAACTGGGTTATGCAACCGTCATCATCACGGACCAC
>Ga0316192_10002066_pt1 | contig 14724 bp, 31 predicted proteins | sample MerIslwburrow_MG_FD_204931 | JGI IMG/M metagenome (GOLD analysis project Ga0316192, IMG submission 204931) | Coastal sediment microbial communities from Maine, United States - Merrow Island worm burrow | ecosystem: Environmental > Aquatic > Marine > Coastal > Sediment | place: USA: Maine...
TCCCCTCCCCTCCCCTCTCTGTCTAATAATAGTCCAATAATGAGTCCAATAATGAGTCCAATAATGAGTCCAATAATGAGTCCAATAATAGGGTTGTTCAGGTTTTGAAAAGGGTTGTAGGGATGAGCCCAGGCATATGGTCTCATGGTTTTTTATTGCACTTTGCATATAGTAAAAAAGTGCCGATTATTAGCAGAATCTGCTAATAATTACCACACACCTGATTATTTATACAGTATTTTCTAAGTATTTGATATTATTTTATTTTTTGCTAAGTATTTGATAATATTGAAGTAATAAAAACAGGTATAAAAAAAGTTGTTATAAATCAATAGGTTGTGAGGAAGTGCATAAAAGTGGGGAGATGTAGAGATTAGTTGACTTATAGAAGTGCTGATGATATAATATAGATATTGATTAGGGACAATTTGAAAGCATTAAAAGTAGAATAAATTCATCAGGAGGAAATAAGATGTTAGAGATAATATTGATATTATGTGCAATGGGAATAGGAATTATATGGTCCTTTATAAAAGGTGTGGATGAGGAGGAAGAGATATGAATATATTTTTAGTTGTATTAAGTGTATTGGTAGTAATTGCATTCATTTCATTTTTGGTGATATGGATGAGTTATGAGAAGATAGAGAGGGATTGGATAAAGAGAGATAATGAGTGGTGGAATAATTCTAAGGTTAGGAATTAAATTGCAGATAGAAATAGGTATATCCGTCGGCGTCATCTTTTTCTGTATAAAGTTTCCAGCCTGCTTGTTGAAGTAATTTAGTTAGTCTTAGATAGAGTTTAGTTCTAGAGTCATTGCTTGAGGAGAAAACAATTTCGGTTGGTTTTTTAAGTTTAAGGAATTCTTTAATGATAGCGATTACTGTGCTCATAACTTGGAATGCGTTGCCTTTATTGGTCATTCCCATGCCTGATTCTTCGTCATTTTGGGCGTTTTGAATTTCTGCATCTAAGTCGGAGAATGTAATATTCCAGGGGTCGTTTGGTTCTGGTTTATAGAAGCTAGTTTCGAATTTTGTATTATTGATTATAAATTCGTAGTCTATGATATCATCTGATTCCCAAGTTTTTTTATAAGGTGCTATTTTATCGAAGATTTCGTATAGTTTCATAATGGATGTATTTATATTAAGTGAAAATTTGAGGGGGGCAATCAATAATGAGAAGTAATGAATTAAGTGATATGAGTTCAATAGAGTTCAGTAAGTTATTAGTGAATGAGCATTTAGAGATAGCTAGAATAAATGAGCGGGAGGGATTAGGATGTGAAGAGGGTGAATTGAGAAGGAGGTATTTAGAGACTGCTGAGTTTCATCGTAGTCGTGCGTATCATTTTGAGGTATTGATAAAGAGTGAGGTAATATAATGGTAAAGCAAGTTAGGTATGTAATAGAGGTTGAGATTAGTGATTATGAGAATGAGGAAGAGTATATTAGGATGCGTGATGAGCAGTTATTTCATTTAGAGATGGCGGTTGAGAGTCCTGTATTATTAGTGGGGAGTGATATTGAATTAGAGGAGGAGATAGGGAATGAATAAAGAGAATGAGGAGAGTGTATTGATGCCGATGGCGGGAGACATATGGGAGATGAATGGAGTACCGGAGTGTATTATATTAGATGTAGGGAAGAATAATCTTGAGTATGTAGATGAGAAGATTCATTATGGTCCTGGTGTATGGGAGTGGTCATTAGATAAGTATAAGGTCATGCCGAGGGGATATTTAAAAGAATATTTATGTAAGCAAGTATCTTTAGGTGAAGAGCCTATTGATTGGTTATATAATATTAATCGGACTGAGTTAGCGTCTATTATTGTAAAGAGGCACAATCATAATTTGAATAGGAAGGAGAAAGGTAGTATTGAAGAGGTAATAGAGGTAGAGCATGGAAATTTCAAATTAAGTTTCAATAAATCTGGAGAGGGGATATCGAAGTTAAGTAATAAAGATGCAGAGATAGAGATATCGTTGAGTGATATATGGGCATTGAGTGAGAAGTCGTATGAGTTAATTGATCAAGAGGTTAAGCGGAATAAAATTTAGAGGAGAATAGTAATGAGTGAGCAGGCGAGTGATATAGCGAAATTATCTCAGGCTTGGGTTAATTGGAATGATGATGATCGTGGAATGAGGTTTGGGCAATATATGATGAGTACTTATTATCCTGAGTCTCGTTGTCCTTCTGTTTTTTATGAGCAGAATGCGCGAGTTGCTTACAATGCAATTTTTGAGCATATCATTATGGGAAATGATGTTCCTGATTGGGTTGATTGAATATAATAGCAAATCATTCTTTTATTCCCCCCTATATCAGTCATACAAGTGCTATTATATTAAAATAGGGGAAAGGGTAGGGGTGATATAAAAGTGCAATCAAATAGTTATTTATTTTGATTCATTTAGAATTTGTTGTTCAATATCTTTTCTATGAAGGAAGACGGATTGGATTTCGAAGAAGAGGTTATTCATATTATTAGAGAGGTAGATATTGCCGCCTTGATGAGAAGCGCATTGAGAAATAATTGGGCCGAGTTCTTTTTGGTTATTTTCGTCGTATTCAAAGATGCGATAAGCTGGGTTATCGAGTTGTTCTTTGAGGTGGTCGATTCCTTCAGGTGCATTGACGATTCTAAAGTAGTTATGAGGATGTCCGGGTACGCCTGAGATAGCGAATAGTTTTGTTTGTTGTTGCATAGTATTTACCTTTCGTTGAATAGTTGTTCCGAGGAAGTTTTTCCATCCTGTCCATCCGCCTTGGTATCTTTCGAGATAGACTTGAGAGGGGCATTTAGGAATATCATGAGGAATTTTGCCTTCTTCGTAAGCTTGAAGAAATTCCTTTGAAGTTTTGAAGTTTTGTTGTTGGACCCAGCGAGCTGCGTCCCAATAGGTTTTCCAAGTTTTCTTTCTTAGTTCTCTATACTTATGGAATGGGATAAAGATATTATCGGTGCCGAGGAATTCGCCCCATGTTGTCCATTCTTCATAGACGCGCCAGGGGTATAGTGGTACTGATTTAGGTCTTTCTTTTCTGACCCATTTTTCGTATTGTTTTCTATTTTTAATGCCGTAATCTCTTGCTGTTATTTGGAGTGCATTAAAAGAAAGGTATTTTCTTCTAACAAGGCTTTTATTGGTTATTTTAAAGGTTTTCTTTCTGTTCATGTAATATATTTATGAGCAGCAAAAAAGTGTGTGCAAATATATTTACTTTAGTTATATTTTATGATATAATGTAATAGAAATTATGATAGTATTGGAATTTCACCAATGGAGATTATTGAAACTCTTAAAAACAAACAAATGTTTATCACGATGCATGGAAAGTTAATTAGCAAAAAAAAGTTATTTAAGATGATTGAAGATAATGTTTTACTATATGATTAAAATTCAATCAACTCTTTCTTAGCATCTGAAAGGGCATCGTTTGCTGAATAGTTCTTAACTAATATCTCGATGTCCTTTCCTCCACGAGAAGTATCAATCTTTTTTCCCTTGCGTGTCCCCATTACATTCTTAGCGGCATGACGATACCAAGGATATTTCTCTTCAGGAAACCATTCAGATAATTCAGGAAAATCATAATAAGATAAAGCAAATCGTCCTTCAATATTTCTCAAACAATCAGCTAAACGCAAATGATCTTCTTTTAGAAATTCATGCATATAATAACTTTCTGTGGCATAGTAAGGAGGGTCAACGTAAAACAAAGTGCGAGGTGAATCATATTTTTCAATAACTTCTTGAAAATCCATATTATGGACTTCATTAATATTATCAAAAATATCAGCCTTTCTATCCAAATCTAAAAGAAAACGTTCCCATTTACCTGAAGAAGGCTTAGGCAAATTATAAGATGCACTAACAAACCTCTGAGATATTAAATATAAATGCTTTACCGCTATATCTAAATCACCCAAATCAATTGTATTAGAATCTATTTCTAATATTTCTTCTTTTATTTTCATATAAACTTCACGATTGTGCGGAGGTAATTTAAAGCACTCTTCTAAAAGTTCTTCCCTGCGATTAACACAGCAAAACCAATCATTTGCTAATAAAGTATCAGCATCATTAAAAATAATTGTATGATTATTCAATGATATACCCAATCCTTTAAAATAAATCCAACCAGCACCAGTAAATGGTTCAACATAAACATCGTATGTCTCTTTTTCTGGAAGCTGTGGAATTATCCACTTTGTATGAATGCTCTTTCCTCCAACCCAGCTTATCAAAATAAAAATCCTCCGTTTTTGTTTATTATAACATATTTAGTATTCATTTTTCAACCCATTTTGACTTTTAGGTTGTGCTATGTTATACTGAAGTAGAACAAAGGAGGAAATAAAAATATGGCAAATCGTAAGCAATATACAAAAGACAGAAAGTATAAAAATGACAGGATGTGTTCGCTTGAAGAAGTAGCACAAGAATTAGGAGTAACTCCAGAAAGAGTTCGAATTATAGAAAGGAATGCATTGACAAAATGTAAAGCATGGTGTAAAAAACATGATTATGAATTTGAAGAATTGATGAGTGTATTATCAAAAGACAATAATATTGCATATAAAGTTGAGATAGATTATGCGATAGAAGATTGATTTTTCTAAGTGCATGTGATATAATTTGAGGAGGAGGAAATTTATGAAAGCAAGTGATCTTGAAAATTTGAAAATGGTTATCATTCAATATGATATTTGTTATGTTGCTGAAGTTGATAGATTTCGGTTATTAAAAAAGGAATATATGTATTTGACGCCAACTGCATTTTTTAGATATTTCAGTACAGTTTATGGAGTTGATCCAGATACTTGGTTTAGTATTCTTAATGATATGAATCGAATGAGATTGACTACTGAATTTGAGATTGATGTAAAATTGACAGATAGTCAAATTGCTATTGGAATGGGAAAATAAAATGAGTGAAGATGCATTTGCGTATAAAGGTTATAGAGATCGAGTAACAGTTGAAAAGATTCCTCATCAATCAAATTATAAAAGGCAAGAAGTAGTATCGGGTCGTCCTGAAGATGTTATGTTATATGTTGCGGATCGTTTGAATGAGCCGACGACAGTAATGTATAGTCATATGGCGTGGTGTATTGCGACTATTGTTCATGAGTCTGGAAAGTCGCAAAAATGGCCGACATTAAAAGTAGTATTAACTAAAAGCAATTATGCGGGAGATTAAAAATGGGAGAATTTTTGATGAATTTGGTTTTAAATTCTTATAATCCGGGATTATTTGGATTTTCATTTGCGGTGGCGATGTTTGTTATTGCATTCTTTTTCTGGTTTGGAGTTGCGGTTCTTGGTTTGAACGTAGCGAATGGAATAAAAAACACCAGTAATAAGTAATGTATGAGTTTTGGCAATCTTTTTTTCTTATGGTAAGTGCTTTAAGTTTAGTAGTTATTAATTTTTGGTTAGTATATAAAAATCACAAAAGTAAAAATAAGAATGAAAATAGGAAAAAGGTAAAGATGCCAACAGGTTTCACGTATTCGGGAAATTCAGGAGAGCATAAAAAATGAATAAAATGATGGGTATTTCTGTTTATTGGGCAGAAGATGTAGGGTTATGGGCATTTGATGATAAGAAGCATAATCTTAAAAAGGAGTTATTTCTTCAAGACATGACAAACATTATTTCTGATGCTATTATGACTTATCTTGGAAAAGATGTAGATAAGTTTCGTATTATGTTTTCAGCAAATAAGTTTCCGGGTTCTCATTCTGAGCTTATATTCAATCGTGAAGAGAATGATGGTGCTTGGTATGAATATCAGAAGGACGATGGAGAGATTATGATAGGATGGTTATGTCCAGCTCTTTATCATTATTTTGATAAAACGCCGAAAAAGATTCATTTTAGGATGGAGAATATTGTAAAATGGTAAGACAATTTTTAGAATGGTTTGAGAAATGGGATGACTTATCGGAAGAGCCAGAAACAGAGTTTGATTATGATACAGAATGGGAGTATAGTACACCATTCGAATATTTGCAAAGCAAAATTGATTTGCGTGGTTCTACTCAAGATTTAGAATTGGCGCATGAAGCTATTATAAAATCTATACATGAAAGTAGTTTAAATCCAAGTAATATTCTTTATTCCTCTGAGGGTGAAAGAACCTTGATAGATGAAACTATCAAGGATTATCAATCTCTTGCAGATGATATTCGTCAAGAGTTATTTTCAAGAAGTATGGCAATTTCTATTAATGAGAAATTAAAAGATAAAGAAGTAGAAATGGTTACAGGAGAAGAGCCATTATTAGCTGATAGACATCTTGGTATGTTATGGAATGATGGATCAAAAGTGCTTATTTGGAATGGTAGTCCAGCCGAATGGAAAGAAATTTAAAATCAAAGGTAATAAATAATAATGATGAAAGATAAAGAATCTTATTCGCTTGATTCCAATCGCAAACGCAATTTGGAAATGAGAAACAAAAAAACTAAAGTAATTGATCGAGTGCGCATGGTTAAAGTATCTCTTGATTGTTGGGATCTTGATGATGAGCAAGAGCTTGTTCATTTAGAAAGCTTACTCGATCAAATCGAACCAATTCTTGATACTCCGTTTAAAAGTTAATTATGGGAAAACCAATAGAGAAATTTTCAGAAGCTATTTGTAAAAAGTTACCAGACGATCCACATCGACATACAAAGACTAAATCAAATGCAAAATGGATAATGCGAAATGTTCGCCTAAAAAAGGAAGAACAAGAAGAAATAAATGAAATGTTTGCTAAAAAGAAATGATTGAATCAATTTTATTTGTTTATTTAATGGGATGTATAATTGCACTTATATTTTCTAGCATTAAAATTTTATTCCTTCCTGAACCAGAAATAAATTGTTGGGGGAAAATGAGTTTTATTTTGATGTGGACATTTGGTTGGCCTATTGTTGGATTAATTACTTATTATAGGAATTGCCATAAATGACATTTTTTATTTTTACATTTAGTGCTGCTATAACATTATTCATAATTTACAAAATTATAAAAGAAATGATGAATGATATTTCAGATGCATTTCAAAATGCATTAAATTTAGCATCAAAAGATTTGCAAAATTATAACTAATGCTTTATAATTGATACTTTACATACAAAAATCGTAGTTAATATATCAGATATAAGTCATTAAGAGTATATTTGACTTTTTATATTATGCATGTTATAATAAATTACAAGAAATTAAATCGGAGGAAATAAAAATGCCTAATCTTTTGTTAATATGGTTAGCACTTGCGCTTTTGAATTTATTGATATTCATTCGAATTGATTGGGGGCTATTAAAATCCAAGTGGGATGAACAAGTATGGGCTGCTACTATAGTATGTTGTCTTATTCCACCTATTGGATGGGGAGCGCTTGCTTTTCTTTGGTATCAATATAGGCAGGGTAATAAATGATTGAGTTCATTCAATCAAGTCCTTACAATCTGTTCATGATTTTAGTGCTATTATGTCTCATCAATCTATTTCTGATTATGATGTTATCGAGATTAGGTGAAAAGAAATCTTGCGCGGAGTGGATCGGCAATGAATGGATAATGGTTATTACTGTATCCGCTATTATTCCACTTGGTTGGGTCATAATACTGATTATGCTTATCTATTATTATGGACCCGAATTGCTAAAAGAAAGAGAATGGCCACGAAGACAAAAAAAAGATTGGACTGATAAATCAGGAGGATAATATGGGAATTAGAATTCATAAGATTTTAGGTTTTGGACTAAACGATGTTGCAGTCAATGAAGCAACTAGTTCTATCAATGATAAACGTCTTAATTTTGAGAATGATCCTTGGTATAATAGTATTGATGTGCGTGCATTTTATCAATGGTGGGTAGATAATGAAGAGGATAAGCATAACAAATTTTATGCAGAAATGTATCTCAAGAATTTAGAAGAAGGTCACATAGATACTTCAGTTGAGCGCTTCGGATTTTATGAAGATGAAGGTGGATTGAGTAATGTATTAGTATTTATTGCTCCTTCTGTTGCTAATGAATGGTTTCGGTATGATGATGCTATTGATTATTATGAAGCAAGACCAGATTTAGAGTCCACTGTGCAAATAATTAACAGAACCATTTTTCCTTGGGACACTTATTGGGACACTACAACGATTCCACCAAAGAAGTTAGATGGCACTCAGTTTGAGGCATTTGTATCTTATAATCAATCATTTGAAGATGAAAACTTCTTTAAAATTGCAAACATGTCTGCGGAATTGTTAATAGAAGAAGGAATTAATATAGATAAGGTTCGACCATCAATTCCACCGGAGATTATTGCATTGGTAAAGTATATGAAAATCTTCAAAGAAGACAAGTACATATATGAAATGAAACCAATGATTTATACATATTGGAGTTAATGTATAAATACAAGTATGATAAGCTATTATAAGAATTTGCAGAATCATCTGCGAATAGTGCCAATCGAGGCACAACCTTTCGATGATAATAATAATTGGAGGAATAATTTTATGAGTAGAAATCATAGCGCAATCGCGCATCAATCAAATGCAGTAATATCGGAACTTCATAATATGGATTATAAGCAAATACATGAACTCTATGGAATTGATATTGAGCCATCCGGTAAAATTGTTGACACCACATACGATATGATATTTACTAATCTCTCGGAATGGGCAGATTGGTGCGTAGCAAACGATGAATTTGAAGAAAAAGAATTTGTCAGGGGCAAACACTATGGTATTTTGACATAAGAAGTTAACAACTTCATAACTAATGAAAGGAGAGAAAACCCGGTGAGAGCCGGGTTTTTTATTGATATAAATAATATTATGAAAATTAAAGATTTATTTGAAATGAAAAGAGATTATAAAATTTTTCTTGATATGGATGGCTGCATTTCAGATTTTGAGAAGAAATCTCAAGAGATTTGTCATAAATACATTGGACCTGATTTTGAAATTAAATTAAAGCAATTTACTAAAAATGGAGCATCAGATAAAGATAGAAAAAAGTTTTGGGGTGCTGTCAAAAAATATCAAGATGAAGGCAATGAACTTTGGTATGATTTAGAACCAATGGAAGATGCCGATTACCTTATTACTTATCTTAAAAGTCTTGGTATTCCATTAGAAATTTTAACTGCAACTGGTCCTCCTGAATATGGAGCAAAAAGACAAAAAGAGCGTTGGGTTAAAAAACACTTTGGTAATATCAAAGTGAATACAGTTCGACGTGCACCTGATAAAGCAAAATATGCGTGCTCTAAATGTATATTAATAGATGATATGAAATATGCATTAGATCCTTTCGAAAAAGAAGGAGGTATAGGAATACTCCATACCTCCGCTAAAAAAACTATAAAGAAACTAAAGAAAATTCTTACTGATTCAGACTGAATCGACTACCATCACCTCATAAGGGCTCCAGCGAGAATATTCATTTGTTAATTCAGATGTTTTAGATGCAGTGACATATTCTCCTGAACCCCATACTGAAATAACATCCCAAGATTCTCCATTAATATCCTCTATTTGCCCCATTCCATTTATTGGCTTTTTCACCTTTATATTTCCCATCACATGACTTGGCTTTTTCATTTATACTTCTCCTTTATCCACATTTAGAATTTCCACACTCAGAACAGACAGAACAACCTGATTCATAACGCATTGCACCACCACATTCTATACATGTAGCACCACCATTTCCATTAGTAACTGGTTCTCCATCTTTAATCCATGACATTAAATGCTTACGTATTTGAAATAGAAAACTACCAACAAATACATCTTCAATATCATTGAGAACTCCAACAACATTACGTATCAAAACACCATGACGCAAATTCAATGAAATACAACGTGCAATTTTTGTGGAGTTACTATCACCACCCATCTTATTAGCAGTATCTTCAATCCATTTAGATGGTATGCCTTTCTTTTCTGCAAGATTTAATAATCGATCAACCGCATCAAGTGTTTGTGGGCTTTTCTCATGGTGATTAGTATGAACAAAAAATGCAATTGGTCTTTTTTGCGATTCATCCATAATAGTTGTCAAATACCATTTTTTACCTTCAGCACGAATCGTAGAAACTACAGCGGGTGCTTTTGTAGGAACTTCAACATCTTCTAATATAATCTCTTCATCTTCTGGTGCTGCATCTTTTTCCTCTTTGGCGGACAGTACAGAAGTCATAGTCCCTGCTCTATATGTTGTTATACCTTTGATATACCCTGAAGAATAAGCATCTAAATAGATGTTTTTGAAGTCTTCAAAAGGATATTCGTAAGGCACATTAACTGTTTTTGACGCGGATGAATCCAACCATCGCGCAAATCCTTTTAAATCAGAAAGATGTTGTTGTACTGTTAATTTTTCGGTGGTTGTAGCCCAATCAGCATCTGGTTCCCATTGTCCTCTTTCTTCTAACCAACGAACTCCATAATCTTGACAAATTACTTCTTTAGTAAGTCCTCTGTTTTTATCAATTTTATAAGTTGTGCCTTTATACTTTCCTTTTAAAATTTCTTCATCACCTTCTTTTTCAAACTTAAATAATTTCGTTTCATGCCATTCACCTTCATACCATTTAGGAGTTATTTTTGCAATTTCATCTGGCATTTCATTAACAATAACTGTTCTTGTATATTCTGGCATAAAAACTGGTTCTATTCCACCAGAAACAATATTAGCTAGGATTCCGCCATTCCCATTCGGCTGGCAAGATAAAAGAGATGAATTGCGAATTCCTGAATTTTTTAACATATTCATATAATGTTCTGGTAAATCAAGATTTTGAACAAATAATCCTTTTGCATGTTTTTCAGGATCACAATATTCAAACATACCTTTTTCTTCTGCTAAATCAATAGATGCTTTATATGCTTCATTAGAAATTATTTTCATTAATTCTGATTGAATTAATTCTGATTTTGATGAAGAAAATGGAATTTTAAGCATATAAAGTGATGAACCCCATCCCATGACACCAATACCTATTCGTCTCTTTTTCATCATAGATTCTTTATATTCAGGTAAAGGAGCATTTGAATAAGTATTAACATTATCAAGAAATCGAACAAGATAATGAACATATTTTTTTATCTTATCTAAATCAAAATCCAAAGCATTTGGTGATACAAATTGCGTCAAATTCAAAGTTCCAAGGCAACACACATTTCCGTTTGAAAGGAGTTGCTCTCCACAATTTAAATTATTGATATAACTAAACTTTTTTCTTTTTGATTTGGTTTCTGATTCAAACCCACCAACAAAAAAATTATGAAATTCATCAACAGTGCCATTATAAACGTCTTCATGTCCAATAAAGTTTACAGAAACAACTTTATGGTTTTGCATAGAAGCATATTCTTTTAAATCTTTATAATATCTAAATGGAGATTGTTCACCCATTCTAAAACGCAAACCTCTAATTTTGCATTCTTCTTCCCATTCTTTTTTCATAGGTTCTCTATCAAGATCAAATTTTAGGTCATTGTATGCTTGAGCTTGAAGTTCTCTGTCTTTTTCTTTTCTTTCAGAGAATAATTTACTCATTTTATCACTATGTTTTTTTCTTATTTCATCATCATTGTATCTTCTTTTATTTGTTTCTGATGAACATTTAACAGAGCAATGAGCAATTTCTCTTCTATTAAAGTCTATCCAAAAATTATCATGACAATTTTCACATTCTTTTTCGACATTTACTTGTCCATTAATTATCTTTGTATTATATCCTTGTTCCGTAAGATTCAATATTGTTCTTTGTTGTCTTTTTTCGGGCCTATTAAAAACTTCTCCAAAACTAGCATAATATTTTGTCATAAGACGAAGAGAATCTTTTTCTTCAAGTTGTAAAGCTTCTTTATATTCTCCATTTTTTAATCTAAATTTATGATTTCCTGTGCATTTTATAATAGACCCATCATCTAATAATACTTCATAAACAGCTTCCCCTATACCAGTTTTACGAGGGTTGCGCATTTTTCTTATTTTTATTTTATCATTTTCATCTAAACAATAAACATCAACATCTTTTCCTTTATTTGCAAGTTCTTTAATTGTGACATTTTGTCTTCCATCTGCAACAGCGACAATAGTATCACCAGAAACACAAGGATTCGACGTGACAACTTTTTCTCCATAATAAAGAGGATTTAATTGATTGGCTCTAGAAATAAAAAGAACACCCGGTTCTGCTCTAGCAAAATTACTTTCCATTATCATATTCCATAATCCTGTAACAGAAATAGTTTTATATACTTGAACAGGATAACCTTTTTCTTCCCATTCTTTTAAATCTCCATCCCATTTTTCTTTATATTGTTCAAATGTGGTTACAGGAAAACGAAGATACCATTTATCATTTTCTTCTCTTTCAAGTTTTAAATCAGCAATTCGCTTTTCTGATTTAATATCACATTTTCTAATCAACTCATCAATTTCTCTAATACGCAATAATTTACGCATAAATTCATCTGTTGCACTAACAGATACATTGAATTTTGTAAGACGACCCGGAGTTTGTTTTGCGCGAATAAATTCTTCTATATCTGGATGCCAAACAGCGAGAGATCCCATCATGGCACCTTTTCTAATTTTTCCCTTTGCTTTTTTATTAGAACTTTTTTTCCCCGAACCAGCCGTAATAATTTCTGAAGTTTTATCCCATATTTCCATAAATTTAACCGAACCAGGCGAATCAACTCCGATTCCATGAATAAATGAACCACGAGGACGTAACATAGAAAAATCCATACCATATCCACCTTCCGATTTTAATGTTTTACATTGATCTTTTACAGCTTTCATGATTCCATCAATAGAATCCACATCTTTTTCAACTTTAGGACCAACATAGCAATTAATTAAAGTAGTTCCTTTAAATTCTGTGCCAGCATTTGCTAATATTCTACCACCAGGAACAACTTTAAATTCACTCAACATATCATAAAATTTATTTGTCCATTTTTCTTTTAATTCATCTGTTTCTTCAACCGAAGCTATTGCTCTAGCAACTCGTTTCAATGTATCATCTATTGTTTCATCTTCATGATATTTGTATGTGCTTCTCCAGACTTCTTCTGCAAACGAATCCTGAAATTTTGTGTGGGGGGTGGGATTCATACCGGCGCTCAATTCTTCTTTCATTACTTCTTCTCCTTATTTTTTTTATTCATTTTATAAACATTTACTCCCCTATCTAATAGAAAACGCGTTCCTTCATCTAAACGATATTCCTTCTCATAATAAACTTCCCTTATACCAACCTGATATATTTGCCTTGCACATTTTATACATGGATTGGCAGTGATATAGATTGTAGCACCTTTTGCAGATTCGTGACTTCTTGCTAATTTGAGGAATAGGTTTTCCTCAGCATGCAATACTTCATTGCGCGTTTTATCTATATCGTCTTCTTCACATTTATTTGGCATACTTGATGGCATACCATTTAGTCCGAAAGCAAGGATATTATCATCTTTTACAACAACTGCACCGGCTTTCATTCTTTTGCAAAATGATTCTTTTGCGACTCGTTTTGCAATGTCCATATAAAGTCTATTATATCGTTCTTTTTTAGTCATTTTCATAGACAGGCTTTCTTATTTAGGGGGTTATTTTTATAATTCATTTTTATCTTATTAGTCAGTTAGTTATGAGCACAAAAAATTATTGTATTTTCATTATACAATTATATCAAAAATATTTCAACGTGCAAAAAGTTGATAAATCTGAAGTGCTGGTATATAATAGTTCTAAGAGTTGAAAAAACAACTTGAGGGGGTTGGAAAAATCCAACTAATCTTTTTACCATATTGAGGAGAATTCAATATGAATGAATATGTTGCTCGTACTTATCTCACTGAACACGAAATTACCAATTCGGTGGAGTATCTGAATCGTTCGTTTGCACGAACCAAAAAGGAGTATATGGACAAAACTGGTGAGAAGCCAGAGCGGTCTGCATTTACCGGCAAATCTTCTAGTATCAAGGAATACGAAGAGGATTTTTGCTATATTATTAACGAGATTGAAAAGGGACCAATATATCTTGCAGAGAAGAATATATCGGATGCCAAGGAGCTAATTCGTCAGATGTATAACATCATTAACGAATACTAAAATAGCACGTCAGAGGGGGTTTTAGACCCCTTCTGGTGGATGTTTAATCCCCTGGTAGCAACCCGCCTGCTAATGCACCTGTAGCAACAGATGCAATGCTTAAAAGTGCCTCGCTTGTCTGATATCCTAATACTACAAGCGCCACTTCTCCTATTATTGACCAAAATGCAATAAGGGCAAGAGAGAATACAATTATTCGGCGTGTAAAAGGAGTGATTTTTCCATGTTTTTTATTTTTTTCATCTAAACCATTAATTGGTTTTTCTTCTATTTCTGGTTCATTACTCATTTCGCATTCTCTCTAATTCGCGTAACATATCTTCAATACGAACTTCTGCACGATTTACACGTTCATCAAGATTCCGTACTAATGATATTGTTTCTCTACGATTTTCCTGCCGTTTTTCTACTTCTGTTAATTTTATTGAAATTTCTGATATTACTAATGCTATTTCATTATCATCTTTCTGTTGCTCTTGTAAAGCAATAACTTGCTCATCTAAAACTAATGCCCTTTGACCAATAAATCCTAACATTGCTAATGAAACAGTAACAAGAATAGCAA
>Ga0316192_10002068_pt1 | contig 14712 bp, 14 predicted proteins | sample MerIslwburrow_MG_FD_204931 | JGI IMG/M metagenome (GOLD analysis project Ga0316192, IMG submission 204931) | Coastal sediment microbial communities from Maine, United States - Merrow Island worm burrow | ecosystem: Environmental > Aquatic > Marine > Coastal > Sediment | place: USA: Maine...
ACCACAGCAGGTTGTAGGCCGACAGGTCGCCATGGGCGATGCCGGCGGCAGTCAACTGATGCAGACCTTCGACCAACTGGTCGGCGGCCTGCTCCAGACGCTCGTTCGACAGGCGGGCAGCCGCCAACTGGGGAGCGGCCCCTTCGATGTCGCCAAGGTACTCCATGACGAAACGTTCCTCGCTGAACGACAGCGGGTAGGGGACTGCCATACCCGCTGACCAGAGCCGCTTCATGACGTCGTGCTCGTGACTGGTCCAGCGGTCCTGCAGCAGTCGTTTGCCGTAGCTCGACATGGTGCCGACGGCACGGCGGTCACGACTCTTGCGGAACTGCCGGCCCTCTCGGTAGCCAACGTCGTGTCGGAACGTCGAGGCCCGATCGAAACCCAGGGCCTCGAGCTCACCCTTGTTGGTGACCTTGCGGGGGACGTAACGTTTGACGGCCAATAGGCACGATCGGCCATCGGGGCCGGTTCGCTCGATCAGATCGACCTGGGCTTCCTTGCCTGATTTCAGCGGTCCGAGATCAATATCGGACCAGGGTTCGGCCACGAGCCACTCAGGGCTCGGTCGGTAGGGTTTGTCGGTTGACACAGCACTCCTCGGGGACGGTTCGGTTGACGAACCGGTCACCCGCCAGTAGCGGCGTCAGGCCCTTCGGGAGGCGCGACCGGGTTGAGGTTTGGCCAGGAATACCGTCATGGTCTTTGCTCCCTTCCCGATTGGCTTGCCAACGACAGTAGCCGTGGTTGGCAAGCGTGTCATGTGATTATTTGCCTGCCAACCACCCACCACTGTGGGGTCGTTCAGCCGTCCAGATCGTCGTCGTCCAACTCGGCTTCGAGGTCCAAGCCGTCGCCGGGATTCAGCTCGATGGCTTCCGCTGGTGCCTCGATTGTAAGGTCGGCGCCGAGATCGGAGAATGAGGTCACCACCTCGAAGGTGGCCGAGCCCGAACCATCGTCCTCTGGCTGGTTGAGGTCGCCCGACAGGTCCAGACGCCGGAGCAGCCCGGCATCGTCGACGTACAGGTCGACGTCGACGACACCCTCGATATCGATTTCGGCGGCCAGTTCGTTCAAGGCCCCCAACGGCAGCGCCGCCACCGAATCGGCGTCGAGGTCGAGCGAACTGCGGAAGTGTGTGGTCGCCACACCGTTGAGATCAACCGAGCCGACCTCCTCGGACTCGATGAGTCCTTCGACAATGCTCAGCACGGCCCGGGGGTCGGCCAACTCGATGACGGTCTCCGACACCAGAGCGGGGGCCTCGGTGGTGAACCACTGGGAACCGTTGTTGAAGTACAGGTCGTTGTCGACCAATCTCATCTCGGCCTTGGACGGGACCTCGGTCGGGTCCAAGGAGGTCTCGTCGCTCAGTGCGACCGAGAGGGCAACGTCAGCTCCGGAAAAGAGGGCCTCGGCCCGACCAATGATCTGTTCGGAGACGCCGCCATCGATGCCGTGCAGGGAGAACGTGGTCGTGACCCGCCCGCTCATGGTCTCGGCCGTGGTCTCGGCCGCCTGCTGCACCACGGCCAGGGCTGGGTCGGTGTTGCCGGGGGTGAAGATGGTCAGCCCGGCAACGAGCAGCACCACGGCGGCGGCGGCGCCGGCCAACAGGAGTCGGCTGCGATGGCGGTACCGTTCCGGCCGGGGGATGGAGGGCAGGGCGGCAAAGGTGACTTCGGAGCTGTCCATGATGGCGCTCAGTTGGTGCTGGGCGGCGTCGCCGTGGGGAGACGGCAGCTGATTGGGGTCGACCGGGTCGGCCTGGCGTAGTCGGTCGGTGATGTCGTCGTGGGATTCGTTCATGTTGACCTCATGGTTGCCAAGTCTGGCTGTTGGTTGAGAGTGGTTGCGGTTGAGAGTGGTAGTGATTCGGTGTGGCGGTGATTCAGCGTGGCTGGTGGGAGAGCGGGGGTTCGGGGCCCAGCTCATCGCGCAGCCGTTGGCGGGCCCGCCGCAAGCGCAGGGCGACGGCGTTCGTTGAACAGCCGAGAAGCTGGGCCACATCACGCTGGGGCAGCCCTTCCCAGGCCGTAAGGCGAAGGACCTCCTGGTCGTCGGGGGCCAGTTGGGCCAGGGCCGCCCGCACCTCGGCGCCTGGCCGGTCCGACGGGTCGGATTCCGAGTTCGGCCGGTGCTCGGTCTCCAGCTTGTCGATCAGTCGCAGTCGGCGCCCACCCGCTCGCTGCTGGTTGCGGATGATGTTGCCTGCGATGCCGTAGAGCCAGGGCAGGGGAGCGACGTCGGGATCGAGATCCTGACGGCGGCGCCAGGCCACGGTGAAGGTCTCGCCGACGACGTCATCGGCCTCGGCCCAGTCGACGCAGCGTCGTCGGGCGAAGGCCACCAACGGCCGGTAGCCCGCCTCGAACAGCAGACGGAATCGCTCACCATCGTCCGGGCTCACCACCGATGTCTCCGTCGGGGTGAGGGGAGCGATGTTGGACGAGAGGTATCCCACATCATGTTGTTGTCCGGCCCCGACCCGAATCTTTCGGCTTCGGCCCAGATGGTGGCGCGAAACTGTGAACACGGAGGCCGCGGTTCGTGGTTGACTCGACGAGGTATGTTGCTGGCGCTCACCTCGAACACCCCCGATGCCACCGATCTCGGTTTCCTGCTGCACAAGCACCCCGACCGGGCCCGGACCGTCGATCTCGCCTTTGGTCGGGCCTAGGTTTTCTACCCCGAGGCTTCTTCCGAGCGTTGCACCGCGGTGCTGTTTGTCGAGGTTGACCCCATTTTGTTGAGCCGGGGTCGGGGTAAACGACGCCGTAGCGGTTCGAGCGGACTCGAACCGTATGTGAACGATCACCCCTACGTTGCGTCATCGCTGCTCAGTGTGGCGCTTGGTCGGCTGTTCGGCTCGGCCCTGGCCGGAACCTGCGACGCGCGCCCCGAACTCGTCGGCCGGGCCCTCGACCTGGAGATCAAGCTGCCCGTGGTGCCCGTGCGGGGCGGCGAGGACGTGCTGCGTCGTCTGTTGGAGCCGCTCGACTATGAAGTCACCTGCGCTCCGATCCCCCTCGATGAACACCACCCCCAATGGGGTGACAGTGACTACCTGAGCGTGGGTTTGCGGGGGGCGCCTCACGGTGCGCCGGGCCCTGGAACACCTCTTTGTCCTGTTGCCGGTGCTGGATGACGCCAAGCACTACTGGATCGGCGATGACGAGGTCGACAAGTTGGTGCGCCGGGGCGGGGAGTGGTTGTGGAAGCATCCCCGAGAAGGAACTGATCAGCCGCCGCTACCTGCGCTACGGGGGACCGGCCCGGGACGCCCTGGCCCGTCTGGCCGATGAGGGGGCCGACGGCGCGAGCGCCGACGTCGACCTCGTCGATGCCGAACAGGACAAGGCCGAGGCCCGGGTGGAACGGCCGATCAGCCTTAACCAGCAGCGACTCGACGCCGTGGTTGAAGCGGTGCGCTCGGCCGTGCGCTCGGCCTCGGCCACGGGGGGTCGGGTGGTTGATCTCGGGTGCGGGGAAGGGCGTCTGTTGCAGGAACTGTTGAACGAGCCCCAGGTGACGCACTTGCTCGGTGTCGATGTATCGGCCGGGGCGCTGGAGCGCGCCGCTCGACGCCTACGCATCGATGACCTGTCGGAACGTCGACAAGAGCGGGTGGCGTTGGTCCAGGGGGCGCTCACCTACCTTGATGAGCGGATCAAGGGCCACGACGTGGCCACCCTGATCGAGGTGATCGAACAGATCGACCCGCCACGCCTGGAGGTGCTGGCCCAGGTCCTGTTCGGCAACGCCGCCCCGTGCACAGTCATCGTCACCACCCCCAACCGGGAGTACAACACCCACTTCGAAGGCCTGGAGCCCGGGGCATTGCGCCACGGCGATCATCGTTTCGAATGGACCAGGGACGAGCTGGGCCAGTGGGCGGCCGCCATCGCTGAGCAGCACGGCTACCAGGTGGAGCTGTCGGGTATCGGCCCAAGCGATCCGGTGACCGGGTCCCCGACCCAGATGGCGGTGTTTCGAAAGTGAGGGACTCAGTGGTGACATCGAGGTGCCCGAACTGGGCCTGGTCGTGCTGTGTGGGGCGTCGGGGTCGGGGAAGTCGACCTTCGCCGCCAAGCATTTTGCCGCCACCGAGATCGTGTCCAGCGACCGTTGCCGGGCCCTGGTCGGCGACGACGAGACCGACCAGTCGGTGACCAGGGCCGCGTTCGAGTTGCTGCACACCATCGTCGACAAGCGTCTGGAGCTCGGGCGTTTGACGGTGGTCGACGCCACCAGTGTTCGCCCCGAGGACCGACGCCAACTGATCGAGTTGGCCCGCGGTCGCGATGTGTTGGCCACCGCCATCGTGTTCGACATGCCCCTGTGGGTCTGCCTTGAACGCAACGCAGCGCGGCTCGACCGACGAACCCCCGAACACGCCGTCAAGCGGTAGCACCAGACGTTGCGTCGGACGACCAAGCGGTTGACCCGGGAGCGCTTCTCCCGGGTCCATACCATGGGATCGGTCGAGGAGGCCGACACCATCTCCGTGACGAGGAGCAAACTGTGGACCGACCGCCGAAGCGACCACGGGCCGTTCGACATCATCGGCGATGTGTGCGGCTGTCACGGTGAGCTGTTCACCCTGTTGGATCGACTGGGCTATCAGCGTCCCGATGGCGAGCATGCTGGGGCCCTGCAACACCCCGATGGCCGACGGGCATTGTTCCTCGGCGATCTCGTTGACCGGGGACCGGGTGTTACCGAGGTGCTCGACGTAGCGATGTCAATGGTCGAGGCGGGCAGCGCCCTGTGCATCCTCGGCAACCATGAAAATAAGTTGGGCCGGGCACTGGCCGGCCGCAACGTGACCGTCAGTCATGGTTTGGCCGAATCCCTGGAACAGCTCGACCAGCGTGGACCGGAGTACCGGGCCGCGGTCAAAGCCTTCGTCGATGGTCTCGTCAGCCACTACGTGCTCGACGACGGTCGCCTGGTCGTGGCCCACGCCGGGTTGTCCGAGCGCTATCACGGGCGGGCCTCGGGCCGGGTCCGCTCGTTGGCGTTGTACGGCGACAGCAGCGGTGAGACCGACGAGTACGGCTACCCCGTGCGCTATCCCTGGGCCCGCGACTAACGGGGATCGGCCAGCGTGCTTTACGGCCACACCCCGGTGTTGAACGCCGAGTGGGAGAACAACACGATCTGCATCGACACCGGGGTCGTGTTCGGCGGTGAGCTGACGGCTCTGCGGTGGCCCGAGCGGGACTTGGTGGCCGTGCCCGCCGAACGTCACTACTACGAACCCTCGCGCCCCTGGCTGATGACGAACCGGCCCCTGAGCGGGCCCCGCTCCTGCTCGATGTCGCCGACGTGACCGGCAAGAACTCAATCGAGACCAGCCTGGCCGGACGGGTCACCATCGATGCCGAGCGGGCGGCCGCTGCGCTGGAGGTCATGAGCCGTTTCGCCGCCGACCCCCGCTGGTTGGTGTACCTGCCGCCGACGATGGCCCCGGTCGCCACCAGCAAGCGGCGCGATCACCTGGAACACCCCGATGAGGCCTTTGGCTACTTTCGCAACGCCGGAGTGACCCAGGTGGTGTGTGAGGAGAAGCACATGGGCTCGCGGGCGGTGGTGATCATGGCCCGGACATCCGACGCCGCCCAGCGTCGTTTTGGCATCACCAACAGCACTGGTAATGATGCGGCCGGGGTCGTGGTTGCCCGCACCGGTCGGCCGTTCTTCTCCGACCCATCCCTCAGCGCTGCCCTGCTGGAGCGTCTGCGATCGACGGTGGACGCTGCTGGTTGGTGGGAGACGTTGGGTTCTGACTGGCTTGTACTCGACACCGAGTTGTTGCCGTGGTCGGCCAAGGCCGGTGAACTGCTACGTCGACAGTACGCTCCAACCGGAGCGGCAGCCACGGCGATGCTGGGGACGGTCGGTTCTCTGGTGGCCGCGGCCCAGGCCCGAGCGGCCACCGGAACTGATCCGGCCACGGCCGTCGCCCTGACCGCACTAACCGAACTGGGGGAGCGGAGCGCAGCCCGGGCCGAGCATGTTGCGAACTACGTGCAGGCCTATGGTCGCTACGTTTGGGACGTCGACGGGTTGGCTGGTATCGAGATCGCCCCGTTCCAGATCCTGGCGGCCGAGGGCGAGGTGCTGGCCCGACGCTCCCATCGCTGGCACCTGGATCAGATCGACGCCCTCGTCGAGCACGGCGCAGGTTTCATTCGGCGAACCAAGCGTTGTTCTGTCGACCTTGCCGACGCTGAGCAGGTGGCGGCGGCGACCGACTGGTGGACGGCCCTCACCACCCAGGGCGGCGAGGGCATGGTGGTGAAACCGGTCGATCCCCTCGTGCAAGGTGAGAAGGGCTTCGTGTTGCCTGGTCTCAAGTGCCGGGGCCAGGAGTACCTGCGCATCGTGTACGGGCCGGAGTATCTCGAACCGGAGAACCTGGAGCGTTTGCGATCACGGTCACTGGGACGCAAGTCGTCATTGGCCCGGCAGGAGACCGCTCTGAGGATCGAGGCGCTCGACCGATTTGTGGCCAACGGACACCTCCACCAGGTGCACGAATGCGTCTTCGGGGTGCTGGCCCTGGAGAGCGAACCGGTTGACCCCCGGCTGTAACGGACCTCGTTCCGCTGCCCGCAGCTGCAAATGTCCACCGCGTCATAGCGACGACCTGGCCGTTGTCGCTATGACGCGGTGCGCCACCTTGATGGAGACGCCTCTGACGCAGGTGTCGGCTCGAGCTTTGGATTCCTGGTTGGGAGTCCGCACCAACGTTTGTGGCACCCGCCTCACCGATCAGCCGGGTCGTTGGCCGATGGACATCTCGACGGTGAACTGACCCTGGCCCCGCACCACGTGCAGCGTGATTCGATCACCGGGGCTGGTGCGGGCAATCCTGCTGGTCAGGTCGTTGGCGGAGGTGACGGCCTGACCGTTGAAGGTGGTGACCACATCGAAGTTCGCGAGTCCGGCCTGCGCCGCCGGTCCACCAGGGACGATTTCGACCAGAAGGGCGCCGCTGGTGACGGCGAGATTGAACTCCGCTGCTGCCTGGGCTGAGTTGTCGGCAACCGCGGCCCCGAGGAAGGGCTCACCTCCGCCCTGGCGGAACCGCTGGATGAACTGGGCTGCGGTGTCGGCCGAGATGGCGAAACCGACGTTCTGGGCCCGGTCGATGATGGCGGTGTTGATGCCAACGAGTTGCCCCTGCCCGTTCAGCAGCGGACCCCCCGAGTTGCCGGGATTGATGGCGGCGTCGGTCTGGACCAGGTTCTCCATGATCCCCGACGAACTGGGAACGTTGCGCCCCAGCGCCGAGACGATGCCGGCCGACACGGTGGGATCGGCCGCGTCGAGGCCAAGGGCGTTGCCGATGGCGATGACGGGATCGCCGACCTCCAGCGTGGTCATGTCGGCGAACGGCAGCGCCGACAGCCCCTCCCATTGATCGAGTTGGAGTATTGCCAGATCACGACTGGGGGTCTCGGCCACTACCGTCGCCTGATGCAGCCGACCGTTTTCGCTGGTCACAACCACATGGGAGGCGCCTTCGATGACATGGAAGTTGGTCAGGATCAGACCCTGGTTGTCAATCACGACCCCGGTGCCGGCCCCGGTGGGGACCTCTTCCAGGACACCGAACATATCGCGGCGGACCTGTTCCTGGGTCACCGACACCACCCCGGATCTGACCCGCTTGACCAGGTCCGAGACGTCGTAGAGATCGGGCGAGGTCAACGACTGCGCCGGTACCTGAGCGGCGGCTGGAGTCTGGGCCGGTGCCTGAGCGGCGGCTGGTGTCTGGGCGGCGGCTGGTGTCTGGGCTGGTGCTTGAGCGGCGGCCGGGGTCTGGGCGGCGCCTGGAGTCTGGGCCACAACGTCAGGAGTTGCCTGCCCCGCGGTGCTCGGGGCCGCGACGGCATTGGCCTGGGCCGCAGCATCGTTGGCCGCCCCGTCGGACGGAGCCTGGGCCGCGGCAGCCGCTGCCCGCACCTGGACTTCGGCGCCGGATCCGCCGTACGTTGCACCCGTACCCGCGCTGGGTAGGGCAGGAGGGGCGCTGAGGGTGTGCTGCGGAGTTGAGGCACAGGCACTGGCCACGACCGAGGCCACCATCACCAGTGCGATGATCCGAGCTGCGGCCCTCCGGGGCCCGATCGATCTACTGAGACGATTCGAACCACTGACGCGGCACCAGAGGTGTTGGGCAACATGCATGATGGGGAACTACTCCGTGGATTGTCGGTGGGCCCCATGAGATTCGGCGACAACGCTGGTTAGCCGGACTGGCAGCAAGCCAAGCATCGCCTGTTCCCGACTATATCGCCTGTTTCCGATTGTAAGGTCCTGACGTCCTGTCCTGTGTCGGGTAAATGACCGCCCCCTCACTGTTGGTTCATGTCAACGTAGGGTGCCAACATTCAGGTCCTTGAAGGCCACGCCCCGGTCGACGGCGATATCGCGCGGCAGGCCGAGCACCCGGTCGCCGATAATGTTGCGCTGAATCTCGTCGGTGCCGCCGGCAATCGACGATGAGAACGAGCCGATGGACTCCTTGGCCAGTTGGCCACCGGCGGCCTCGTCGGCACTCCAGGCCTGGGACGCCGGGCCTGCAGCGTTCATGAGTATCTCCCGCATGCGCCACTGGATGACCGAACCAAAGAGCTTGCCCAGTGAGCCGCCGGGGCCCGGGGTCCGACCGGCCTGCATCTCGGCCCTGGTGCGTAGGGCCATAAGCGACTTCGCCGTCTCCATGGAGTAGATGCGGGCCAGGTCCTGGCGTATGTTGGCGTCGTCGAGGCGGTCACCAGCCTCGGCCGCGGCCAGGAGACGCTTGTAGTTGGGCTGGCTGATCTTGCCCCCGCCGATGGTGCCAATGGCAACCCGCTCGTACATGAGCATGGCCGTTGCCTGGTTCCAACCGTTGTTCAACTCGCCAAGCAGGTTGTCAACGGGGAGCCGCACATCGGTGAAGAAGACCTCGTTGAAGTGGTTGCCGCCGTCGATCTGATGGATCGGTCGCACCTCTACTCCGGGGGTGTCCATGGGGAGGATGAACATGGAGATCCCGGCGTGCTTCACCGCCTCGGGGTCGGTGCGGGCAATCAACACGGCGTAGTCACTGATGTGGGCCAATGTGGTCCAAACCTTCTGGCCGTTGATGATCCATTCGTCGCCGTCGCGCTCGGCCTTGGTCTGCAGGCTGGCTACGTCGGAGCCGGCACCAGGTTCGGAGAACATCTGGCACCACAGGGTGCGGCCGGCGATGTTGTCGGGGAGGAAGGCCTTCTTCTGCTCCTCGGTGCCGTAGTCGTTGACAACGGGGAGGCACATGCCATGGCTGATGATGAACTCGTTGTTCATCGCCGGCACCTTGGCCGACTCTTCACGGAAGATCCGGTCATGGGCCTTGGACAGTCCGGCCCCTCCGTATTCGGTGGCAAACGTGGCCCCCGCCAGGCCGGCCTCGGCCAGCTTGGCCTGGAACGCCTTCTGCGTCCGGTAGTCGGCGTCCGGCACGGCATTGGCCTCCAGGAAGGTACGGACCCTGGTCCGGAACTCCTCGGCCTCGGTGTCGGTCAGTGTGTCGCCCGCATTGTCTCTGGCCATGGTTCGAACTCCCCGGTTCGTTGACAGTATGGCTGAAGACTGTATATTAACATACAGTTATGATCGACTCGGCTGCTGAAATCTTCCCGCCGGTCGCCCCGGAACACGAGCTCGATGCACCCCCCTGGCTGCGGGTCGAGAGCACGATGATGGTGACCGCCCGCATGATTCGTGTGGCCTATGACCAGGCCTTGGCCCCACTGGGGCTGAACCTCACCAGCGGCTCGTTGCTGGCCTATGTCGCTGAACACGGTCCCATCACCCAAACGGCGTTGGCCGAACGCCTCGGCATCGGACGCGCCGCGGTTGGCACCCTCATCGACCGCCTCCAGACGCGGGGCCTCGTCGAGCGGCTGGCCGATAGCGATGATCGCCGGGTCTGGCTCGTGACCTCCACCCCGGCGGGGTCGACCACCGCCAACGGCATCGCCGAAATCGACAAGGGGGTGAGGGCCACGCTGCGCACCGGCATTAGCCGGGAAGAGCGGCAGCTGCTGGCCTCGCTCCTACTTCGCCTCCAGGCCAATCTGGCCAAGGCCGCTGATCTGTCATCCTCACACCCCAACGGAGAACAAACATGAGAGAAGCAGTAATCGTCGACGCCGTACGCACCCCCGGGGGCAAGCGCAACGGCATGCTCAAGGACTGGCACCCTGTCGACCTGGCGGCCCATGTGCTCAAGGCGCTCGAGGAGCGCACCGGGATCGACCCCGCCATTGTTGACGACGTCATCATGGGTTGCGTCAGTCAGGTCGGCGAGCAGTCGCTAAATGTCGGCCGCAATGCGGTGCTGGCCGCAGGATGGCCCGAATCGGTGCCCTCGACCACCGTTGATCGTCAATGTGGGTCGAGCCAGCAGGCCCTGCACTTCGCAGCCCAGGGCATCATGGCCGGCGCCTACGATGTGGCCGTCGCCGCCGGGGTCGAGGTCATGACCCGCACCCCGATGGGGTCGTCGGTGGCCAAGGACATGGGTTTTCCCTTCTCCGAAGCCATGCAGGAGCGCTACGCCGACACCGGACTCCCGGGCCAGGGCATCGGGGCCGACATGATCGCCGATGAGTACGACATCACCCGTGAGGACCTCGATGCCTTCGGGGCCGAGAGCCAACGTCGGGCGGCGGTGGCAACGGCCGAGGGGCGCTTCGAGAACGAGATCGTGCCCGTACCGGTCGTCATCGACGGTGAGACGGTGATGATGACGAGGGACGAGGGCATTCGTGACGGCACGACCCCCGAGACCCTGGCCAAGCTCAAGCCTGCGTTCAAAGAGGACGGCAAGATCACCGCAGGCAACTCCAGCCAGATCAGCGACGGGGCCTCGGCCGTACTGCTCATGAGCGCCGAGAAGGCCAAGGAGCTTGGTCTCACGCCCCGGGCCCGGTTCCACAGCTTCAGCCTGGCCGGCGCCGACCCCGTCACCATGTTGAAGGGCCCGATCCCGGCCACCGAGAAGATCCTGGACCGCTCCGGCCTGACCATGGACGACATCGACGTGTTCGAGGTCAACGAGGCCTTCGCCTCGGTGGTGTTGGCGTGGCAGAAGGAGCACGACGCCGATCTGTCCAAGACCAACGTCAACGGCGGTGCCATCGCCCTCGGTCATCCACTGGGAAGCTCCGGCACCAAACTCATGGCCACACTGCTCAACGAGTTGGAGCGCACCGACGGTCGCTACGGCCTGCAGACCATGTGTGAGGGTGGGGGCATGGCCAACGCCACCATTATCGAGCGCCTCGACGGCTGAAGTCGCCGCCCGGGTTCCAGCCGATGGGGCGTGACGGTCGACAGTAGGGGCTCAGGCCCTGCTGCCGACCGCTATCGGGCGAGGTTGGCCCGACCTCACGTAGTGATGCGGTGCACGCTGGGTCAATCGGGTAGTTCGAAGGCACCGACATCGGGGTTCGGGTCGGAGCGAGTCCCCATGGTGAAGTCGAACAGCAGTCGTAGGCCAGGCAGGGGTACGCCACCGTCTACCGCCGGGGACCCCGGCAAGGGTCGGAAATCGGCCAGGTCCGGGTCGAGGTCGGGGGCGGCCAGGCGTGGTTGGCGGGGGGTGACGAGATCAAGCTCGGTGGCCATGCCCGCTGGGTTGTCGGTGATGAAGATGTTGCCGCCGGAGATGATGCCGGTGCCATCGGAGACCCTGAAGTCTTCGGTCCCTGGGCGGGACACGGCCAGGTTGTTCAAGAAGCGCACATCATTGGAGCGGGTCGTTCCCATCTCGGTCGGGGCCGAGGTTAACTCGGTGGTCCGGCCGTTGAGATAGGTCGTGTTGTGCAACACATCGACGTGCTGGGCGGCGGTGACGACGATGCCCCGCCCGCCGTTGTCGAACGCCACGTTGTTGGCCACCAGGGTTCGTCCCGAGTAGTCGAACTCCCGTGACTCGTCGATGATGATGCCGTTGCCGTCGGTGATGATGTTCTCCTCGGTGTTCCACCGGCTGTAGACCTTGTTCTCGTTGCGGTAGGTCACGTTGCCGATGACGCGGTCGTGGTAGCCGTCGTCGTCAGACCCGAATCCGTGGTCGCGGGAGTGCCAGATGGAGATGCCCGAACCCTGCTCCGTGCCCCAGAACGAGTTGTCGTGCACGGTGTTGGCCACGAAGGCCAGGTTCGCCGACTCGACCGACGAGATTCCTCCCACCGGCATGTCACTGACGGTGTTGCCGACGAATCGAACGTGGTGGCTGTTGCGAACCAACAGGCCCCAGCCGTAGGAATTGTCGGGCCCGAAGCCGTCGCCTTCGACGGTGAGCCCCGCCACCTCGATGTAGTCGGCGTCTTTGACCACGAGCCCATTGCCGTTGTCGGGGCGTAGGACGGGGTGATGTCCCGGCGCGGCCGCCACCCGGATCCAGGCCTCGGGGGTGCCGTCGACCCGGACCACGAAGTGGGCCGGGTTTTCCACATGGGGCCCGGCGTAGGACCCATCCATGAGGAACAGGGTCTGCCCCGGCTGCAACTGGTCGAGCGACTTCTGCAACGAACGCCAGGGGGTTTCGAGCGTCTGGCCATCATTGGTGTCATCGCCGATCTCAGGGCTGACGTAAAGCGTCTTTGGGTCGGTGTCGATCGCTCCCTCGACCGTGTCATCCGCACTGGCTTTGTCGTCACTGGTTTTGTCGTCACTGGTTTTGCCGTCGCCGTTCTCGCCGGAGCTGGTGTCGGTCTCGGCGCCGAGGGGCGGGAGAATCGCGGCTGGACTCAGACCGGGCGGGGTAGAGAGGCCGAGCTCAACCACGGGTTGGCCGGGTTGGGTCGTTGGCGAGGGTGTCAACACCACCTGCTGGTCGGTCAGCACCAGCGATGCCGCCAACAGTCCACCGGCGGCCACCACCACGGCCGTTACCGTCATGGGGAGGATGGGCACGGGCCCGCCGAGCCTCATGGGGCGCCGCGGGAACGACCCACGAGGGAGAGGTTGGGCGGCAAAATCTTGAGGACTGCGGCGGCGACAATCAGAGTTTCGTGAGGCTAACCGGACCCGTCGTCGCCTCCTCGCCCCGCAGTAGTTCCGCCCAACGGGTCATGGGCGCAGCCACCGGGCCACGGTCTGGTCGGCACAGCCGAAAGCACTACAGCCTCACATACTCATAGCCGACCGGTTGCTGGTGGATTCCACTGGTTGGTGGCGCCAGCCAGCCAGCCATTTGGCCCGGCTCATTGACCCCCACCATCAGCGATTGCACATGGCTCCGGTCGGCCTCGGTCGGCAGCCAGCGGTCGATGTTGGCCTGCCACTCCTGCTCGTTGAGCAGTTGGCCGTCGGGGCTGATGTGGTGGGGCCGGAACGTTCCCACCTGGCGGTGGAAGCCGACATGGGGGAGTACCAGCGTGAAATCGGCGCCTGCCTCCTCCAGCGTCCGGTTCCAGCGGTCGACACCCTTCTGGCAGTCCTCGGTGTAGTCGTCGCGCAGGGTTTCGTTGAGGGCGGCCAACTGGGTCACCTCCCGGGTCGTGATCCCAGCGTCGGTGACGTCGGGTACGAGGCGATGAACCGACTTGAGCAGGTGGTCGTCGGCCCGCTGCTCCTCCTTGAAGCGGCCCTTGAGCCCGGCAGCAAAGTAGTTGGCGGCGTTGGTCGAGGTCTCGGCCCCGAACAGGTCCAACGACACCGAATAGTGGAAGTTCACGTACTTCTGGAGCACGTCGAGGTTGATGCCACCGAACTCGGCGATGTCGTCGGTGTCGTGCCGGCGCATGAGGTCAACCGTTCGCTGGATGACCCGACCCACCCCGGCGGCTCCGACGAACATGTGGTGGGCCTCCTCCTTCAGCATAAAATCACAGGTCCGTGACAGAGGGTCGAACGCCGACTCCCGCAGCGACGCCAGTTGGTATTTGCCGTCGCGATCGGTGAAGTAGGTGAACATGAAGAATGACAGCCAGTCGGAGGTCTGCTCGTTGAAGGCGCCGAGGATACGGGGGTTGTCGGCGTCGCCGGAGTGTCGTTGCAATAGTTCGTCGGCGTCGTCGCGGCCATCGCGCCCGAAGTAGCCCTGCAGTAGGTAGACCATGGCCCACAGGTGGCGGGCCTCCTCCACGTTGACCTGGAACAGGTTGCGCATGTCGTACAGCGAAGGAGCGGTCAGGCTCAGATGGCGTTGTTGCTCAACCGATGCCGGTTCGGTGTCGCCCTGAACCACCAGCAGGCGGCGCAGCTCCGAGCGGTATTCGCCCGGCACTTCCTGCCAGACGTCTTCGCCCTTGTGGTCGCCGAAGGCGATCTTACGCCCTGGTTCCGGCTCGGCCAGGAAGATGCCCCAGCGGTAGTCAGGCATCTCAACATGATCGAAGTTGGCCCAACCGTCGCGCCCGACGTTGACCGCCGTTCGCAGGTAGACCGGGTTGCGTTTGAACGACGACGGCCCCTGCTCGTCCCACCAGCGGAGAAACTTGGGTTGCCATTGTTCGAGCGCACGTTGCAGGCGTCGATCCCCGGCAAGGTCGACATTATTGGGAATCGTGGCGTCGATATCGACAGAAGACATGATGATCAGACCCTCCTGGGATCGTATTCGGGCCGGGACCCGGTGCCGAAGCGTTGCAGGGCGCCTTGGGGGCCTGCCGCATTGGGTCGTTGGAATATCCAGTTCTGCCACGCCGA
>Ga0316192_10002070_pt1 | contig 14704 bp, 13 predicted proteins | sample MerIslwburrow_MG_FD_204931 | JGI IMG/M metagenome (GOLD analysis project Ga0316192, IMG submission 204931) | Coastal sediment microbial communities from Maine, United States - Merrow Island worm burrow | ecosystem: Environmental > Aquatic > Marine > Coastal > Sediment | place: USA: Maine...
CCGTCAAGCAAGCTAATGGGCCGGCGATTATACCGGTTCTACATTAGAAAAGCCTGATTTATGGGGGGTGGGTGCGGGCGCTGTCGCTTGAGAGCATAAGTATCTGTCCCGGATCGTTTCTTGCCCTGTTGGTGCAGCCGAGCATCGCAGACATTTTGCGATAGAGCGAGCGTCTGTCTGAGCGGGCTGCGTTTACGCAGCCCGCGAGTTCAGCGAGCGCGCCAAATGTCGAGAAGCGCAGGAAACCCGCGCAGCGGGCAAACCATCGGGGCAAGAAACGATCCGGGACAGATACAACCCAGCTTAATCGCCCCCCGCTGCCCAAGACGGCAAGAGGGGGGAGAATCAGGCCTACAGCAGCGGGACGATCAGCAACGCAACAATGTTGATGATCTTGATCAACGGGTTGATAGCCGGGCCGGCGGTATCCTTGTATGGGTCGCCTACGGTGTCACCGGTGACTGCAGCTTTATGGGCATCAGAGCCCTTGCCACCGAAATTGCCGTCCTCAATGTACTTCTTGGCATTATCCCAGGCGCCACCGCCGGTGGTCATGGAAATTGCCACGAACAGGCCGGTAACAATGGTGCCGATCAGCAGGCCGCCCAGCGCTTCCTTGCCCAGCACCAGACCGACGGCGACCGGAACGATGATCGGCAGCAGGGACGGGATGACCATCTCCTTGATAGCCGCCTTGGTGAGCATGTCCACCGCCCTGGAGTAATCCGGTTTCTGGCTGTGGTCCATAATGCCCGGCATCTCCTTGAACTGGCGGCGCACCTCGTTGACGATGCCGCCGGCGGCACGACCGACCGCTTCCATGGCCATAGCGCCGAACAGGAAGGGCACCAGGCCACCTATGAACAGGCCGATCAGGACCATGTGATTGTTGAGAGAGAAGTTCAGCACCTGGTCGCCCTGAAGCTCAAGCGTGTGGGTGTAGTCAGCGAACAGCACCAGTGCCGCGAGACCCGCGGAACCGATGGCATAACCCTTGGTCACCGCCTTGGTGGTGTTGCCCACCGCATCCAGCGGGTCGGTGATGTTACGGATCTTTTCGTCCAGTTCCGCCATCTCCGCGATACCGCCGGCGTTATCGGTGATCGGGCCGTAGGCGTCCAGCGCCACGATGATGCCGGTCATGGACAGCATTGAGGTGGCAGCAATAGCGATACCGTACAGGCCGGCCAGCTCATGGGCGCCCCAGATTGAGGCGCAGATGGCAATCACCGGTGCCGCCGTGGATTTCATGGAGACGCCCAGGCCGGCAATGACGTTGGTGCCATCACCGGTGGTAGAGGCTTCGGCGATACGACGTACCGGCGAGAACTCGGTGGCGGTGTAGTACTCGGTAATGACCACCATGGCCGCGGTAAGCGCCAGGCCGATCAGCGAGCAGTAGAACAGATCCATGGTCGAGTACACGCCGTTGTTACCCATCACCGCGTCGGTGACGAAGTAGAAGGCGACCGCCGCCAGCACGCCGGCGACGATCAGGCCGCGATACAGGGCGTTCATGATCTTGCCGCCTTCGCGGACCTTGACGAAGAAGGTACCTGCGATCGAGGCGATGATGGACACGCCGCCCAGTACCAGCGGGTAGAGGGCCGCCTGTATGGCAATGTCTTTCAACAGCAGGCCGCCCAGCATCATGGTGGCGACCACGGTGACCGCGTAGGTCTCGAACAGGTCAGCAGCCATACCGGCGCAGTCGCCCACGTTATCGCCCACATTATCGGCGATAACGGCCGGGTTACGCGGGTCGTCTTCGGGGATACCGGCCTCGACCTTGCCGACGATGTCGGCGCCGACATCGGCACCCTTGGTGAAAATGCCACCGCCAAGCCGCGCAAAAATGGAGATCAGCGAGCCACCGAAGGCCAGATCGATCAGCGGATGAATCGGGTCTTCGACACCCATCATGAGCAGTGCGCCGTAGAAGCCGGCTACGCCCAGCAGGCCCAGGCCTACCACCAGCATGCCGGTAATGGCGCCGCCGCGGAAAGCAATCTGCATGGCGGCGTTCAGCCCGTCATTGGCCGCTTCGGCGGTACGGACATTGGCGCGCACCGATACGTTCATGCCGATGTAACCGGCCAGCCCGGAGAATACCGCGCCGATAGCAAAGCCGATCGCGGTTGCCCAGCCGATGCCGGTGAAACCGATCACCAGGAACAGCACGGCACCGGCCATACCGATGGTGGTGTACTGACGGTTCAGGTAGGCCTTGGCACCTTCCTGTATTGCCTTGGCAATTTCCTGCATCCGCTCGTTGCCGGTTGGCTTGGCGAGTATCCACCTGACCGAGAAGATGCCATACAGAATGGCTGCTGCTGCACAGGCGAGTGCAAAGATGATTTCCGCCGACATATTAGTGACCTCCGAGACTGTTTGTATTCAGGGCGCCTTGAATTCGGCGCCCGGCTTGAAGCCGAACAATTGTTCCAGATCTAGCTCGCGAATTAATTGATCTACGGCAACTTGCCCGTGTTCTCGCTGCACCTCGGCAAGAATCAGTTTTGCGCCGTTGCGGTTATAGCCACCGCCCATGTTGGCCTGGACGCCTAACAATTCCCGCGCTTTATCCAGTGTCATGTAAAAATTCCACGTTTGCCAGTGCCTGCACGTTTGCCAGTGCCTGTAGGAGCGGTCTCCTGACCGCGAAGGGTTGTGTGTGTGAATCCCCGCCCTTCGCGGTCAGGAGACCGCTCCTACAGGTGGATTACTTGATCTTGAAGTCCGCCAGCTTTTTCCGCACGGGGGTATTCTTCAGTTGCACATATTTCGGCATGCCGTCCTTGCCATAGGGTGGGTAATCTTCACCGGCGATCAGCGGTTCCAGGTAATCGCGGCATTTTTGGGTGATGCCGAAGCCGTCCTTGCTGATAAAGTTCATGGGCATCATCTTCTCGACGTTAGCCACGCGCGACAGTTTTGCCTCGCCGATGGTCCAGCGGTATGGCCTGTTGGAGGTGCGCTTGACGATTGGCATCACCGAGTTCTTGCCGGCCAGCGCCAGTTCCACGGCGGCCTTGCCCATGGCATAGGCCTGTTCCACGTCGGACCTGGAGGAGATATGGCGTGCAGCGCGCTGCAGGTAGTCGGCCACCGCCCAGTGGTACTTGTATCCCAGTTTGTCGCGGATAAGGCCGGCAATCACCGGGGCCACGCCGCCCAGCTGGGCATGACCGAAGGCATCCTTCAGGCCCTGGTCGGCGAGGAACTTGCCGGAGCGATCCTGCAGTCCTTCGGAAACGACGATAGAGCAGTAGCCGTACTCCTTGACCTTTTCCTTGACCAGTTTGAGGAATTTGGTCTGGCTGAACTTTACTTCCGGGAACAGGATCACGATCGGCAGATCGGTGTCCTCGGTCGTGGCCAGACCGCCGGCTGCGGCTATCCAGCCGGCGTGGCGACCCATGACTTCCAGCACGAAAATCTTGGTAGAGGTCGCGCACATGGAAGCCACATCGAAGCTGGCCTCGCGTGTGGACACGGCGATGTACTTGGCCACCGAGCCGAAGCCGGGGCAGTTGTCAGTGATAGGCAGGTCGTTGTCCACGGTCTTGGGCACATGGATAGCCTGGATGGGGTAACCCGTCGCTTTGGACAGCTGTGATACCTTCAGACAGGTGTCAGCGGAATCGCCGCCGCCATTGTAGAAAAAGTAGCCAATGTTGTGTGCCGCGAAGACTTCGATCAGGCGATCGTATTCGCGCTTGTTGGCTTCCAGGCTTTTCATTTTGTAGCGGCAGGAGCCGAAGGCGCCGCTCGGCGTATGGCGCAGCGCGGCGATAGCACGCGCGGAATCCTTGCTGGTATCGATGAGGTCTTCGGTCAGTGCGCCGATGATGCCGTTGCGGCCGGCGTAGACCTTGCCGATTTTATCCTTGTTTTTCCGGGCAGTCTCTATAACGCCGCAGGCACTGGCATTAATGACGGCAGTCACGCCGCCCGACTGCGCGTAGAATGCGTTTTTCTTTGCTGTGGATCTCGCCATCAGAAGTCTCCTGGCTGTTTATTTGAATTAGGGGTTGCTGCTTTCAGCGTGCTCAGCAGCCTGGTGATCTGCCTGCACCTGCAGCAGGCTGACGGTACACTCGGTGAGGTCGTCATACTCTTCCACACCGGTGCCGTACATCTGGTGAATACGGTAAAAAAACTGGCAGCGATAACGGTTATCTCCGCTTTTAAGGAGCACGAAGTGACAGTTATCCGCTTCCCAGTAAGCCGTGGGGCAGACAGCCAGCTCGGTTTTCCCCCTGTCCAGGCGCATCTCGGTTTCAGCGAGTTGCACCTCGCGCGGGGCGCCGTAGCGCTCTTCCAGGGTGGATTTTATGATCCACAATTCGCTGTCTGAAAAGTCGGGAATTCCACTCATGCTGGTGTAGATTGTCCCTGCGGGTTCAAAAAGGCGCTAAAGCATAGTGCAAAAAGCAATGAAATTCAGGTGCTTTGTTTGACTTCGGCCTTGTACAGGCGGTAGCTTAATCACTGTTCGCTGATTGAGCTACGCAAAATATTGAATGTCCCTATGAAAAATCTTTTATTGTTGAGAGTCTTCGGGATACTGGGTGATAGGAAATAATTCCATTAATAACAATGAGATAAAGAGTGAGATAGCAGAATGAGACTTGTACTTTTAGGGGCGCCGGGGTGTGGAAAAGGGACTCAGGGGCAGCGTCTGGCCCAGCAATACAAGATCCCGGAAATCTCTACCGGCGACCTGCTGCGCCAGGCCGTGGCGGCCGGTACCGCATTGGGAAAGGCCGCCAAAGCGGTTATGGACGCCGGCAAGCTGGTATCTGACGACATCGTACTGGGCGTGATTGGTGAGCGGATGAAACAGCCGGATGCACGTAAAGGCTTCATTCTGGATGGATTTCCACGCAATCTGGCGCAGGCCGAACAGCTCGACGAGTTGTTCGAGGAACTCGGTCAGCCCATCGATCTGGCGCTGCTTATCGAAGTCGAGGTGGACAGCATCCTGCAGCGCTTGCTGGGGCGCCGGACCTGCAGGAGCTGTGACGCCAGCTACAATATTTTTTATGCTCCGCCGCGCATGGATGACAGCTGCGACCAGTGTGGCGGGCGCCTCAAGCGCCGTTCCGATGACAACGAGGAAACCATCGGTAACCGGCTGCGTATTTATGAAATGCAGACCCTGCCGGTGGTGGAGCGTTACCGGGAGCAGGGCCGGTTGCGGGTGATCCAGGGCATAGGCGATATCGATGATGTATTCAAGGCGGTCAGCAAAGCTATAGAAGAAGTCAAATCCACCTTCGGCAGTCGGGACCGCTCGGCAGCCATTCGCCGCGCAGTGGCGCGCAAGCAGAAGGCCGTTCCGGCAACATCGACAAAAACCGCTGCTGCCAAAGCCGCTGCCAAAGCTGGCAAGAAAAAGAAATCTGACAGCAGCAAGAAGTCGACTGCGAAACCAGCAGCTGCTGCCAGCACCGGGACTGGGCGTAAAGCGGCTAAAAAGACAGTAAAGAAAAAGACAGTAAAGAAAAAGGCGGTGAAGAAAAAGGCAGTTGCAAAGAAAAAGGTGACAAAGAAAAGTATAATAAAGAAAAAAGCTGCGACGAAAAAGAAAGTAGTCGCAAGGAAGTCGCCGGCGAAGAAAAAAGCCGCTGTCAGAAAAAAGGTTTCGAAAAAAGCGCTGGCGAAAAAAACTGCAAAGAAAAAAACCGGCAGAAAACGCTGATCAGGTCGGTCGCGCCAGCCCCTGGATGCGGTCGGTAAACTCTGCCGGCAAACTGTCTGCCGCAGTCTGCGAGGTCTGGTCGAAGGCTGGGCAAACGCTGCGCGTGTTTCCAAACAGTAATTCGTATTGGCTCAGCTGTCCCCAGCGCATCGCAGTGGCCTGGCTGGCGAGCCGGAATTCCCAGTGCCGCGCGCGCCGCTCCCCGAAGCGCTGGCTGATGGCGCTGCGGTGCCGGTAAAACCTGTTTGCCTGGTTATCCAGATCCTGCAAGCGGTGCCGGGTTTGATCCTCGAGTAACAGGGGCCGCAAGCCGGTCGCCTGCGGTGCGCTGGTCAGGTCCGACACTAACGGCAGACTATGAGAAGAAGGTAACTGTGTCTGGTACCAGCGATTGCTCAGGGTGGTATCCTTGCTGCGCCCGGTCACCTGTATCCACACGAAACCGTCATCCTCAAGCAGTTCTTCGAAGTGCTGAAACAGAACCGGGTAGGTGGATTCGGTAAAGTGTTCAAGTAAGCCGGTGGCCAGGATGCGGTCAAAATGCCCCCGGCACTGATGAAAGCTGCCGAGCCTGAAATGCACACGTGCTTCCAGGCCGCGGCGGCGTGCTTCGCTTTGTGCGTAGCGCAGCTGCTCGCGGGTTTTGAACATGGCCGTAACCTGAACCCGGGCCTGTTCAGCCAGGTACAGTGCCAGGGCACCCCAGCCGGCGTTCATGTCGAGCAGCTTCTGACCGGGTGTGCACTGCAGGCGCGTTGTCAGGGCGCGGAAGCGGGTACGCTGTGCCTGTTCAAGTGGCATGCCCGGCTCGTTGTAGAGTGAACAGCCGTGAAACAGGGTGTCACCCAGGCACAGGCGCGATACCCAGGCACTGGTATCCTGCCAGTGCGGCACGGGGTCCGCTTTGTGGCTATGCGGCAGCCTGGCGCGCAAGTAGTGCAGCCAGCGGCCTGGCAGCCAGCGTGCGCGGGCGCGTTTTGCAACCAGTGCCTGGACCAGGTCAGGCAGCAGCCGCGTATCGATATCCCATTCGCCGCGCACGTAACTGCTGCCCAGGTTGATTTCAGGACGCTTCAGAATGGAGGGCAGGGAGCGGTGCGTGTGCAGGTGCCAGTTGACCAGCGGACCACTGTCACCGATGCGATGCACAACACCATCAGGCGCGTGGATTTGCAGCCGGATATCCCGGACGCGGTTTTCGAGGGTTTGTAAATCCATTCACTCCGCCTTGTCTTTATAATTGTGTCGCCGTTACACGACAAACAATAGTTTGGCTTTACTGACTTGTAAAGAAAACCAGGAAACAGAATGAACGGAAAGCGAATCGGAAAGTGGTTGTTGTCCTGGTTGGAACAGTGCCTGTTGCGCCGTACGCCGCAGGCCGACCCGGTGTCCGCAGCAGCGCTGGGCGGGTCGTTGCTGGCCTACATGACACTGGATCTGTTACAGGCGCGGGCAAGTTCGGACTGGCAAACGTCACTGGGCATGACCGCCCTGGACATGCTGATCATGGTATTGTTCAGCTGGTCAGTGTTACGGCTGACGAAAAAATCCGCGCGCTACCTGCAGACACTGACTGCGCTGGCGGGCACCGGGGCAGTGCTGGGGCTGGTGGGGTTGCCACTGATTCAGCAGGCAGCACGGGCGCATCCTGGCGAGGACCCGGCGGGAATGCTGGTGCTGGGTTGGCTGATGCTGTTGGTGTGGGGTATTTCGGTGCAGGCGCATATTTACCGGCATGCCCTGTCAACGCGTTACGGCGTGGGTTTGCTGGTTGCCGGCCTGCAAATGGTGCTGGTTATCAGCATGCTGACAATACTGTTCCCACAAGTGACGGGACCATAACCGCGAACTCAACGAGACAGCACAGCAACGATGAAAATTCATATTCTGGGTATCTGTGGCACCTTCATGGGCGGGCTGGCGATACTGGCGCGGGAAGCGGGTTTCGAGGTGGAAGGATCGGACGCCAGCGTTTATCCGCCGATGAGCACCCAGTTGCAGGAACAGGGTATTCAACTGCAGCAGGGTTACGCGGCGGATAACCTCGACCCGGCACCTGACCAGGTAGTGGTGGGCAATGCCATGAGCCGTGGTAACGCCGCCATTGAAGCCATGCTGGATAAAGGCCTGAACTACACTTCGGGCCCGCAGTGGCTGGCGGAACACCTGTTGCAGGGGCGCTGGGTGCTGGCGGTTGCGGGCACCCACGGCAAAACCAGCACGGCCAGTATGCTGGCATGGATACTGGAAGCGGCAGGCCTCAAACCCGGTTTCCTGATTGGCGGCGTACCCAACAATTTTGGTGTCTCCGCGCGCCTGGGCGAAACACCGTTTTTCGTCGTGGAAGCGGATGAATACGACACCGCCTTTTTCGACAAGCGTTCCAAGTTCGTGCACTACCGGCCGCGCACCCTGATACTCAATAACCTGGAATTCGACCACGCGGATATATTCCCGGACCTGGCCGCCATCCAGCGCCAGTTTCATCACCTGCTGAGGATCGTACCGGGCACCGGCCTGGTGGTTGTCAACGCTAACGACGCCAACCTGTCGGAGGTGCTGGATATGGGTTGCTGGAGCCAGGTCGAAACCGTTTCGGCAGACGATTTCCCGGCACAATGGCAGGGGCAGGCCATCGCTGCAGATGGCAGCCGGTTTGCCGTGTTGCGGGATCGCAAGCCGCAGGGTGAAGTCAGCTGGACACAGCTGGGTGTGCATAACATGCACAATGCCCTGTCTGCGATAGTCGCCGCCAGGCATGTCGGTGTACCGGTTGAGCAGGCCATTGCAGCACTGAATACATTCGAGGGTGTCAGGCGGCGTCTGGAAGTTCGCGGTGAGGTCAATGGCATCACCGTTTATGACGACTTTGCGCACCATCCGACAGCTATCGCCACAACACTCGCGGGACTGAGAAAAACCGCCCGCCAGGGGCGACTGCTGGCAATCCTGGAGCCTCGCTCCAATACCATGCGGCTGGGGGTGCATCGCAACCAGCTGGCAGCATCGCTGTCGGACGCCGATGCCGTATGGATGTATCAGCCTGATGATCTGTCATGGGATATACGCGAAGTCACCGGCGGTCTGACGGTACCGCTGGTTATCGCGGATACGGTCGATGAACTGGTAACCTCGATCACCGAACAGGCGCAACCCGGTGACCGGCTGGTGGTCATGAGTAATGGTGGCTTTGGCGGTATACATGAAAAGCTGCTGGAACAGCTGGCTGTAAGCTGACGGGGAATAGAGGACAGACCAGTTGTCGGATTACGCTGCGCTAATCCGACCTACAGAGTAGTGTTACGTAGGTCGGATTAGCGCAGCGTAATCCGACAAATCATACCCTGCTGGATTAATCTAAAATAATGAATCAAATGAACACACCGTCTTCACATAGTAACAATCCCATTGCGCTGGCCATCACCGGTGCCTCCGGTGCCCCGTACGCGCTGCGCCTGCTGGAAGTCCTGCTTGGTCAGGGTGAACGCGTCGACCTGATGATTTCCGCGCCCGGACAAATCGTTATCGGCATGGAAACCGAACTCAAGCTGCCGGGCCAGACGGCCGGTATCCAGCGTGCGCTGAGCGAACAGTTCGGGGTGGATGCGGGCCTGTTACGGGTATTCGGCCGCGAGGAATGGACTGCGCCGGTCGCCAGCGGGTCCAGCGCGCCGCGTGCCATGGTGGTGTGTCCCTGCACCACGGGGACACTGGCCGGCATTGCCGCGGGTAGCAGTAACAATCTGATTGAACGTGCTGCTGATGTTGCCATCAAGGAAGGCCGCCAACTGGTGCTGGTGCCACGCGAGGCGCCGTTTTCGGCTATCCATCTGGAAAACATGCTGAAGCTGGCGCGCCTGGGTGTGGTCATTTTGCCGCCCAGTCCCGGCTTCTACCAGAAGCCTGAGTCCATCGCCGACCTGGTTGATTTTGTAGTAGCGCGAATCCTTGATCAGCTGGGCATCGAAAACACGCTGTCCCCGCGCTGGGGTATAACACGCTAATACCTCTCACTCCCGAGCATAAACCGACCGTAGGAGCGGTCCCCTGACCGCGACAGCATCTCGTAACCATCGCGCCGAAGGCCGGCGTTTATGCCCGACGGTTTTACGGGTGCTCCTACGCGTTATCAATCCTCACTGATGAGTAGCAGCCTGCCGTCCCAGCTGACTGCGCCGCTGCCGGTGTCTGGCACGGGACGTTGTACCTGATGGATTCCGGCGGCATCCGACTGTTCCAGAAACAGGTCCAGGGCGCCGCTGAAATCACGGTCCGTGCGCAGGAAGCGGAACAGCCGGTAACCTTCCTCGATTGACAGCCAGGTCACATCGCCCACCCACAGCGGCGTCTGCCGGTCGGCCAGGCGGTATTCGGTGTCCCACAGGCGCAGTGCCAGCAGCCGGGACCCATCACGGGTATCGCGTACCAGTAGCAGCTGTTGTGATTCACCGCGATGAACCTGGGGCAGCACCGGTAAGTCCTCGACAGTTGCATCACCGTTGAACAGTTCGAGCAGGCCGTGCAGGTCAGCACTGCGTGGTTTGCGCCAGCCATCGGCCAGCAATCGGCTGGTGATGGCTTGCCGTTCGCCGCTCCACTGTATATCCAGTGGCTGGCTATGGCGTCCCTTGAGGTCGTCGCGGTACGTCGGCAGCAGTTTCCAGTCGCCATTCAGCCAGTCGCTTTTCGTCAGGCTGACCGGCGCCGTTGCCAGCGGCCGGTAAAGTGCCAGGTCCCTGTCCAGTTTTTGCGAGCTGTGCACAGCAGTAATCAGAACCAGCGCTAACAGTGCGACCGGGGCCAGTATCCTGGTCGATACCGCGGGTGCCGGGTGTCTGCGGTAGGCGATGCCCATCAATGCCACCCACACCAGTCCCAGGCTCCAGCCGGCCAGTATGTCGGACAACCAGTGTACGCCCAGGTAGAGTCGCGAAAAACTGATGGCGACGGCCAGAAATACCGCGCTCGAGTAGGGTACCCAGTGCCAGTTGCTGCGCAGTTCGCGCGCCATGAGTACGGCCAGAAAACCGAACACGGCGACCGACAGGCTGGCGTGTGCGCTGGGGAACGCGTAGTTCATCAGCGAGTTGTCCAGCAGCGGCGGACGTGCCACAGCGGTGTACTGTTTCAGCGCCTCGGTCAACAGGCCGACGATGACCACGGTCAGCAGCCAGTGTACGGCTGCGCGCCAGCGTCTACGCACCAGCAACACCAGGCTTAGCAGCAGGGTAAAGCTGTACAGCACCCGGCCGTCCCCGATCTGGGTAGTGATGATCATCAGGCGGTCACCCAGCGGGCTGCGCAGGGTCTGCAACCAGTGGTACAGGTACAGGTCGAGATTGCCCATCAGCGTGTCTGTTGTCAGATGCGAGGGTATGGTCAGCACCGCCCAGCTGGCCAGTACCAGCAGGCCTGTCAGTACCGTCATGCCGCGCGCTTCAGGGTGTGCGGGGTCCAGCAGTGCGGCGGCCAGCGGTTCGATATGACGGTGCTTGCGAGACCAGTCCAGGATACCCTGCTGGATGGCCTGTGCATGTGGTTGCAGGGTGCGTGACAGACGGCGCATCAGCCACCAGGAGAACCACAGCAGTGCCAGCAGGATGATCAGCAGCACCGCCAGGCGTCCGGCAATTTCCGCTGCGAGCCCCAGTGATGCACCGAACAGGACGCCCGGCAGTATATAGGCAGGTGCCCACAGAATCGCAGACAGAACGTTCACCAGGAAGAAGCGCCGGACGGGCATATCCAGCATGCCGGCGACAGCCGGCAGCAGGGGTCGTACCGGCCCCACGAAGCGTGCCAGCACAATACTTTTACCGCCGTGCTGGTGAAAAAAATCCACGCCGCGGCCAATCATCTGCGGATAGTTTCGGAACGGCCACATCACCCGCAGGCGCTGGTGGTAGAAGCGGCCGATTAAATAGCTGGTACCGTCGCCAATGACGGCGCCGATGGCAGCCAGTAGCAGTGTCGGCGCCAGTTCCATACTGCCGGCGGCAATCATGGCGCCGATTCCGAACATGACCACTGTGCCCGGTACAAACAGGCCTACCACCAGGAAAGATTCCAGCGCCGAAACCAGCAGCACCACCAGCCCGGCCCAGTTCGGGTGGGTCTCGACCCATTGCAGCAGATCAGCGAGCAGGGCTTCCATTCGATTGGGCGGCGTTATATCCCGACGAATGCACTTTCTGCGGCATCCAGCGTAGCCTGGATGGCCGCACTGTCATGTGCCGACGACATGAAGCCGGCTTCGTAAGCAGAGGGTGCAAGGTATACGCCCTGCTCCAGCATGGCGTGGAAAAAGGCCTTGAAACGCGCCATGTCACAGCGCTGTACCTCGGCAAAGCCGGTGACTTCTTCAGCAGTGCTGAAAAACAGGCCGAACATGCTGCCGACCTGGTTGGTGACAAAGGGGATACCCGCTGCCTGCGCGCGTTCGCGCAGACCCGTCAGCAGTTCTGTGGTGCTGCTTTCCAGCCGGTCGTGGAAACCCGGCTGCTGCACCAGGTTAAGGGTAGCCAGTCCGGCGGCCATGGCGACCGGGTTGCCGGACAGTGTGCCGGCCTGATACACCGGGCCGGTGGGTGCGATTTTCTGCATGATGTCCCTGCGTCCACCGAAAGCACCGACCGGCAGACCACCACCGATCACTTTGCCGAGCGTGGTGAGGTCGGGGGTGATGCCGTAGTACTGCTGGGCACAACCCGTCGCGAAACGGAAACCGGTCATCACTTCGTCAAATATCAGTACGCTGCCGGACTGGTAACAAACCTCGCGCAGCGTTTCCAGAAATCCGGCCGCGGGCGGAATGCAGTTCATGTTGCCGGCCACCGGTTCGACGATGACGGCGGCAACCTGCTCGCCGAATTCTGTAAACGCGTTTCGCAGCTGGTCGACATTGTTGTATTCGAGCGTGACCGTGTGTTGTGCAACGTCGGCCGGCACCCCGGGCGAGGTGGGTACCCCCAGTGTCAGGGCGCCGGAGCCTGCCTTTACCAGCAGCGCGTCGGAATGGCCGTGATAACAACCCTCGAATTTCACGATCATGTCGCGGTTGGTAAAACCGCGCGCCAGCCGGATGGCGCTCATGGTGGCCTCGGTGCCGGAATTGACCATGCGCACCTGTTGCAGCGACGGCACCATCTCACACAGTGTGTCGGCCATACGCGTCTCGATCTCGGTGGGCGCACCGAATCCCAGGCCGTTGGCGGTAGCTTCGCAGACAGCGTGCACGACATCCGGGTGACAATGCCCGCCAATCATGGGGCCCCAGGAGCCCACATAATCCACGTAGCGTTTGCCGTCCGCATCGAACAGGTAAGGCCCCGAGCCGCGGCTGAAAAAGACCGGGCTGCCACCGACCCCTGCGAAGGCGCGTACCGGTGAATTGACGCCGCCGGGGATGTGTATCTGTGCGGCATCGAATAATTGCTGGGATTTTGACATGAGTGTGTTCCTTAAAAAAATACGCTGTAATCTGCGGCGGCACGCTGGATATCAGCGGCAGCAAAAATACCATTAACGACCGCCAGCATATCCGCGCCGGCGTCGATCAGTTGCCCGGCATTGTCGGGGGTGATGCCGCCAATGGCGGCAACCGGCAGTGACAGCTCCTGTTTGGCCTGCCGGATCAGATCCGGGCTGGCCTGTACCGCTTCCGGTTTGGTTTGCGACGGAAAAAAGCGTCCGAAGGCAATGTAGTCGGCACCCGACTCTGCAGCCCGGTGGGCCAGCGACAGGTTGTTGTAACAGGACACGCCAATAATAGCCTCAGCGCCAAGCAGGCTGCGCGCAGCGCGCGCATCAGCATCATCCCTGCCGAGGTGCACACCCTGCGCGCCACAGTCACCAGCCAGCTTCACGTCATCATTGATAACTAACGGCACCCCGCGGGTGCGGCAGATGCTGGCCAGTGCCTTCGCCTGCTGCAGGCGTAAGCGGTGATTGTCAGACTTGTCACGGTACTGGACAAGCGCAGCGCCACCGTCAATCGCCAGCGACACATTCACAGCGAGTTGCCCGGGTGCTTGCAGGTGGGCATCGGTAACGGCGTACAGACCGTGCAGTGTATGCAAGGATTCCTAGCCCTCATCGCCCCGCGCCCAGAACAGGCGATTGGGGATCAGCTGGCCCATGCCGATGCGATACGCCTCGGACAGTGCCTGCCAGGTATATTCCTGGGCTTCGTGAATCGCGCTGAAGGGTTCCAGCCCCTGTGCCAGCAGCCCGGCTATGCTGGCCGCCAGCGTACAGCCGGAGCCGTGAAAGCTGCCTTCCAGACGCTCCCAGGTGAAACTTTCAAGAATGCGGTTGTTGGCGTACAGCGTATTGTTCACAGCCGGTGTGTTTTCGTGCGTACCGGTGATAAGCACGAACTCCACGCCGTGTTCCAGCAGCGCCATGGCGCAGGCATCCAGCGTATCCGCTTCCGGCGCCAGCATGCGCGCCTCCCTGCTGTTGGGTGTCAATACCGTGGCTTGCGGCAACAGCAGTTCGGTCATGGTCTCGACAACGTCGTCGTCGGCCAGCATGGAAGCGCCGCCACTGGCCAGCACCGGGTCCATGATGACGGGAATATCCGGGTAGTCCCGCAGTATCGAGTGAACCGCCTGCACCGCATCGGCACTGGTCAGCAGGCCGAGCTTGAAAGCGCTAACCGGCATGTCTTCCAGTACCGTGCGCGCCTGTTCCATGATCAGTTCGCCATCCAGCGGCGTGAAGCCGATCACGTCCTGGGTATCCTGAATGGTCAGCGTGGTAACGACGGGTGCAGTATGGCAACCGTGACTTATCAGGGCTTCGATGTCGGCCTGTATACCGGCACCGCCGCTCGGATCGTTGCCGGAAAACACCATGACAACCGGTACGGACGACTGCTGTTGTGTCATGCCGGGTAATCCTGTCGGGTTAGTAAGGGGGTGACGCGGTCAGCCGGTATCGTTGTGTTCATGGGGGGTAACCTTTTGCTTTTGTGGCTATTGTAGCATCGCA
>Ga0316192_10002072_pt1 | contig 14700 bp, 15 predicted proteins | sample MerIslwburrow_MG_FD_204931 | JGI IMG/M metagenome (GOLD analysis project Ga0316192, IMG submission 204931) | Coastal sediment microbial communities from Maine, United States - Merrow Island worm burrow | ecosystem: Environmental > Aquatic > Marine > Coastal > Sediment | place: USA: Maine...
GATCACGGCCCGGTCGTGCTGTACACCCACACCATGCGGTCGAGTCGCAAGGCCCGGAACATCGAGGCCCACGGTCGGGCCGGCGTGGTGATTCCCGTCCGCAAACTGCCGGTCGGACCTCCGTTCACCGTGCAGTTCCAGGCCCGGGCCGCGTTGCTGGCCATGGACGACCCAGAGATCACAGCCCATCTCACCGCCGGTCGACTCAAGAAGATCTCGGGCCACGGCGAACTCGACGAATCCGACGGCTGTTTCATCCGCATCGAGCCCCGAGGCCTGATCCACAGCTACGGCCTGGGGGTCTCAATCCTGGCCCTGGCCCGCGATCCATTGCACGCCGGAGCTCGATCCGTCGCCATGGGCTGAGCGGGTCACAGCCACGCCGACACCCACCTCCACTGAGACTCCCGCGGGAGTGTCAACGGGCACGAGGTGGACTGCCGTGGCCGCAAGACGCTAAAAAGTCCCCCCCCAAGGGCCACGGCGACCAAGGGCCACAAGCCCGCGGGCTCTACTCCCCGGCTCCCGAGGTCGGGGCGGTGGTATCGGGGGCCGCACTACCCGGGGCCGGGCAGGCGCTGTCCGGGGCAGCAACGCCCTTGGTTGCGGTGGCCGGTGGATCGAAGGCCATCGTGTCGTGACAGACAGCCGTCAGCCCGGCCTGGTCGAACAACACCTCAAGTTGCCCGGCCATGGCCTCGGCCGGAAGGTCGCTGGTCGGCGGCGGCATGTAGGCCAGGACCAGCTGTCCGCCAGGCACCAGGCGTTCAGCCAGATCGGCGATCGTGGCCGCCTGGTCGTCCCAGAACATCGAAGCGTTAACCCCGTAGATCAGGTCATAACCGCTCAACTCCGCCGGCAGCCGCTGGGCGTCGCCGACGCGGAACCTGACTCGGCCGCTGGCCACCCCGGTCCGGTTGCGGCGAGCGGCGTCCCGGCTCATCAGCGACGACACGTCCACTCCGTCGATGGTCCCCGATCCAGGTTCGATCACGGTCCACAGCTCCGCGATGGCGAGGCCGGGGCCGTGCCCGATCTCGAGGATCCTTGCGTCGGGGCTGGGCCGGAGGATCTCGGCCACCCATCGGTTGCGCTCCACGTTTGAGCTTCGGGTGGCCATGATCCGCCCCGCCAATCGGCCCGCGAGACCTCGGGGGTGGCTGAACTGGCCGATCAGGCGCTTCTTGATCATGGCTTCTTCTCCGGGGCAACAAGCTGAGAGCGAAGGGCTTCCAGCACTTCGGCCGCGGCGACGAGCGACTGGGGGTCGAGCGGGCCGTCGAGGGACTCGACCAGGGCTCGCTCCCGGGCCAGGGTCTCGTCGATGCACTGGCGACCGGCGGCGGTGAGCTCCACCAGGTGGGAGCGGCGATGAGCCGGGTTGGGAATGGTGTCCACCAGGCCGTGACCGAGCAGGCCATTGACGATCACCTGGACGTGCTGCCGGGACACCCCACGGGTCCGGGCCATGTCGGGCACCGAGGCGGTGCCATTGCGAGCCAGAAGCTCCAGCACGGCCCGCCCGGGAGGATCGATCCGTTCGCCGTGGAGATCGACGGCCAGCCCAACCAGATGGTGGTAGGTCAGGCGGACCTGGTCAGTCAGGCGGCGGTACTCTTCGTGCATGACAAGCACATTGTCATACTGACAATCAACTTGTCAAATATTCAATGATCGCCGCCTGACTAGGGTGACCGTTCAGACCAGGACGAACTGCAGTTCGGTGATCCATGCCGCCGGGTCATCCTGCGGGCACTCGAGGTAGACCTCGCGGCTGATACCAACGGCGCTCTCCCCGGCGACCTCCATCCATCGACCGAGGTTGGCGTAGCTCTCGGTGATCGTTTCCATCGAGCCCCGATGCACCAAGGTGACCGCCCGCGCCGCGGCGGGGAGTTCACGGGCTCGGATCACCTTGGAGTCGATCACCGCGTCGGCGGGAATGACGACGCCGGCGATGACGTCGATGTCACCGTCGAGCCGCTCGTCGTAGAGGCCGTAGGTCGGACCGGCTGGGGCCACGCCAAGCCGACCCAGTTCGGCGAACAGGCGGGGGTAGAGGTTGGCGAAGATGGGGCCGAAGTCGGCGTCGAACCCGGTGGCCGACTCGCTGGTGATGGCCACCCGGACGGCATCGAGTGGTTTGACTACTATGGCGGTGTCGAGATCGTTCATGTTCAGTGCTCCTGTCATCAGGTCAATACGGGCTGCCACCCGGGACAGGCGCCGACGCTCAACCTCCGCGGCCCGCTCCACCTCGGCCTGACGCAGGCGAAGCATGCCCACCAACTCCTCACTCCTGATCCCCACCTCGACCATGCGGGTGATCTCGGCCAGGGTGAAGCCGAGGTCCTTCAGGGCGAGGATGCGATTGAGAGCGGGAAGCTGGGAGGCAACGTAGTAGCGGTAGCCGGTGCTGGCATCGACCCTGGCTGGATGAAGCAGACCGACCTCGTCGTAGTGACGAAGGGCCCGCACCGACACCTTGGCAATATTGGCGAACTGACCTATCCCGAACATGGCCCTCCTATTGATGACGTCTTCCGCTACGGGAGAGTCAAGCACCCAGTCCGGTAACGTTCGCCGTCATGGACAAGGTGTTGGTGGCCAACCGCGGTGAGATTGCAATCAGGGCGTTCCGGGCGGCAACCCAGCTCGGCATACGAACGGTGGCCATCCACACCTACGAGGATCGGGCGTCGTTGCACCGGATCAAGGCCGACGAGGCCTACCAGATCGGCGAACGGGGCCATCCGGTGCGGGCCCATCTCGATCCCGACCTGATCGTGGCCACCGCCCTGCGGGCCGAGGCCGACGCCGTCTATCCCGGCTACGGATTCCTGTCGGAGAGCCCCGATCTGGCTGAGGCGTGCGAGGCGGCCGGTCTCATCTTTGTTGGCCCCACGGCCCATCTACTTCGACTGACCGGCAACAAGATGCGGGCCCGCGACGCCGCCGAGGCCGCCGGTCTGCCGGTCACGGACCAGTCACCCCCCATCGACAACGGGGCCGACGCCGAAGCGTGGGCCGAGCGGATCGGGTTCCCCCTGTTCGTCAAGGCCGCCGCCGGGGGTGGAGGCCGGGGGTTGCGTCGCATCGAGAACGCCGCCGATCTCGCCCCCGCCATCGACGCTGCCCGCCGCGAGGCGGCCAGTGCGTTCGGCGACCCGACCGTCTTCCTCGAACAGGCCATGATCGAGGTGCGCCACATCGAAGTGCAGGTCCTGGCCGACGCCACCGGCGAGGCCGTGCACCTCTACGAGCGCGACAGCTCGGTGCAACGCCGCTTCCAGAAGGTGATCGAGGTGGCCCCGGCCCACAACCTCGACCCGGCCATCCGCCAGAACCTGGTCGACGACGCCGTGCGCTTCGCTCGGGCCATCGGCTACCTCAACGCAGGCACCGTCGAGTTCCTGGTGGAGAGCCCCCGCTCCGGCGAAACCCGCGGCCGTCACGTCTTCATCGAGATGAACCCCCGCATCCAGGTGGAGCACACCGTGACCGAGGAGGTCACCGACGTCGATCTGGTCGAGGCCCAACTGCGGATTGCCGACGGGGAGACCCTGGCCGATCTAGGTCTGACCCAGGACGCCATCACCGTCAACGGTTTCGCCATGCAGAGTCGGATCACCGCCGAGGATCCGGCCAATGAGTTCCGACCAGACACCGGCCGCATCGTGGCCTACCGGGCCGCCGGCGGTGCAGGCGTGCGCCTCGACGGGGGCGGCGGCTACCAGGGAGCGGAGATCACCCCGTTTTTCGACTCCCTGATCGAAAAGGTCACGTGCCGGGGCCACGACCGTGACACCGCGTTGCGCCGCATGCGGCGAGCCCTGGCCGAGTTCCGGGTGCGGGGTGTCTCCACCAACCTGTCGTACCTGCGGGCCATCCTCGACGACCCCGACTTCTCCACCGGGCCCGTCAACACCGACTTCATCGACCAACGCCCCGACCTCACCGCAGCCTCGGTCGGCGCCGACCGGGCCACCCGCCTGTTGCGCTACCTGGCCGAGGTCACCGTCAACCAACCCCATGGCCCGGCCCCCACCAGGATCGATCCGGCCGAGAAACTACCGCTGGGGCCCAATGGCCGACCAAACGGGAGCGGCCTCAACGGTGACCCCGTTCCCGGCTCACGCCAGCGGTTGCAGGCCCTGGGGGCGGCCGGTTTCGCCGCCGATCTGCGAGCCAGCCAGGCCTTGGCCGTCACCGACACCACCCTGCGAGACGCCCACCAGTCGATCCTGGCCACCCGGCTGCGCACCATCGATCTGGTGGCCGGCGCTGCCCAGTGCGCCCACCAACTACCGGAGCTGTTCAGCATCGAATGCTGGGGTGGGGCCACCTTCGACGTGGCCCTGCGTTTCCTCCACGAGGACCCGTGGCTACGACTGGAACAACTGCGGGCGGCTGCTCCCAACATCTGCACCCAGATGCTGCTCCGGGGGCGCAACACCGTTGGCTACTCGCCCTACCCCGACACCGTGGCCCGGGCCTTCGTGGCCGAGGCGGCGGCCAGCGGGATCGACATCTTCCGCATCTTCGACGCCTTCAACGACATCGAGCAGATGCGACCGGCCATCGAAGCCGTACTGGAAACCGACGCCGTGGCCGAGGGCACCATCTGCTACTCCGGCAACCTGACCAACCCGGCCGAGGACATCTACACCCTCGACTACTACCTCGGCGTGGCCCAGACCCTGGCCGACGCCGGGGTGCACATCCTGTGCATCAAGGACATGGCCGGGCTGCTGCGGCCCCAGGCCGCCCGCACCCTGGTCGGCGCCCTCCGGGAACGTTTTGACCAGCCCGTGCATCTCCATACCCACGACACCTCGGGCGGCCAACTGGCCACCTACCTGGCGGCGTTGGAGGCAGGGGTCGACGCCGTCGACACCGCCGCTCCCCCGCTGTCGGGCATGACGTCGCAACCGTCGATGGCGGCTCTGGTGTCGATGACCGACGACACCGACCGCGCCACCGGCCTCGACCTCGACGCCATTGGTGACCTGGAGCCCTACTGGGAGGCGGTGCGGCAGGTCTACGCTCCGTTCGAGGCCGGGCTGGCCTCCCCGACGGGCACCGTGTACCGCCACGAAATCCCGGGCGGTCAGTTGTCGAACCTGCGGTCCCAGGCCCGGGCCCTGGGCTTGGGCCACCGTTTTGAGGAGGTCGAGCGGCTCTACGCCGCAACCAACCAACTGCTCGGACGCCCCATCAAGGTCACCCCTTCTTCCAAGGTGGTCGGCGACCTGGCCTTACACCTGGTGGCCTCGGGTGTGACCCCCGAACAACTGCTCGATGATCCCGCCTCGGTCGACCTGCCAGACAGTGTCGTCGGTTTCCTCCACGGCGAGCTCGGCACCCCGCCCGGCGGTTTCCCCGAACCATTCCGTACCCGGGCCATCGAGGGCCGCACCTGGCACCCCAAACACGAGGCCCTGAACGAGGCCGACGAAGCCGCCCTGACCGGCGCCGCCAACCCCGGCGAGCCCAACCCGGTTCGGCGGGCCACCCTCAACCGACTGTTGTTCCCCGCTCCAGCGACGTCGATGGTGGAGCATTCCGAACGCTACGGCGCCCTGTCGGTGTTGCCGTCATCGCTGTTCTTCTACGGCCTGGAGCCCAACGACGAAGACGTCGCTGTGGTACTGGGCCGAGGGGTGCGGCTCCTGCTGTCGCTGGTGGCGGTGGGCGAGCCCGATGATCAGGGCATGCGCACCGTGCTGTTCCGGGTCAACGGTCAGGGCCGCAACATCGACACCCGCGACCTCTCAGTGGCCGATGATCGGCCCGAGGTGGAGAAGGTCGACCCGACCCGACCGGGCCACGTCGGTGCCCCCTTCCGGGGCGTGGTGACGGTGACGGTTGAGGTGGGCCAGACGGTGACCGCAGGCCAGGGCGTAGCCCTGATCGAGGCCATGAAGATGGAGTCGACGATCACCGCCCCGGTGGCGGGCACCGTCGAGCGGGTGGCGGCCAACGGCCAAGGCGGAGGACTCGAACCCGGCGACCTGATCCTGGAGATCCGACCCAGCGGCACCGCCGCCGAACCCCCCGAACCCGGATCCAACTAGCGGCGACGTGGGCATCGGCGCTACTGGTCGAGTTCGGAGCGCACGATCCGGGTGCCTGCGACCATGGCCACCATTTTGGCGTAGGCCACGTCTCGCTGCAGGTACTTCATGCCGCAGTCGGGTGACACCACGAGCCGGTCAGCGTCAACATGTTCCAGCCCGGCCCGGATGCGTTGGGCCACCAGTTCTGGTGTCTCGATGGTGGCGGCCCGCAGATCGAGCACGCCGAGGTGGATGCGTTTCGACGGCAACTCGGCCAGCAGGGCCACGTCGAGTTGAGGCTGGGCGGCCTCGATGGAGATCTCATCGGCGGCGCTGGCGTCGAGTTGGGACAGAAAGGCGTAGCCCGGGGGTTTGTCGGCCACGTGGGCGCCGTAGCCGAAGCAGACGTGCAGGGCGGTCGGCCCGGGGGCGCCGACCAAAGCTCGGTTGATAGCTTCCACCGCGTAGGCGGCGGCAGCTTCTGGGCGGGCCTGGACGTAGGGCTCGTCGAGTTGCACCATGTCGACCCCGGCGGCGAACAGATCGAGCACCTCGGCGTTGACGGCGGCGGCCAGGGCCGTGGCCAGTTCAGCGTCGTCGGCGTAGTAGTCGTTCTGGGCCTGTTGAGCCATGGTGAAGGGGCCGGGCAACGTCATCTTGATCGGTTTGTAGGTGCTGCGCCGCAGCAGTTCCACCCCGGCGACCTCGACAGGATGGCGCCGCTGGATCGGGCCAACCACCCGGGGCACCGGTACCTCCTTACCAGTACGGTCGATGGCGGTTCCGTGGTTGTCGACGTCGATCCCGTCCAGGGCGGTGGCAAAGCGGTTGGAGTAGCTTTCCCGCCGCATCTCACCATCGGTGACCACATCGACCCCGGCGCTGACTTGGTCGGCCACGGCCAGCACGGTGGCATCGTCGTGGGCCTCGTCACGGTGTTCCTCGGGTATGCGCCAGAGCTCCCGGGCCCGAACCCGGGCCGGTAGCCGGGCCCCGAGCCGGTCACGATCGATCAGCCAGGCCGGTTGGGAGTAGCTCCCAACCAACATGGTCGGCAACAGCGGTAACTCCATCGCTCATTCACCTTTCGCCACACGTGTGCGGCCACGTGCTCGACCACCTGAGTAGCAGCCCTGGTTACTGCGGCGCCAAGCGTGGTGGAGTCCATGAACCACGGCTATCTCGATCGAGCACGTCAGGGCAGGCTCAGACAGCTCAGCGTCGATGCACGATCGATCACCCCCAGCCCGGCTCAACGATGGTGGCAACCGGAGTTCCGGAACTGAGGTCAGTCACGATGTTGCGGTGCTGAACGGCGATAAAGAACGCCTCGCCATCAGCACCAGGAGCAGGGGCGCTGCGGAACACCATCGTCGGGCCGTACTCGGCCGCCGCCTGCGGTGAGTCGGCGGGTCCCCGTCTCCGTCGTTGTCTTCGTCGAGGCGGGTGATCTGCCCGGCCTTGCTGTGGCCTATGCCGCCGTCGCGCTGTTTCTCGTCGGCTCGCGACTGCCGCTCGTTCGAGTAGTCGCCAACAGTGAGCGGGAACAAAGACCCTGACCAATTCCGTCGGCCGCCGACGGGAGGAGTTTGGATTGAGCAGGCAAGAACTGGCGGGACGCCTCGGCGTCGCTCACAAGACGATCACCGCGGTGGAGGATGGCGAGCACGTCCCCTCAGTAGTGTTGTCCGCCAACTTGGCCCGTGCCCTGGAGACCCCCATCGACGGCCTCTTCGAGTTGGCGTCACCACCCCCGTCGGCTCCGAGCTGACCGAACCACCGTGCTCAACCGGTTGGTGAGCCTTCGACCTGTACCCGGTGCAAGGTTCGGGGGGCGTCGTCGTGGTCGTGGACGGCGTAGTGGAGCACCGATCGGTTGTCCCACATGGCCAGGTCGCCTACCCTCCATCGATGGCGGGCCTGGAAGTCGGGTCGGGCTGAGTGCTCGAACAGGAACTCCAGCAAGCCGCGGCTCTCGCTGCGACGCCACCCGTCGAAGCGTTGGGTGAACGCCCGACAGACATAGAGCGCTTCGTCTCCTCGTTCTTCGTGGCGGCGGGCGACCGGGTGGACGGCGCGGGGCGCTTCGCTCGGGTCCTGACGGTAGAGGCGGGCCAGTCCCTCGGCGCTGTGCACAGCCCGCATCCCTCGGAGCTGGTCCTGGAGGTTTGCCGACAGCTCGGAGAAGGCGACGTGTTGGTTGGCGAAGGCTGTCTCACCCCCGAGCTCCGGTGCCTCCAGCGCATGAAGCATCGTCAGCTTGGGTGGGACCGGCTCGTAGCTCATGTCGCTGTGCCAGTGCTCGTTCGGGTCCTTGGCCTTGCCCCGGTTGTCGAGCCGCATGACCTCGGGATGCTCCGTTGTCCCGTTGTAGGGGTGGCATTGCAGAGGCCCCCAGCGGGCGGCGAACGCCTTCTGCTCCACCATGTTCAGCGACTGATCGGGGAATACCAGGACGTGGTGCTCAGCGAACGCCTTCTGGATGGCACCAAAGGCCTCATCGTCGATCTGACGGACGTCGACACCGGTGACGATGGCGCCGAGGGGAGCAGCAAAGCGGGTGAACTCCATGACTCCAGCCTCCCACGAACCCTGGTCATCAGGCCACGGCGCTACGGGGCACCGATCCCGATGCCGTTCGCCAAGGCCAGACGGGGATGGCCATGCTGGCGTCGGCGTCGGTGCAGGAGGCCCAGGATCTCGCCCTGATTGCCGATGCAACCACCCTTCGGACTCGGGTGCCCTTCATCCATTTCTTCGACGGCGTCCGAACCAGTCACGAAGTGGCCAAGATCGAAGCTCTGGCCACCGACACCATCGACGCGCTCATCGACGACACCCTGGTCCACGAGCATCGGCGACGGGCCTTGAGTCCGGACCGACCCGTCTTGCGAGGGACCGCCCAGAATCCAGACGTCTTCTTCCAATCCCGAGAGCCTGCCAACCTCTTCGACTACTCGGGCGCCCCCGACGCGGAGCGAGTGCTGGTCGTCATGGGCTCAGCCGCCGGCCCGTGCCGGGAATGGGTCGACCGAGCAGTGGCCAAGGGTGAGAAGGTCGGACTGATCGTGGTTCGCCTGTACCGCCCCTTCGACTCGGCCCGGTTCGTCGAGGCCCTGCCCAGCTCGGCCCGCTCCGTTGCCGTTCTCGATCGGACCAAGGAGCCGGGAGCAGTCGGAGCGCCGCTCTTGCGCCACTGGTTCGCGAACCGCGACTACTCGTCCCTGACCGAAGCCCGAGGCAGCCTCAGTCAGAGGTCCTCGTGGAACAAGTCGACATGGCCGCCGACGGTGAAGTTCTGTTCCTCGACGCTATCGAAATTGCCGTCGCCGTCGCCCCCTGGCGTGAGGCTGACCGCCCCAATTGGCGCGACTTCAACCAAGCTCCAACCGTCAGGTGCCAGGCCAGGCCCTAGGTGTGTTGGTTGGCGATGGCGACGAGCACGTCGGCTAGCCCGGCCGGGTTGGAGTAGAAGGGTGAGTGGCTGACGTCCATGTCGTGGACGGTTGTCGTCGTTCCCAACGACTCGTCGGTGGCAGCGATCATGGCGTCCTGGTCGGCCAGGATCAGGGCCCGGTCGTTGAGACAGCGGATGTAGTGGCGGTCGACGGTGCCGAACCGCTGGGCCGTGATGTTCGAGCGCACGGTGAAAACGCCGAGAGGCTCGTCGCAGTGGGTCAGTCGGTCGATGGCGGTGCTGAACTGACTGTCGCTGAGGTCGTTGTAGAAGACCTCACGGACAACCTCAAGCGCTTCAGGCTCGGTCGTGTCAACGTCCATCCTGAACGCCTTTGTCTCCGTGAAATCTCCGACGAACAGTGACGCCATCAGCCGATTCGGGGTTGCGGGCGGCGGAGGCCGATCACCGGGATAGAGCTGGGCCGTGAGGTAGACGACCGCTCCGATATCGTCCGGGATGGTTTCGGTCACGGGGGAGATGGTGCGACCCCCGAGTGAGTGCCCGACCAGCACCACCTTGCCGTTTCCGGCCTGGGAGGCGGCCCTGACATCGTCAATCACCGCCGCGTTGCGATCGTCCTGGGTGGCGGTGTTCGCCGACACCTCAGTAGCGAACGCCTCGGTGTCAAGCGGGCGCCGGGAGAACGAGTTGGGGTTGGCGGCGTTGGTCCCTGCCCCGGGTAGGTCCCGAGCGACCGAGGCATGGCCACGGTCGGCGAGCTCGGCGACCAGCTCGGTCCAGGTGCTCCCATTGTGAAACCCCCCGTGCACAAAGACGAAAGCAGGACGATCGCTGTGGTGACCCATGCCAGACCGTAACTGGCTGGGCCACGACATGGCGATCCCCGGGGCCACGTGTCTGCTCGGCCGATCACCCCCAACCCAGTGCCCGGGTTGCGGCCGTGGCCGCAGCGGCGCCGATGACGACGACCGCCAGCGGAGCACGGCGCAACGAGAGCCCGATCGCAACCGCGATACCGACAACACGGGCGTCGAGCACAAGCAATCCCGATGTGGTGAACACCTGGGTGGCAACGACCGCTGAGACCAACGACAGGGGCAACAGATTCAGCAACCGGTTCCAGAAATCGGACTCGCCGATCAGGCCGGCAAGGCCGAACCCACCGAACATCCTTAGAACAAAAAGTCCAACAACAAACAGACCCAGACCGATGGGGGTCATGGCTCAGCCCTTGCGTGCGAAGAAGGCGGCGGAGGGGGAACAGCGACGGCGCCCAGCGCCGTGATGGCGGCCACGAGGATCGGAAGACCGGCCGGGAGGATTGGTGACAGACCAATAGCGGCGGTGAGCCCACCGACGACTGCGACCGCCGAGTCCCGACGTTTGAGTCCGGTGACCACGGTTCCGATGAACGACGCGGGGAACACCACGTCAAGACCGATCTGACGGGTGTCCCCGACAACGTTACCGAGAACCAGTCCGAGCATCGTTCCGATGAACCAGCCGCTGGCCATCGGCACCACAAGCTGCCAGAACACCCGTCGGGCGGCATGGGGACCAATACGTGCCTGCTGATCGATGGCGTTGGCAACCGCAACCTCGGACGCGTACTGGTACATCCCGACCCGTTCGATCAGCGACGCCTTCCAACGGCCCTTGAGACTCAAGGCCAACAGGGCGAAGCGCGAGCTGACGAGCATCGACGCCACGAAGGCAGCCAACGTGCTGCCACCACTGGCGATAACCGAGGCGTAGGCCACTTCCCCCGTTCCCGACCAGGCGAAGAGGGCGGCCGCCAGCACCACCCATGACGGTGAGCCGGCATCCACCATGATGGGGGCAACGGCAATACCGATGATCGTGGCCGAAACGAACATGGCCCCCATGTCGGCCGGGCCGATGCCACCTCGCTCGACGGTGCCGGGATCAGCCGAACTAGACATCGGATCAGCCGATCACACCGAGCGCCCACGAGCCAACTCATGGCGCAGACGACTGCACGGCTCGTGGCTGGTGCTACGCGCGCCACGCACTCACCCGCTCCATGGAGGTCATCGCACCGATCTTCTCCACCCGAAGCAGAGGCGATGCGGAACCCCTGCGTCGGACCATACTCGGCCGCTGCGTGCGGTGAGTCGGCGGGCGGCGGTGGCGGCACGGTGGTGGGGTGTCAGGGTCGGGAGCAGGCAACAGGGCTCGGACCTCGTCCACCCGTCCGGTGCGGACAGCGGGTGCTCAGCGGCTGGAGCCGATGACGATGGGGATGGTCCGGGGGCCGCGGATCTGGCCTGCGGACCAGGTGACGTTGGCTCCGGGGGCCAGCTCGAACTCGGGAATATGGTGCAGCCAGGTCCCCACGGCGGTGATCATCTCCAGCCGGGCCAGGTTGGATCCCAAACAACGGTGGATGCCGAGACCGAACGCGGCGTGGCGGTTGCGTTGCCGGTCGATCACCACCTCGTCGGCCTGCTCGAATACTTCGGGATCACGGCAGGCGGCGGGGAAGGCCATCAAAACGCTGTCACCGGCGTGCATCTCGGCCCCGGCGACCTCCACGTCACCGGTAACCCGACGGACCACGCTGACCGGCGCATATGCCCGTAGTAGTTCCTCGACGGCGGTCGGAATCAGTTCCGGCTCGTCAACCAACCGCTGCCGGTCGAGCGGGTTGGCGGCCAGGTGCCACAGCGCCGCTCCGATGGAACTCCAGGTGGTGTCGATCCCGGCCAGGAGTTGCAACAGCAGCATTCGCCGGATGGTGTCGTCGTCGAGGGGTTGGCCGTCGACCTCGGTTTGGGTCAGGTGGCTGATCAGATCATCACTCGGTTGACGGCGGCGCTTGGCGATCTCGGCCAGCATGTACTTGCCAATGTCGGCGTTGGCCCGGATCCGGACCTCGGGTTTGCGGGCTCCGACCTCGGCAAAATCGTGGATCCAGGTTCGGAACTGATCACCGTCGGCGGGGTCGACACCGAGGATGGCGGCGATGGCACCGACGGGGATGTGCTGGGCGTAATCGACGGCGGCGTCGCCATGACCCCGGACAGCCACGGCCTCGGCCAGTTCGGTGCAGTGAGCCTCGATGGCGGCGCGCCAGGCTTCGATACGGCGGGGGGCAAAGAAGGGCAGCACTGATCGCCGCATGGCGGAGTGTTCCGGTGGGTCGCTGGTGATGGGAGGCAGGCGGTCGCGGGGGGAGGTTCCGCCTGCGGTCAGGCCGTCGTGGTTGTTGGAGAAGGTCGCGGTGTCATGGGCGATCGTGGCCAGGTCGTCGAAACGCACCGGCAGCCAGGTGCCCTCGTTGAACCGCGGGGTGTGAGCGACCGGACAGCGACCCCGCAGCTCTTCCCAGATCGGGTACGGGTCGTCCACCCACGCCGGATCGAGGATGTCCCAATCCTCGGCCCAGTTCTCAACGGTGGAGTCTTTAGCAGACATCGGTGGAATCCCCCTACCCAGCGCGCATTGGCTGTTGATGTGCCAGTTTCACCAACCGGCGTCGACTATGGCAAGGCCGACCACCCACCTCACACTTCGGCAGTTTCAATAATTACATGCGCACTCCGTGATTACTCACGTACTATGCATGCATGCTAACAAAACCCACCATCGAGCAGGAACACATTCTTGCCGTCGCCGCCGCCTGGACCCGGCTGGAGCGGTGGCTCGACTCTGCCCTGTCCGACATCAAGGGCATCAGCTTCAGCGAGTACCGGATGCTCCGTCACCTGGCCGATGCGCCGAACGGCACGGTGAGTCGAGTTGATTTGGCCGATGCCTTGGCCCGGACCCCGTCGGGTGTGACCAGAGCGCTGCGACCGTTGGAGAAGTTGGGATTCGTCGAGACCCGAAAGAGCGAACGTGATGCCCGCCTGGCCCTCGCCTACCTCACCGAGCCCGGCCGCGAACTGGTGTCGGACGCCTCCGGTGTCATCAATGACCTGACGGCGCGATGGCAACGCCCGGGGGCCGGCCCCTCGAGCAACGACGATCAACTTCTCCAGAACCTGTCGGGGCTCGCTAACCTCGGCCAACCATGAGCGACTCCGTTGATCTTGAGGCCATGAACACCTTCCTGGCCGAACCCCGCAATGCCATCGTCGGCGGCCTCCGGCGCGATGGCCGACCCCACCTCACCCCCAACTGGTTCCTGTGGGACGGCGAGCGCTTCTACGTCTCGACGACCAAGGATCGGGTGAAGTACCGCATCTTCAGCCGTGACCCCCGGGTGCAGTTGGCCATCGACGACACCCACGGGTTCCGCTACGTGATCGTCGACGGCACCGTGGGGATCTCCGACGACGTCGACTCGGGCCTCCCGTACTTCCGGGCCTTGCGTCACAAGCACGGCCGAACCGAGCAGGCCGATGACGACTTGCGCACCGAGATGATCAGCGACGCCCGGGTACTGCTCGTCATCACCCCCGACCGACCCCAAGCCCAGTGGCACAGCAAAGGCTTCTGACCTCGACGGATCAGGCCCCGGATGAGGGTGAACGCCTAGGGTCGGGGCCATGGTGCGTTTGAGTGATCTCCATCCAACCGAAGCCGAACACATGCGAGCCCGGGCCGCGGCCATGCCAAGGATCGCTCCCGGCCCCTGGCTGACGCCTCCCCCACTGCCGGATTCGACGGTGGCCATCATCTCCACCGCCGGGCTGCACCGCCGATCGGATCCCCCATTCCAACCGGGGGCCGTCGACTACCGGATCCTGCCCGGCGATGTCGACTTCGCCGACGTTGCCATGTCGCACGTCAGCACGAACTTCGACCGCAGTGCCTTTCAGCAGGACCCCAACATCTCCTTCCCCCTCGATCGCTTGCGGGAGATGGCCGCCGACGGCGAGATCGCAGCCGTCGCCCGCTGGCACTACTCCTTCATGGGAGCCCAACCCAACCACGCCGCCCTGACCGAAACCGGCGAGGAGGTCGGGCGTCTGCTGGCGGCCGACGGGGTCGACGTGGCCCTGCTCATTCCGGTTTGACCCATCTGCACGGGCGCGGTCGGCGCCCTGGCCCATTACATCGAACGGGCCGGTGTGGCCACGGCCTCGATCAGCCTCATTCGTGAACAGAGTGAGGCAGTACAACCACCGCGAGCGCTGTGGGTGTCCTTCGCCCTGGGTCGCCCACTGGGCTCAGCGGAGGATCCCGAGTTTCAGAAGGACGTGATCCGGGCGTCGCTGGCCATGCTGGCGACCGCCACCGAGCCAACCATCG
>Ga0316192_10002075_pt1 | contig 14696 bp, 14 predicted proteins | sample MerIslwburrow_MG_FD_204931 | JGI IMG/M metagenome (GOLD analysis project Ga0316192, IMG submission 204931) | Coastal sediment microbial communities from Maine, United States - Merrow Island worm burrow | ecosystem: Environmental > Aquatic > Marine > Coastal > Sediment | place: USA: Maine...
CGACATGCTCTTCAATCGCAATCTTAAACTGACTATTCACTCCTGGCGGGACACGCCGGACCCGTGGCTGGCCGTGCAGTTGCAGCGCGCCTGCTGCACCTGGGTAACGGAAGACAGTGTCTCCATGATCTACGAGGCACTGACGGCGGCCGTCCCCGTGGGCCTGCTGTCGGTACCGCCGCGCCGGCAAGACCGAATTGTCAGGGGCGTGGATGCGCTGGTCGCCACGGGTAACGTGATGCGTTTCAATCACTGGTCCAGTGGTATTCCATTGCCACGTTCCGAGGAGGTCTTTGATGAGGCCAATCGCGTTGCAGAGCAGATTTGCAGGTGCTGGGGGGGCGCATAAAGAAATCCCTGACGGTATTGCAGGTGTTGCCTGCCCTGCAGGGCGGTGGCGTTGAACGCGGGACCCTGGAGGTGGCGGCAGAACTGGTGCGCCGCGGGCATCGCTCGCTGGTCGTCTCGGCGGGTGGCCGCCTGTTGCCGCAACTCCTCGCCGGCGGCAGCGAACATATCAGTTGCCCGCTGGGGCGCAAGTCGCTGTCAAGCCTGCGCCATATCCCGCGGCTCAGGAGTCTCCTGAAGTCAGCCAATGTCGACATCGTGCATGCCCGCTCGCGCCTGCCGGCATGGATGACCTGGCTGGCCTGGTCGAGTATGGCTGCAACGACACGGCCGCGCTTCATCACCACCATACACGGCCTGTACTCGGTGAATGCCTACAGTGCCATCATGATGAAAGGCGAACGGGTGATCGCAGTCTCCGATGTTGCGCGCGACTACGTCCTCAAACATTACCCGGCCATCGACCCGGCAAGATTGTCTGTCATCTATCGTGGCGTTGATACTGCATTTTACCCGCGGGGATTTACACCCCGTGAAGCGTGGCTGGCAGACTGGCATCGCCGTTACCCGCAATTGCAGGGCCGTTATGTCATCACCTTGCCGGGCAGGGTTGGGCCGCGCAAGGGGGTGTTTGAGTTTATTGAATTGATTGCCGGGCTGAAACAGGCGGGGCATGACGTTCACGGCCTGGTTGTTGGTGAGATAGCAAAGCGCGACCGGAACCTGGCCAGTCGCCTGAACATGGCCGCGAAAGCCGCTGGTATCGCCAATGCAATTACATTTACCGGTTTTCGCGAGGACGTTCGCGAGATCGTGTCGGTCTCCAGTGTGGTGGTGTCCCTGTCACGCTACCCCGAGGCTTTTGGGCGCACCGTGAACGAGGCACTGAGCCTGGGGATCCCGGTTGCCGGCTATGATCATGGTGGTGTGGGAGAACAACTGGCACGGCACTTCCCGGCGGGCCTGGTGCCGTTCGGTGACCAGGCCGCGATAACGGAGCGGCTGGCGAGCTGGATGGCAGCGCCGCCCGGCATGGCAGAGGTGCAACCCTATACACTGGACGACATGCTCAACAAGACCATCAACCTCTATCAGCAGGTCGCCGCAGCGCCGTAGCCCGGGCAAAGCGCAGCGCGCCCAACAACCCTGCCAGAGATGTACGATATGCCACTGCGTTGCTTTGCCCAACCGGCAGCAGATTTCCGGCATGGGTATGCTAGAATTTGCGCACTTTTCACGCCGCGGTGCGAAGCCGGCAGCGTATCGCAAACACATCATCAGGATGCAATCGCTATGAGAAAACTTCAGGGAAGCGGCGTAATTGCATTGATGCTCGGCAGTTTATTGCTGCCATTTCCCATTAGCGTGGCCGTGGCTGGCAGCAAGCCCATGGTCGAACCGATCTTTACCCGCTATGCCAGGATCTACCAGGCGCCGACGCTGGATTTCCGGACCGAGTTTTTCAGGGACAAGCCGATGGAGGAGATGACGGATTTTGACGGCTACACCCTGACACTGGATTTCACCTGGCCGATCAATGACCGCTCGCAGCTTGAATTTCTGTTGCCTGTCTATACCAACGGTGATGGCGACTATGACAAGCCGGGTGATCCCTATGACGGCGTCCACGCCGATGTCGAGGGTCTTGGCGGTGTGCGTGAATTCCCCTCCATCATCTACGAGCGCCGCTTCTCCTGGCTGGAAGACAAGACCGGTGCCAACGTCGCCTGGCTGGCAGGTGTTGGCCGCCGATTTGATACCTTGAAGGTGAAATACCACGGTGATGAAATCGATCGTTTCAATCACACCGGCTACAACTACCAGTTCGGCCTGAAAATGGATGGCGATATCCGGGAAGGCTCCATGACCCTGCTGGGAAATCTGCGCTACGTGGGCTTCGTGGACTCTGATGATATCAACCTGTCAGGCGATGACACGTCTTTCGGCGTGTTGTACACGAGCGGCGCACTCATGCTTAATAATTACGGGCGTTTTACGCCGGTGCTGGAAGCGATACTCGAGGCAGATTTCAAGGATTTCACGGCGTTCAGTCTGGCCCCGGAGATCATTTACACACTTACCGATCACTTCGATATCAAGCTGGGTGTCCCGTTCCGGCTTACCAGTGATGGCCAGAAGGTTGCGGCTGACCTTGTGCTGACGTATCGCTTATAGTGTGGTGTAACCAAGAGCATGCAGGATTACAGCGCCAACGACTGGCCGGCCATGGCCGCCGCCAACGGTCTGGACAGCTTTGAATCGATCTGGGCGCTGGATATCGGCTGGTTTGAGGAACCCAACCAGCGCCGTGGTGGCTGGAGCGGTGTGTCGCGGCTGGAGGTTGAATACCCCGACGGCCATCGTGAGGGTGTCTTTATCAAGCGCCAGCAGAATCACAGTACCTTTTCCTGGTTGAGTCCCTTCAAGGGTATTTCAACCTTCCGGCGCGAATTCCAGAACCTGATGATGTTGCATGACGTTGGCGTGCCGACACTGGAGGTACTGTATTTTGCCGAGCGTGGTGTGGCGGATGACCGCCGCGCCATTCTGGTTTCCCGCGAACTGACGGGGTACGCCTCGCTGGAAGATTGCATGGCGTACTGGCAGCAGCATGGACTGCCTGAACGGGCGATCTGGCATGAAACGATTCAGCGCGTAGCCGCCGTGGCAAGGTGTATGCACAGTCATCGTATCCAGCAGAATTGTTTTCTGCCCAAGCATGTCTTCATCGGCGAGTTGCACGGACAGATGGATGTGCGCCTCATTGACCTGGAAAAGGCCAAGCGCCGCTGGCGCACTGAAAAGGCACTGGTGCGTGATCTCGATACCTTCAACCGCAGAACCCCGGGCATCAGCAACAGCGACCGGCTGCGCTTCCTGCTGGCCTACCATGATGCCGGGCGGGTCAATGCCAGAGTCCGTAAGACATGGGACAAGCTGGTTGCCCTGTTGCGCAAGAAGAGACGTAATTTGTTACACCGTCAGTGAATGTGTCTACCCTGACAGCCTCATCTGCCACGACTGGCAGGCAGATACTGATCATCAAACTCGGGGCCCTCGGCGATGTCGTGCTGGCCACCCCGCAAGTCGCACGGCTGCTGGAGGCCCATGCCACTGACCGCGTGACCTTGCTGACGGCACCTGATTTCCGCGAACTGCTCGACGGCTTCTGCGGGTTAAATGTGGTGACCTTCAAACGCAAGGGGCTGATCAGCATGCTCGGCTTGCTGCGCTGGTTGCCAGGTCAGCAATTCGATGTTGTCTATGACCTGCAGGGTTCACTGCGCAGTCGCGTGATGACGCTGCTGACGCAGGCACAGCTGCGTGCCGGACCGGCGCCTGCGCTGGCCTATACACACACGCCGTTACCCGGAAACCAGGGCGTTCATGCCTTTGATTGGTTTAATGCCGTGCTGCTTGCTGCAGGCATCGATGCCGCTCCGGCGTTGCCGTGTTTGCCTGTCAGCAGCGCCGCGCTGGCGCGTGTCGATGCCTGGCTGCAACAGCAGGATCTCACTGGCCGGCGGCTGGTGCTGATGCATGCCGGTGCCAGTCAGCACTGGCCCAGCAAGTGCTGGCCAACGCACTGTTTCCAGGCGTTGGCGATGGCGCTGCAAAGCCGCGGCCTGACCGTCATCTGGCTGGGTGGCGAGGCGGAGCGTGATATGAACAGGCAGCTTGCAGCTGAAACCGGAATTGATGCAACGGCTGTCTTCAGCCTCGTCGAACTGGCCGCACTCGGCCAGCGTGCTGCTTTTGCGATGACCAATGATTCCGGGCCGATGCATATATTGTCGACGGCGGATCTGCCGGTGTATGCCTTTTTCGGCCCGACAGATTGGCAGCGCAGTCATGCATTGGGGCAAGCCGCGCATGTGCTTTTGAATCCGGTGCCCTGCAGTCCCTGTCACCTGCCGGTGTGTCCGCCACAGCGACAGCATGCCTGCCTGCGGGGCCTTTCACCCGAGACCGTGCTGGCGAGGCTTGCGGCTGATGGTTTGCTCAATAAAAACATTGAATTGGCCACGGAAGCACACGGAAAAACACGGAAATAATCCTATACGGGTATTTTTCTTCCGTTTTTCCCCGTGTGCTTCCGTGGCAAGATGTTTTCCTCTGGTTCCCACGCAGGAGCATGGAAACCAGAGATGGCGGCAGCAACCTCATCAACCGCAACGTCGGCGATGTCCCCACTGTCACTCTGAAGCCAGCGTGCCTGTGGATGCCAGGGGTGATAGCGGAGCGGGTCGCCGGGACCAAAGATTGTTAGCGAGGGGGTTTCGCAGGCAGCGGCAAGGTGACCGAGGCCGGAGTCATTACCAATAAATAACGCTGCCCGCTGTAACACCGCCGTGGCCTGTAACAGGTCCGTCTTGCCGGCAAGGTTGAGACACGGCAATGCCATGTGCTCTGTTAACTGCTGACAGCTGTCAGCGTCACCCTTGTCTCCCAGCAACACGACGCCGTCAAACTGTGGTTGCAGTTGTTCAAGCAGTGCCTGGAATGAAGTAAGTGGCCAGCGCTTGGCTGCCCAGCGTGCCCCCGGCGCCAGTGCCAGCCAGCGTGTACCCGGCAGGACAGCGAGTTGCCGCCGTGCAAACTCCTGCTCGTGCTGTGACAGCCACACACAGGTCGCGGGTATCTCGCTGATTCCTTCACGCGCACCGATGACAGCAAAATGCCGCTCTACTGCATGCACTCCCGCTGCCTTGTTGCCACGCCGTGTCAGGCGGCGCCTGGCGCGTAATAACAGGGTCAGGCCGTCGGTGCGCAGGTCAACCACGAGATCATAGCGCTTCATGCGTAACTGCTTTACCAGCCTTATCAGTCCCTGCCAGCCGGCCTGCTTGTCCTTGAGAAAGATTTCACCTTTGCAGGGGCAGTGACTGAAAACCACACTGCTGCGAGCATCGGCAACCATATCCATGACAGCCAGGGGATGTTTTTTATGTAATGCTGTCAAGACGGGTGTCGTCATGACGGCGTCGCCGATATTGCTGAGGGTGATCAGCAGGATGCTGTGTATGTCTTGATGCATCATAAATTAATTTCTATCCGCTCCTGCGGGATTATTTATAAACCTGCGGTTCACCCTCGGGACGGTTTTTGAAGCGCCGGTGTGCCCACAGGTACTGCCCGGGCTGCTCGCGTATGCGTGCTTCAATAATGTCGTTAACGCGCAGTGTGTCTTGTTCAACCGATGCGCCCGGGAAGTTATCGAGTGGCGGGTACAGTGTCAGCCGGTAACCCCGGGCGCCGGGTAAACGGGTCTGAAAGAACGGCACCACGGCCGCACCACTGAGTCGTGCCAGCCGTGAGGTCGCGGTGATGGAAGCAGCGGGAATGCCAAAGAAGGGGACGAAGATGCTCTGCTCCCTGCCGTAGTCCTGGTCCGGTGCATACCACACCGGCATGTTGAGCTGCAGACTCCTGAGCATGCCGCGCAGGTCGCCACGCGGGATGGCCTTGCCGAAATGCCGGATACGGGCAGATTTCATGACCTTGTCGAAGGCCGCATTTTTGTGTTCGCGGTACATGACGTGAAACGGGGTATGCAGTGCCAGCAGGCGGCCGCCCATCTCCAGGGTGGTGAAGTGTGCGCTCAGCAGGATGACGCCCTTGCCCCTGTCGAGTGCCGCTTGCAAGTGTTGCAGTCCTTCTACGCGGGCAAGCCGTTCCAATCGCCTCCCGGGTGCCCACCAGCTCATGGCCATTTCCAGTACGCCAATGCCCATGGAGATGAACTGCTCTGCGAGTATCCTGTCGCGTTCGCTGGTGGACAGTTCGGGAAAACACAGCGACAGGTTCACGATGGCGATCGATCGCCGGCGAGCAGCGAGGAGCTGGAAGGTTCGACCGATAAAGCGACCAATGGCCAGTTGCCAGGCGAAGGGCAGATGCGACAGACACCGGAGCACGGCGATAGCCATCCAGGTTGGCCAGTAACGAATCGAGTAGGGATGCGTGCGCATGAATAGAGCAGGATTGTACGCTGACGCAGCCCGGCAACAAATCACCCGTTATTATCAAGTGGCCACGGAATCCACGGAAGAACACAGAAGAATAAAAGCCTTATTAAGTGATATTTCCGTGTTCTTCCGTGGATTCCGTGGCTAAAATGGGTTTTTATCAGGTTGAACCAATATTGGCGACAATGAAGATACATATACCCCCCTTTGAGCAGGCGCGTGTCCTTGTTGTCGGTGATGTCATGCTGGACCGATACTGGCATGGTGCAACCTCGAGGATTTCACCGGAGGCACCGGTGCCGGTGGTGCATGTTGGCCAGTCAGAGGAGCGCGCCGGCGGGGCCGCCAACGTGGCCCTGAACATTGCCGCACTCGGTGTGCACACACAATTGCTCGGAGTGACCGGTGATGACGAGGCGGCCGCCTCGCTGCAGGCGCTGTTAAGCGGCGCCGGCATCGACTGCCAGTTGCAGAAGATTGCTGATACGGCCACAGTGACCAAGTTGCGTATTATCAGCCGTCATCAGCAACTGATACGGCTCGATTTTGAAGACGGTTTTGATGCCATCGACAGCGATGCCCTGATGGCACACTACCGGCAGGGTCTGGAACACTGTGATGTGGTGGTGCTGTCGGATTATGGCAAGGGTACGCTCGCAAACGTCGAGCAGATGATTACCGCGGCACGGGTCGCCGGCAAGCCAGTGCTCATCGATCCCAAGGCGCAGGACTTCAGCCGCTATCGCGGGGCGACACTGATTACGCCGAATCTGGCCGAATTCGAACTGGTTGCCGGCCACTGCGCCGATGAACAGGCGTTGATTGACAACAGTGCCGCGCTGCTGGCGCAGCATGATATCGAGGCGCTGCTGGTGACCCGTGGTGAACATGGCATGACGCTGCTGCGCCGTGGTGAGCCGGAGTTTCATTTGCCCACGCAGGCGCGCGAGGTGTTTGACGTGACGGGTGCCGGTGATACGGTCATCTCGGTGCTGGCCGCGGCACTGGCCGCCGGTGAGTCACTGCCTTCGGCCACGGCGCTTGCCAACCTCGCGGCCGGTGTCGTCGTTGGCAAGCTGGGTACCGCCAGTGTCTCGGTTCCCGAACTGCGGCGTACGGTATTGATGGGTCAGGATGCCGGGTTCGGGGAGATGAACCAGGAGCAGTTGCGGGTTGCCGTGGCCGATGCACGCTCACACGGTGAGCGTATCGTCATGACCAACGGCTGCTTTGATATCCTGCATGTCGGTCATGTGCTGTATCTGAATCAGGCGCGGCGGCTCGGCGAGCGCCTCATCGTGGCGGTCAACGACGACGCCTCGGTGAAACGCCTGAAAGGTAATGGTCGTCCGATCAATCCGCTGGACCGGCGCATGACGGTGCTGGCGGCGCTGGAGAGCGTTGACTGGGTGGTGCCGTTTTCCGAGGACACGCCGCAACAGCTGATCTGCGATATCAAGCCGGACCTGCTGGTCAAGGGCGGTGATTACAGACCGGAAGACATCGCCGGTTATGACTGTGTCATGCAGGCGGGTGGCGATGTGGTGGTACTCGATTTTGCCGATGGCTGCTCGACCAGCGAACTCATCGAAACAATCAAACAGCAGGAACACTGAACATGATTATTGTCACGGGTGGTGCCGGATTTATCGGCAGTAATATTGTCAAGGGCCTCAATGAGCGCGGCCGTGAAGATGTTATCGTCGTCGATGACCTGAAAGACGGCACCAAGTTCCTGAACCTGGTCGATTGTGAAATCCTCGATTACCTCGACAAGGACGATTTCATCAATCGGGTGCAGAGCGGTGCCACTTTTGCTGAAAAAGTGGATGCTATTTTTCATGAGGGGGCCTGTTCGGCAACGACCGAGTGGGATGGCCACTTCATCATGAATAACAATTACGAGTATTCAAAGACACTGTTGCATTACTGTCTGGGAAACAGGGCGACCTATCTGTATGCCTCCTCGGCATCCGTCTATGGCGGCGGCAGCGTTTTCAGTGAATCGAGGGCACATGAGTCGCCATTGAATGTCTACGGCTATTCGAAGTTCCTGTTTGACCAGTATGTACGCCGTATCCTTCCGCGGGCAGCCTGCCAGATTGTGGGGTTTCGTTATTTCAACGTCTATGGTCCGCGCGAGCAGCACAAGGGCAGTATGGCCAGTGTTGCCTACCATCTCAGCCAGCAGCTCGAGGCCGGCGAGAATCCGCGCCTCTTCGAAGGCTGTGACGGTTATGGGAATGGCGAGCAGCGCCGTGATTTTATCTATATCGACGATGTCGTGGATGTGAATCTCTGGTTCATGGATAACCCCGACAGGTCGGGCATCATCAATCTGGGTACCGGCCGCTGCCAGAGTTTCGGGGATGTCGCCAACGCCGTGATTGCCTGGTACGGTCGGGGTGAGATTGAATACGTACCGTTCCCCGACCACCTGCGCGGCCGCTACCAGAGTTTTACGGAAGCGGATATCGGTACCCTGCGTGGTCTCGGTTACGACAAGCTGTTCAAGTCCGTGGAGCAGGGTGTGCCGCTGTACATGGACTGGCTCAAGTCGCGGGAATAGCCTGCCGGCACATTCTCCTGTTGAGACAACTCTACACAGTCGTTCTTTACCTGCTTGCACCACTGGTGCTGCTGCGACTTGCCTGGCGTGGCCTGCGGGCACCGGATTACTGGCATCGCTGGCCGGAACGCTTTGCTTTCATCGAGCCGGCACTGGGCAAGCAGGTCATCTGGATACATGCGGTATCGGTTGGTGAAGTACAGGCAGCCGCGCCGGTGGTGCGTGCCCTGCTGAAGCGGCTCCCGGACTATTCGTTGCTCATTACCACGGTGACGCCGACGGGTTCGGCCCGGGTGAGAGCCCTGTTCGGTGAGAAGGTGGCGCATGTGTATGCACCCTATGATCTGCCAGGTGCAGTGGCGAGGTTTTTCGCGCGTGTGCGGCCGCAGCTGGCAATCGTCATGGAAACCGAGCTGTGGCCGAATCTGTTTCATCATTGCCGGCAGCATGCCGTACCGTTGCTGCTGGTCAATGCACGCCTCTCGGCACGTTCTGTTGCCGGTTACAGCCGGGTGCGAAGCCTTGCCGCAGAGACGCTGGCCGCCGTCACGGAGGTTGCCGCCCAGAGCCAGTCCGATGCCGGGCGTTTCGAAAGTCTCGGTGCGAACCCTGCATCCATTACGGTGACCGGCAACCTGAAGTTTGAGCAGCGTATCGCGCCCAGCCTGTTGGAGCGGGCCGAGGTGTTGCGGCGTGACTGGGGTGTCAGCAGGCCGGTATGGATTGCCAGCAGTACCCACGAAGGCGAGGACGAACTGCTGCTGGATGTTTTTCAACAGTTGCGCAAACAGTTCAGTGATTGCCTGCTGGTACTGGTGCCGCGCCATCCCGAACGCTTTGAATCGGTTACCGCATTGTGCAGGGAGCGTGGCTACAACACGGCGTTGCGCACGGATCATGCCGCCTGTAGCGCCGAAACCCGCGTCTATGTGGGCGACACGATGGGTGAATTACCCCTGTTATATGCCGCATCCGATGTCGCCTTCGTGGGCGGCAGCCTGGTTGCAAGCGGCGGCCATAATCCGCTGGAGCCGGCGGCACTGGGCATACCGGTGGTCACCGGGCCGCACGTGTCGAACTTTATCGAGATCTGCAGTTTGCTGGTGGATGCCGGTGCTGCAGTGCAGGTAGCAGATACCGACGAACTGCTGCAAACCGTCAGTCGCTGGCTGGGAGATGCAAACGAGCGTCATCGCGTCGGCCAGTTGGGCCGCGAGGTGGTTGAGAGAAATCGCGGTGCATTGCAGGCGGTGATGAAAATTATTGAGCGCAATTTATGACGATTTTGTAGGAGCGGCTCGCATCCGCGATTACTCAGGTACCAAACAATTCGCGGATGCGATCGGCTCCTACAGTGCGCTGTATTTCACACCACGCCGTTTTGCCATGGACTCGCCGAGAACAGCCAGTTCCTGGTGGCTCAGACTGTTACTGGCCAGTGGCAGCAATTCCCTGTTTTCACGCGCGATGTGTTGCGTGCAGAGCGTGCTGAATTCATTCGCCGCCTGTTTGAAGGCGCTGCTGAAGCCGGCTTCCGGCAGCTGTTTCAGTTCAGGCGCAATGCGGTTCCATAGTGCATCCAGTGTTTCATGTTCCTTTTTTAATGTGTATATCAGTTCTGCAATCTTGAGGGACTGCCTGTTAATGCGCGGGAACAGGTCTTCCTCTTCATCGCGGTGATGCTGCGCTGCACTCTGTGAAAAATAGCGGCTGATGTTACGGGCTGACTCGCGTGCTGCAGCGTCCAGGTTATCCTTTTCGATCAGGGCCGTCAGCAGCTCACAGTGGGCCAGCATCTTCTCATGGCAGGCGCGCAATAGCCCGATCGGGTCATCGAATCCGGGTAGCTGCTCTGGCAGGCCTGTGTCACTCATGGTCAATGTCGGGTCTCCTCGGTACTGGCAGGGATAATGTCTGCCGGGTTTGCTGGCATTATAGCGGTACTGCGATATAGTCTCACACCGATGCGCTATTTACTCCCGATCCTGTTGCTGTCAGTGCTGTTGCTGGCGGCCTGTTCTACCGATCCGCCACGGAATATTACTGACAGCTGTGAAATATTTACGGACAAGAGCGGCTGGTACCGGGATGCCAGCAAGGCCTATGATCGTTGGGGCACCCCTATCCATGTGCAGCTGGCGATCATCTACCAGGAGTCCAGGTTCGTCGATGACGCCAAGCCGCCGCGGGATCGTATCCTCTGGGTGATACCCTGGGGGCGGGTATCCTCGGCCTATGGATATGCGCAGGCGCAGGATTCAACCTGGGACTGGTACGTGGAGAAATCAGGTAACGGCGGCGCCGACCGCGATGATTTTGATGATGCGGTGGATTTCGTCTCCTGGTACGGGAGTATCAGTTACCAGAAGCTGGGCATCTCGCAATGGGACGCCTACAACCAGTATCTGGCCTATCACGAAGGGCACGGTGGTTATCAGCGCAAGAGCTATAACAGCAAGCCGTGGTTAATCGAGGTGGCAAAGAAAGTCAGTGCGCGGGCAGCGCAATACCACACCCAGTTGAGTCGCTGCGAGGATGATCTGGATGACGGCTGGAGTCTGTGGCCGTTCTGAAAGTAACAGTTTAGTAGCCATAGAAAAGCTTTAGCCACGGAAGCACACGGAATAACACGGAATAAAAAAATACCTTACAGGAAGTATTTCCGTGTTATTCCGTGTGCTTCCGTGGCAAAAATATCTTTTTTACCAGGTTAAGCCAGTACTAGAACAGCGTATAGATAAACGGCGCCACCGCGGAACCCTGCGACAGCACGATCAGTGCACCCAGTAACACCAGCACCAGAATGATCGGTGCCAGCCAGAACTTTTTGCGTACCTTGAGGAAGTCCCACAGGTCTTTGAGTAAATCCAGCATCAGAACGGTTTCTCCATGCGTTCGCGAGGCAGGTGCTCGCTTTTGATTCGGTAACTTTTGGCAGCGGGCTCCATGCGCCGTCGCATCGGGTCCTTGCCAAACAGATGAAACACCAGGGCCACCGGTATAAAGAGTAACAGGAAGGTGATGCCCAGGATGATGCGGGTGTTGATCCAGCCGAGTACGTGACCAAACTTCATCCACAGCCAGTACACCGGCCGCAGCAGTTGCGGCAACAGCAGTGCCGTTGTGACCAGGATGGCGGCAGCGACCCACGGCCATGTCGGCCAGGGATGCTCGAACAACCACGGCAGCAACAGACCGAAGATCAGCACGATGCCGGTGGCAAACACCAGGCCGAAGTTGCGCAGTTCCTGGCGGTCAGCTTCGTTATATGCGGGTGTGCCTGTCATGGTTTAATCCAGTGCAAACTCCTCTTTCCAGGAATCATCCTGCTCGCGGGCCGGCTGGTCCGGCTTCGACAGCATGAAGTTCTCGACCACCAGCACATCCATCTCGGTGCGCATAAAACAGCGATAGGCATCTTCCGGGGTGCAGACAATCGGCTCGCCACGCACATTGAATGAGGTGTTGACCAGTACGCTGCAGCCGCTCAGGGCCTTGAACTTCTCCAGCAGCGCATGAAACTTCGGATTGGTGTGGGCGTGGACCGTCTGCACCCGCGCGGAGTAGTCGACATGCGTGATCGCCGGGATCTGCGAGCGCGGCACGTTGAGCTTCTCGATGCCGAACAACTGCTGCTGCTCGGCCGTCATGGGGGTGCGCAGCGATTCCTTCACCGGGGCCACGATCAGCATGTAGGGGCTGGGTCGGTCGAGGTCGAAATACTCGGACACATCCTCGGCCAGCACCGCCGGTGCAAACGGGCGGAACGACTCCCGGTACTTGATCTTCAGGTTCATGACCGATTGCATCTTGCTGCTGCGCGGGTCACCGATGATCGAGCGGCCACCGAGTGAGCGCGGGCCAAACTCCATGCGGCCCTGGAACCAGCCCACCACCTTCTCATCGGCCAGCACGGCGCTCAGGCGCCCGGTCAGTGCGGCGTCATCCAGCACCTCGTAGACGGCCCCCTGGGCGTCCAGTTGTGCCCTGATCTCATCCGCTTGATAGCGCGGCCCCAGATAGGAGCCCTGCATGGCATCGTGGCCGTTCACCTGCCGCGGCTTATCGTGATACTCGTGCCACGCAATCAGGGCGGCCCCCAGCGCGCCGCCGGCATCGCCGGCCGCCGGCTGGATCCAGATGTCCCTGAACGGGCCCTCGCGCAGGATGCGGCCGTTGGCGACACAGTTGAGCGCTACACCGCCGGCCAGGCACAGATACTCCGTACCCAGTTCCTGGTGCACGGTGCGTGCCAGACGCAACACGACTTCTTCCGTAACCTCCTGGATGGAGCGCGCGATATCCATTTCCTTCTGGGCAATGTCCGTCTCCGGCGCCCGTGGCGGCCCCCCAAACAGGTCGGCAAAGCGCTGGTTGGTCATGGTGAGGCCGGTAGCGTAATTGAAATAGTCCATGTTGAGGCGGAAGGTGCCATCGTCCTTCAGGTCGATGAGGTGCTCGAGGATCCGATCGACATACTTCGGTTCACCGTAGGGCGCCAGTCCCATCAATTTATATTCACCGGAGTTCACCCTGAAACCGGTGTAATAGGTGAAGGCCGAGTACAGCATCCCCAGCGAGTGCGGGAAGTCGAGTTCCCACTGCGGGGTGAGGGTGTGCCCCTCGCCCAGCCATACCGAGGTGGTGGCCCACTCGCCGACGCCGTCGAGGCACAGCACGGCGGCCTTTTCGAACGGGCTCGGGAAGAACGCGGAGGCCGCGTGCGACTGGTGGTGTTCGGCAAACAACAGTGCCGGCAGTTCCTTGACCTTCAGGCCGCCAAGTTCGGCCAGTTGCTTTTTCAGGGTGGCCTTGAGGTAGAGCTTTTCTTTCAGCCACACCGGCATGGCAGCGACAAAGGAGCGAAAGCCCCGCGGCGCATAGGTCAGGTAGGTCTCCAGCAGGCGCTCGAACTTGACCAGTGGCTTGTCATAGAACACCACTTCATCGACATCCGCCAGCGTCATGCCGGCCTGGGACAGGCAACTCCTGATGGCGCCCTGCGGGAAGCGCGCATCGTGCTTCTTGCGCGAAAAGCGCTCTTCCTGTGCGGCTGCCATGATCACACCGTCGCGCAACAGCGCGGCGGCACTGTCATGGTAATAGGCGGAAAGACCGAGGATATTCATGTAAACAAAAAGTTAATCCAGTCATTGTGAAAAGTTTCATAGCAGGAGCGGCGTCGCCTACAGGATGCAGGTGAGGGGCGTAAGCAGGACGCGGAAAACTCTCGCCGCGATTCGCGCCGGGGACGGCGCTCCTACAGGCATGATCCAGAACCTCACTGGTGGTGAAGTTTAGTGCAGCCGCCCCTGTCAGGCACGAATAACGTTATCATGATTGTCACGATAGACGCCCCGCGTATCAATAACAAGCGCCGAATTTTCCAGGATCAAGTCATAATCGAATGCATCGTGGTTAGTGCCAATGACCACGCAATCAAATGCAGCAATACTCTCGGCCGTTAATTCAATACTTGACAGGGCAAAGCTGTAACGACGCATTTTTGGAAATACCGGTACAAAGGGATCTGAATACTCGATCAGCGCACCGCGACGTTGCAGTCTGTGCATCATCTCGACGGATGGCGATTCTCTCATATCATCCACATTGCTCTTGTATGCTATCCCCAGCATAAGAATACGGCTGCCATTAATCGATTTTTTGTGCTGGTTTAAACCGGCTGCAACCTTGTTAACTACCCACTCCGGCATGGTGCTGTTGATTTCACCTGCCAGCTCGATGAATTTGGTGTTAATACCGTATTCACGGGCTTTCCATGTCAGGTAGAACGGATCAATGGGTATACA
>Ga0316192_10002078_pt1 | contig 14687 bp, 10 predicted proteins | sample MerIslwburrow_MG_FD_204931 | JGI IMG/M metagenome (GOLD analysis project Ga0316192, IMG submission 204931) | Coastal sediment microbial communities from Maine, United States - Merrow Island worm burrow | ecosystem: Environmental > Aquatic > Marine > Coastal > Sediment | place: USA: Maine...
ATGCGCGCCGGGGACTTCCGCTGGAGCTGGGACGTCGGTCACAAGCGCTACGCCTGGGGTCTCGCGATCGCCTACAAGAATACGGGCCTCGGCGGCGGCGCACCCGACAAGGCAACCGCCGAGGTCGAAGCATGGCAGGACCCCGAGAAGGGTCTGGTGGCCGAAGTACGCATCTCGTCTGCCGAAATGGGCCAGGGACTTCCGGGCGTGCTGGCCAGTTGTGCAGCCGAAGAACTGGGCATCCCGGCCGAACACGTCAAGGTGTTGCTCGGCGATACCGATTTTTGTCCTGACGGCGGCCCGACGACGGCCAGCCGGCAAACATTCGTCAGCGGCAACGCCGCACGACATGCAGCAAAGAACGTCGCAAAGAAGCTCGCGGACGGTCCAGGGAAACGCGCCGTTTCCCAATACGAGTACTGGGCGCCAAAGACTCAGCCACTCGGCACCGGCGGGGATATGCATGTCGCTTTCAGTTTTGTTGCGCAAGCAGCGCTATGCGAGATTGACATGCGCACCGGCGAAGTCGAGGTTAAGCGGATCGTCGCCGCACACGATGTCGGCCGCGCCATAAACCCGTTGACACTCGAAGGCCAGATCGAAGGCGGTATCGTCATGTGCATCGGCTATGCGCTGACGGAACACTATATCCAGGAAGACGGCACGCCGTGGACGGACGTTATGGCGCGCTACAAGATGCCAAGCATCACCCATGCTCCGTCCATCACATCGCATATCGTCGAACACGAACTCTCGACCGGACCATTCGGTGCCAAGGGTATGGGCGAACTGCCCAGCATTCCGACAAGCCCGGCCATCACCAACGCGATCTACAACGCCACTGGCGTGCGCATACGCAGCCTGCCTGTCGACCAGGACACGCTGTTGCACGCGATCAATGCCGGCGCAGACGAAGTCGAACTTGGCTGGGGCGATCGCGAACCCATCCCCACAATCGAATTCGGAGGGGAACATTGAAACTCGTACCTGATATCCGCGCCGACGTTCTGGAAAAGAGCATCGCTCGCGCGCGCGAACAGAACATCGTCCTGCCGACATTTGCCCAGCAGAAAGATCCGACGCTGGTCCCCGATTCGATCCGGGATCGACTCCGCGATGTCGGCCTCTGGGATCTCGATCCGGCCAACCTGTTTCGCATAACGTGGAAAAACGAGCCTGTCGCGCATGGCGGTGGCTATGGCGAGGGCAACTGGATTGAGTTTCCATCCTCGCTGACCGGAGTAGACGCGACTATCGTCGGCATCGTCGGCAAGTGGTTCCCGACCGGCGCGCACAAGGTCGGCGCCGCGTACGGCTGCCTGGTGCCTCGCCTTGTCACCGGCGCATTCGATCCGGATACCCAGAAAGCCGTGTGGCCGTCGACTGGCAACTACTGTCGCGGCGGTGCCTACGATTGTGCCCTGCTCTCCTGTGCGGCCGTCGCCATTCTTCCCGAAGGCATGAGCCGGGAACGATTTGAATGGCTCCGGGAAATCGGCACGGACGAGATCATTGCGACGCCGGGAACCGAGTCCAACGTTAAGGAAATCTACGACAAGTGCTGGCAGCTGCGTGAAGAACGTGGCGACGGCATCGTTGTATTCAACCAGTTTGAAGAATTTGGCAATGCCATCTGGCACTACCAGATGACAGGCTCGATCATTGACGAGATTTTCGGCAACCACTACGCCGATGGGCGCCGCCTTTCGGGCTACGTCAGTGCGACGGGGTCCGCGGGCACGATCGCCGCTGGCGACTTCCTGCGCACCCGGCATCCGGACATCCGTGTTGTCGCAACGGAGGCACTGCAATGCCCAACCCTGCTGCAATTCGGTTTCGGCGAACATCGAATTGAGGGAATCGGCGACAAGCACGTTCCCTGGATACACAACGTACGCAACACGAATTTCGTTGCGGCAGTGGATGACGAGCAAACCATGCAACTCATGCGCCTGTTCAACGAGCCTGACGGCCAGGACTGCCTGCGTCGCGAAGGAGTTGACGACGAGACGCTCGACGCGCTTGGCCAAATGGGAATTTCGGGCATCTGCAATCTTGTCGCCAGTATCAAGACAGCTCGCTATTACGACATGGACGGCCGCGATGTGATTTTCACTCCGCTAACCGACTCCATGGAACTGTACTCATCGCGAATGGCGGAAATGCAGGATATTCACGGTGCCTATACGAGCCATCTGGCCGATCAGCACTTCGGTCGATACCTGCAGGGCACTACAACCGATCACGTTCGTGAGCTGGGCTACGCGGACCAAAAAGCGCTGCACAACTTCAAGTATTTCACCTGGGCCGAACAGCAAGGTCGCAGTTCTGATGAATTGCGTCAGCTGTGGGATCCGGATTTCTGGCGCGAGATCTTCTCGCAGGATGTCGTCGACGAATGGGATCGCCTGATCGATGCGTTCAATGAGGGCGGAGATAAGCAATGAGCAGTACCTATTACGACGCGGCGCTGGCTATCAAGCCGGACCTCGTGCAATTCATGCAGGACATCATTCGCATACCCTCGTTGAGTTCGGAGGAAGGCGCTGTCGTTGAGCGCATTCGAGATGAAATGCTGCGCATCGGCTATGACGAAGTCACGATCGATCCGATGGGCAATGTGATTGGCCGCATTGGCTCGGGCCCGCGAGTTATCGCATTCGATGGCCATGTCGACACGGTGGATGTCGGCGACCCGGAGTTGTGGGATCGTGACCCGCACTCCGGCGATATTGAGGGCGACATCCTGTACGGGCGTGGCACGAGCGACATGAAAGGCGGCGTGGCGTCGAGCGTGTATGCCGGCGCGTTGCTCAAGCAGCACGGCCTCCCTGACAACGTCACGGTCTACGTGACCGGCACGGTCCAGGAGGAAGACTGTGATGGACTCTGCTGGCAATACATCGTCAACGAGGACGGGCTGCGGCCTGATCTCGTCGTCATTACCGAACCCACGAGCCTGCGTATCTACCGTGGCCACCGTGGCCGGATGGAAATGGAGGTCCATACATCCGGCGTTTCCTGTCACGGCTCCGCACCTGAGCGTGGTGACAACGCGGTGTACAAAATGGCTGGAATTATCGCCGACATCGAAAAACTCAATGACGATCTCCAACCGCGTGAACCGCTCGGTAAAGGCACAGTAACGATTAGCGAGATTCGCTCTACATCGCCCAGCCTGTGCGCGGTGGCAGATGGCTGCACGATCCACCTGGACCGGCGCCTGACAATCGATGAAACCGAAGAAACCTCGGTCGCTGAAATCCTCGCCCTGCCCTCGGTCAAAGCCGCAGACGCCACGGTGACTGTGCTCGACTACGCCGTACCGAGCCATACCGGGCTGACATATCCAACCCGCAAGTATTACCCGACGTGGGAAATGCCGGAGAACGAACCGGAAGTTCAGGCTGCGATGACCGCGTACCGCACGGCGTTTGGCAAGGAGCCCGAAGTCGGCCACTGGACGTTCAGCACCAATGGCGTTGCCACAGCCGGGATGCACCATATCCCGACCGTCGGCTTCGGCCCGGGTCACGAACATTTCGCACACGCACCCAATGAACAGACAGAAATCGAGCACCTCGTCTGCTGCGCTGCTTTCTATTCCGCTCTCGTCGACGAATTCGCAAAGGGATAGCCCCAGGAGATTAATGATGACCCGCGAAGCCAAACCAATATCTGACCACATGAAAGGCCGCGACTGGCTGATGACGCAGGACTGGTCAGACGAAGAGATCGAGTTGGCGCTCGACACGGCAGATTGTCTTAAAGACGAGTTCAAGAGCGGTGTCCCGACCCTGCATCTGCCACACAAGTCGGCGTTCCTGATTTTCTTCGACAAGTCCACGCGCACGCGTAACTCCTTCGAGGCCGGTATGACCCAGCTGGGCGGGCACGCGCATTTCATCGACTCCGAGACATCGCAGATCGCACACGGTGAGAGCCCGAAAGACATGGGTACGATCCTGTCTACCTACGGCCACGGCATCATGATCCGGCACGACCTCGTGCCCGGCGAAGGTCAGTCCTACATGCGCGACGTCGCGCAGCACGCGTCGATACCGGTTATCAACATGCAATGCGATGTTGACCACCCCTGCCAGACGCTCGCAGACCTAATGACTATTCGCGAAGAGTTCGGTAAGGACTTGAAAGATCTGAAAATTGCTGTTTCCTGGGCTTATGCGCCGAGCTACGTAAAACCCATGTCGGTGCCGCAGGGGCTGATCATGCTCATGACGCGTTTCGGCATGAATGTGACGCTCGCGCACCCGCCCGAATACACACTGATGGACGAGCCGATGCAACTCGCACGCGATAACGCGGCGCGTTCCGGCGGCCGCTTTGAGGTTGTAGACAACATGGAGGATGCGTTCGCGGATGCGGACATCGTGTACCCGAAGAGTTGGGGTGTGGAATCACTCTTCAGCCAGCCTGAAGAGGCAATGAAGGTCGCGCAGCAATACCGTCACTGGATCTGCGACGAAGCCATGATGGCGCGCGCAAAAGAACGTGCCATCTACATGCACTGCCTGCCGGCGGACCGCAACTACGAAGTCACAGATGGGGTGATTGACGGTCCCCAGTCGCGCGTTTACCCGGAAGCCGAGAATCGGCTGCATACGGCCAAAGCACTCATGGCCCTGACGATGTAAGAAGCTTATGAATGTTCCAGACAACGCACCCCTGGTCGTTATCGCCATTGGCGGTAATTCACTGATAACGGACCCCGAACACATGGGTGTACTCGATCAATACCGCGCGGCGGGCGAAACCGCGCACTACATCGTGCCGCTCATCAAACAGGGCTACCGGGTTCTCGTAACGCATGGCAACGGTCCGCAAGTCGGCTTCATCCTGCTGCGCTCCGAACTCGCGCGCGATGTCATACACCAGGTACCGCTCGCTAATTGCGTCGCAGATACGCAGGGATCCATCGGCCTGCAAATCGCACAGAGTTTGCAGAACGAGTTCTTGCATCAGGGTGTGCAGCAGGCGGTTACAGCGATCGTCACGCAGTGCGTCGTCGACGAGTACGACCCCAGCTTCGATCATCCAAGCAAACCCATCGGCCCCTTCATGAGCGAGGAAGAAGCCAGGCAGCGCGAAAAAGAAGACGGCTGGGTCATCGGCGAAGACGCCGGCCGCGGATGGCGTCGACTTGTGCCATCGCCGGAACCCCTCGAAATCATCGAACTGCCAGCGATCCGCACCTTGCTCGACGTCGGCACGCTCGTCATTGCGGCCGGTGGCGGTGGTATCCCGGTTATCTACAGGCAAGACGGCGAATTGCGACCGCGCCCGGCCGTGATTGACAAGGATGCGGCCTCTTGCCTCCTGGCCTGCAAACTCGGCGCATCGGTGTTCATCATTTCCACGGACGTCGACAAGGTGGCACTGAATTTCGGGACGGACGAACAAGTCGAAATCGACCGCATGACGGTTGCCGAGAGTCGCAAGCACCTGGCCGCCGGACATTTTGCGGCAGGCAGTATGCAGCCAAAGATCGAGAGTGCCCTCAGGTTCCTCGAACAGGGTGGAGAAGAAGTCATCATCACGCAGCCGCAAAACCTGCGGGCTGACCTACAGAGTATTTACGGCACGCACATCGTGCCTTAGTGGACAGAGACATGAACGGTTACCGCTGCTTCGCCTGCGAGGAAACACAGGCGCCCGATTTCTCCGGCTGGGTGTGTCCCAAGTGCGGCGGCAACCTGGATGTCTTGAACGACAACGACACGGTTCTTGAACAGCTCCGGCAGTCTCCGTTCGATACCCCCCGCCTGCCGCTGCGAATCGGGCGCACGCCGCTGTACGCTGCCGAACGACTGGGGCAGTCGATCGGGCTGCGTAATCTATTCCTCAAAGACGACACTGTGAATCCCAGTGCGTCGAGCAAGGATCGGGCCAGCGCTACCGCCGTGCTGCGCGCGCTTGATATGGGTGTCGATACGATTGCCGTTGCCAGCACGGGCAACGCGGGCTCTTCACTGGCCTGTGTCGCCGCCGCCGCAGGAATCAACGCAGTCGTGTTTGTTCCGGAGAGCGCGCCGGTCGCCAAGCTCACACAGGCGCTGTCATTCGGCGCGACCGTGTTAGCAGTGCGTGGCAACTACGACGATGCATTCGACCTGTGCCTTGCCGCATCGGACGAATTCGGTTGGTTTAATCGCAGCACGGGATTCAACCCATTCACCCGAGAAGGAAAGAAAATCTGCGCCTGGGAAATCTGGGCATCGCTGGACGGTCGGGTGCCGGACCGCGTCGTCGTTCCCACCGGTGATGGCAACATTCTCAGTGCCATGTGGAAAGGCTGGCGCGAACTGCAGGACGTCGGGCTCATCGACCGTCTGCCAAAGATCGACTGCGCGCAATCGTCAGGGAGCGATGCAATCACCCGCACAGTGCAGAAGGTCCGGAATCAGGCGTCCGTGGACTGGTCAACGGTAAAGCTCGAAGCCGTGGACGCGGACACGATTGCAGATTCCATCGCTGTCGACCTGCCCCGTGACGGCCTCGCTGCCGTTCGCGCCATCGTTGAATCAGGAGGCTGCGCGGTCGCCGTTCCGGACAATGAGATTCTCGGCGCTATCCCGGAAATGGCATCTTTGAGCGGCATCTTCCCCGAGCCGGCGGCAGCCAGCCCGTGGGCTGCTGTGAAACGGATGGTAAAGGAGCGCAAGCTCGCGAATGACGAACTCGTCGTGTGCCTGGTTTCCGGCAACGGGCTCAAGGACATCGCCAGCGCACGATCGGCTGCCGGGCAGCCACGGCTAATCGACCCATCGCTGGACGCGGTTCGGAGCGCGCTCTCTACAGACTGAGAGCGAAATCGAATTCCCGTTGCAGCAGATCGGCCAGGTCCTGCCCAGCGCCTTCACACAATGCCGTCAGCGGTGGTCGAACGTTGGCCCAGCGAGCATCTCCGGTTGCGATAGCCAGGAGGCGTTTCTGTGCCGGAATGGGTCCGAAGTCCTGTACGGTCTCACGGAATCGTGCCGCGGCAGCATGTGACTCCCGCGCCGCCGCGAGGTCTCCCCGATCGTAGGCGCCGATAATCCCTGTAATGGCAGCGGCGTTCACGTTTGCCGTCGCCGAGATACACCCTGGCGCGCCGAGATTGAGCGCGTCGAGCAACGGCAGCTCCGAACCCGGATAGACGGTTAAGCCTTCTATCGCCAACAGTTCCCGGGTGTTATCCCAGTCGCCCGAACTGTCCTTGATACCAACCACCTGCCCTGGAAAATCGTCGTGAAGTCGCCGCACGAGGGCCGGAGGAAACCCGACTACTGCGATCGGTGGAATGTGGTACAGGACGATGCGTGTGTCTGAACCGAGCGACGCAATCAGTTGTTCGAAATAGGCGTAGAGACCGTCGCCGCTGACGCCTTTGAAATAGAACGGCGGCAATGTCATGACGGCAGCACAACCCATATCGAGGCAGGCTCGCGACAAGCGGGCGGTGTCTGCAACATTGGTCAGACCGGTTCCGGGAATAACGAGGGCCGGATCGATGCCGCCCCCCAGCAATGCCTGAATCGCCGCAATGCGTTCGTCGATTCCGACAGACAGCGCCTCGCCTGTCGTGCCGAAAGGCGCGATGCCGGTGCATCCCTGATCCAATAACCATCGGGCGTGCGTGATGTACAAGTCGAAAGCGATCGACAGATCGTCGTTGAATGGCGTCAGGATCGGCGCTATGAGGCCTCGATCGATCATTGCTTCAGTGCGACGCATCGGCGGTTGAATTATTCAGCAACGCATCCCTTCGCTGCATTAACCCGTCCAATTGCTCCTCATCCAATACGTCGCCAAGTTCTGCCCGTATCGTCGCATCGTCGAGTTTGCCTAGCGCGGACCTCCACTCGTCACCTATAGTGAGAGCGGCATAAGGGGAATGACCGGCCCAGGGCACACCGGCGCCGAATGCTGTGCCGTGGTCGACCAGCATCAACAGTACTTCGTCCCGGCTATACAGCATCGTCGTGGGCGTTCTCGACGAATTGTCGATCAGGGCATCGAAGACCCGCATCGCCGCCGCCTGTTTATCGAGCGCACATGGCGCATCGAATTGATCCTTGATCCCGACGAGTTCCGCATCGGACACCGCATTCGCTGGAAACAGTTGCAGCGTGCCCGATTGACCATCCAGCTCGCGGCGCGCGGTGACGGGCACCATCCCGAGCCCCAACGTACGATCCAGTCTGTAAGCCGCGATTTCGGGCACAACACCGTTGTCCGGGCTCTCTCGGAATTGCGCGACAACAGAAAGTCCATTGCTCCGCACTTCCACGAGACGTCGTGTCTCCCCTTCCGTTTCCAGCTCGACCACATCGCCCGTGGCAAGAAACTCAGCGAGAGCATCGCCATCGACCGGAATCGACTCGTGCCCAACCAGGATCGGGTGATCGACCGGCGAAAGGCCGGTCCTGCCATCCTCGTTGACGACTGTAAGCCGATCACCTTCGATGATGAGCGCGTTGCCGCTACCGTAGTACCGCTCCGCCAGCATGCCGGTGTCGATCTCCACGGTGCGCCCGTTCGCACGTTGTTGCACCTGCCGTGTAACTGTCGAGGTATGCCCCATGACCACGCGACTGGCATCGAGTCGCGCGAAGGCGCCAGCCAGCACGTCCCCTTCCACTAGCGCACTGCACAGTGCCGTTCCCCGGTACCAGGTCGGGCCAATTGCGCTGTGCAGCGGAGACCGGGTGAGATCGAGAACCGCCTGCACGAGCTCCTGGGATTTCCAGGCAATCTGCCCGGCGTCACGCTTCTCCTCCAGGACTGCCGATATTTCCTTAAACCGGTAGATGGGATTAAGTACTTTCTGGTCTCTCAGTCGATCCGTTGCGATCACGTAATATTTGAGATCGTTCTTGAGGCCAACATTGACCCCTTCCATTCCATGCTCGGTGACGAAGTACGGCAAGCCGCCGTGAACGAACGCTGTATCGTTCAAAACGACGATGAACGGCTTCTCGAGCAGCCACTTTCCATACTTGCCATTATGTCGGAACGCTTTTCTGTGGCCGAAATAGCCAGGCGGCGCCAACGCATTGAATTCCGCCCGCAAAATGCTATCCGCGCGCAACTCGGACTCAACGCCATTCTGCGGCTGACTCGCCTGAAACTCCTTGAACGAGCGCTCGCGATCCCGTTTCGACTCCATGTCCTCGTATGCCGCGAATTCCGCCTCCGCAACATAGCGAAGATCGCCATTGAGATTCATGACCTCGTGATTGCCCAGCAGCAAATGCACGCGGCCGTCGCTGCGGCGAGCCTCTTTCTCGAGCCGCATGACCAGGTCCATGACCTGGCGCGACTGCGCGCCTCGATCCAGCAAGTCACCCGTGAATACCAGGTGTGTTTCGCCACCGCTCCAGGCAACGCGGCTGTCAAGGACTTCCGCCGCCTGTAGCGTCCTGATCAGGGCATCGTAGGCGCCGTGAACATCGCCAACTGCGACGATCCTCTCGACGTCCGAATAGTGCCACTCATCAGCGTGAATCTGCGACCAGGGTACGCAGAGAAACAACAACAGGAACAGCACACGTGGGTATCGCATATCGCCTCGCCACAGCAGCAGGTATGGGAACCTCAGGATACTCGCTATTTTCGCTGTCGAATTCAAAGAAATTTATACGTAAGCCGCTACGGATACCGCGTATTCACTACGTGACGTGGCTGCGTATTCTGAGCCTGTCAGGGTGCGCCGTTGCGCACGTATTGGAGCAGGATCATGACCCGGGAAGTCTCCTCCCCTAACGGGGCGGGTTTCTTTGAAATCCGCTTTGAATCCATCGGTGGGCTAGGCGCCCACGTGGCAGGCAAAATTATCGCCGCCGCGGCCGTTCTGAGAATGAATATGAACGGTTCGCACTTTTCTTCCTACGGCTCCGAGAAGAAAGGCTCGGTTGTTCGTTCCTTCATCCGGCTGGCGCCCGCCGACAAGGCGATCCGTACCAGCGCGCCGATTGAGGAACCCGATGTTGTCGTTGTGTTCCACAGCGGCTTGCTGGCTCACCCGGCCACGATATCGGGCATGAAGGCGGACGGCATACTGATCTATGCCGGGCATGAAAATGAAATCCCCGAAGGACTATCACACCTGCCAAAGACGACGAAAATTATTCGGGTCGACGCACAACGCATCGCGTTCGAGGAAAAATCCCGCGAGAACGCCGTGTTGATCGGAACGCTGGCCGAAGCCGTGTCACTTCTGGACCGGCAGGCAGTCCTGGACGCGCTCGATGCAACGTTCGCCGACAAGAGCACGAAGGTTGTGGCGGCAAATGCGCGCGCGTTCAATCGTGGCGCAGAGGAAATCGAAATTGTCGAGGGTGTGGGTCAGCTGGATGGCCACGTGCCAACCATGCAGTCGAACCCGGTCTGGGGCTACAAGAGTGCGCCTATCGGAGGCGTACTACCGACACCCGGCAACACGGCACACAACGACCTGCATACATCCCGAACAGGCTGGATGCCGGTTCTCAATCGAGACGACTGTATCGATTGCGGGATGTGCGACATGGTCTGCCCGGATCTTTGCCTGGTCTGGTCGACACACACGAACGAAGACGGCAAGCCCCTGGTGAAGCTAGACGGTATCGACTACCAATACTGCAAGGGATGTATGCGCTGCGTGGAGACGTGTTCGACGCGCGCGATGACACGCGAAGCTGAAACGCCCGGGCTGGCGGACAGCCTGCGCGTACCGCTATTTCCTGACCTAATGAAAGCCACAGGAGACAAGCATGCTTGATAAAGCACCTGTTACCCGATGGAGCCCGGTCGCCCAGGTACATGACTTCAAAAGCGGCAACGAAGCCGCTGCATTGGCTGCGCGGGACATTGGCTTTCACGTCATGGGCTATTTCCCGATTACGCCATCGACAGAAGTCGCCGAGACTCTGTCGATGATGCAGGCCAATGGTGAGCACGAGATCGTCATGATTCCCGCCGATGGCGAGCATGGAGCGGCCGGTATTTGCTATGGCGCCGCGCTCGGTGGCGGTCGTGTATTGAATGCGACTTCGTCGCAGGGCCTGTTGTACGCCTTGGAACAGTTACCCGTACAGTCTGGCACGCGCGTCCCAATGGTCCTGAATGTGTCGACGCGTACCGTCTCAGGCCCACTCGACATTCGTTGCGACCACTCGGACATCTACTTTGTACTGAATGCCGGCTGGATCATCCTGATGGCGCGCGACCCACAGGCCGCATACGACCTGAACTTCGCTGCCGTACGGATTGGCGAGCATCCTGACGTGCGCCTGCCCGTCATCGTTGCCTACGACGGCTTCCTGACGAGCCACCAGAAACGCCGCATCGATCGTTTCGACGACCCGGCGGCGGTCGCCGAGTTCATCGGTGAGCGCGTCGATCCCTACGACGCACTCGACCCCGATCAGCCGGTGACGTTCGGCCCGTACATGAACGATCCGGACCTGATCAACAACAAGGTTCAGCAACACGAGGCCATGGAAGCCGCACGACGCGTCATTCCGGAAATCCTCGGGGAGCTGTACGAATTTTCCGGGCGCGACTACCGAACCGTTGATGCCTATCGCATGGACGATGCCGAGGCCGCACTCGTGCTGCTGAACTCGGCAGCTGAAAACGCCAAGGAAGTCGCTGACCGGCTTCGCGATGAAGGCCAAAAGGTCGGCGTGGTTTCACTCAATGTACTGCGGCCCTTCCCCACCGAAGAGATTCGCAAAGTATTCAAGAACGTTCGCGGTATTGTTGTCGGTGACCGCGGTGATTCTTACGGCGCTGAAGGCGGCAACCTGTCGCTGGAAGTCCGAGCTGCCCTGCAACAGGATCCTGACAATACATCCCTGGTCATGAGCCGTATCTACGGCCTGGGCGGTAAGGATTTCTATGACGCGGATGCTGAAGAGTTTTTCCGCGAGGCGCTAACGGCGGTCGAGACCGGTAAGGTCGAGGTGCCGTTCGAGTATCACGGTGCGTATGCCGGCGACGATGCCGCGGGCCCGGCGCCAGGTCTGCCCCCGATAAAATCCGAGGAAGTGTCGCGCGGCATGGCGACGGTTACCCAGAACCCCGAGACCGAACGTCTCGAAGTCGAACTGAAACCTCTGTGGGAGATGACGACAACACCTTCGCGAATTGCACCTGGACATGGCGCCTGTCCCGGCTGCGGGTTCTTCCCGATGATTCGCCAGGCGTACAACGTTCTCGAAGGCAACGTCGTGGTCCTGTTCCAGACCGGATGCGCAATGGTCACGACGACGGGTTACCCGAAAACCGCACACCGCATCACCTATATCCACAACCTTTTCCAGAACGGCGCAGCGACGCTATCGGGACTGGTCGAGATGTACCACGAGCGCATTCGCCGCGGTGAGATTCCAGCGCCGCCGGAGGGAGAAGAGACCACGTTCATCATGGTGACGGGCGACGGCGGCATGGACATCGGCATGGGTGCGGCGCTGGGTACGGCTGCCCGCAACCACAGGATGATCATCCTTGAGTACGATAACCAGGGCTACATGAACACCGGCTCGCAGTTGTCGTACGCGACGCCGTTTGGCCACCGCACCTCGACCAGCGAGGTCGGTGACAAACTGTCCGGCAAACGCTTCCACCACAAGGACACGCCACAGATTTTCGCCGCCTGTAACCTCCCCTACGTCTTCACGGCCAGCGAAGGCTACCCCGAGGACTTCATGCGCAAGATCTCAAAGGCGCAGTGGTATGCACAGCGCGAGGGCATGGTCTACGGCAAGGTCCTGTCGTTCTGTCCACTCAACTGGCGTACCAAAGACGACGCGGCACAGGAAGTCCTGCAAACCGCGATCGACTGCTGCTTCTTCCCGCTCTACGAAGTCGAGAAAGGCCAAACGAACATCACCTACGACCCGGATGCCATCGGCCGGCGCCGCACCGTTGGGTCCTGGCTCGGACAAATGGGCAAGACGAAGCACATGCTGGAAGGCGAGAACCACGAACGGCTCGACATGATCGAACAGGAAGTCGACAAACGCTGGCGACGGCTGAAAATCAAACATGAGAATCCGGAACTGTAAGCCATGGCTAAGATCCTCGAGAAACGTCCACTGACGCCCGTGACCAAGCTGTACAAGGTCGACGCACCACTCATCGCCAAAGCGGCCAAGCCCGGGCAGTTTGTCATCGTGCGTATCCGCGAAGGCGGTGAGCGAATTCCATTGACGATTGCCGATTACGATCGCGATGCCGGAACCCTGACAATTGTCGTTCAGGAAGTGGGCACGACCACGATGCAGTTCGGCGAGCTCGAAGTTGGCGAAGAGATACTCGACCTCGTAGGACCGCTCGGCATGCCGCTCGAGATTCCCGTAGAGGGCCACATCGTTGGCGTTGGCGGCGGTTTCGGCGCCGCTGCCCTGCTCTGCCTGATGCGTGAGCTGCGCGCGCGCGGCGACACGACGACGATAATCAACGGCGCACGCGAGAAAGATCTGTTGATCCTCAACGAGGAACTCACCGACATCTGCGACAACCTGGAGCTGTGTACCGATGACGGCTCCGCCGGATTCCACGGATTCGTCACCGATCGCCTCGCGCAAATGATCGACGGCGATGCACCAGGCCGCCCCGACATGGTCATTGCGATCGGCCCGATGCCGATGATGCGAGCTGTGGCAGAAACAACGGCCGCCGCGAAGATTCCGACGCTCGTTTCCCTCGATCCGCTGATGATCGACGGCACGGGCATGTGCGGTGGATGCCGCGTAACGGTTAACAACGAAGTGAAGTTCGCCTGCGTCGATGGGCCCTTCTTTGATGCCCACCTGGTCGATTTTGAAGAGGCCGTGAGACGCAACAAGATGTACGTCAAGCAGGAGCACGAGGCGAAGGACCGCAGTCACTGCCTCAAGCTCGCCGTGGGACAAGACTGATGCCAGTAAAACGCGTTGAAAAAACCCCGATGCCCGAGCGCGATGCGGTATTGCGTTCGCATGATTTCGAAGAAGTTAACGAAGGTTACGGTATTGCGCACGCGAAGTTCGAAGCCGAACGGTGCCTGCGATGCCAGGACCCCATCTGTATCGATGGCTGTCCGGTTCGCGTACCGATTCCCGACTTTGTTCACAAGATTGCAGCGGGCGACATGAGGGGTGCCGCTGAAGTGCTGCGTTCGTCGAATCCGCTACCGGCCGTTTGCGGCCGCGTGTGCCCGCAGGAAGTCCAGTGCGAAGAGCAATGCTCTGTTGGCATTCGTTTCAAGCCCGTGGCAATTGGCTATCTCGAACGCTTCGTTGCCGACTGGGAAATGCAGCAGGCACCGATAGAGATTACGAACAAGCTGGATCGCGCTGAAAAAGTCGCGATCATTGGCTCGGGCCCGGCAGGCCTCGTGTGTGCCGGTGAACTTGCCCGCCTTGGCTACCCGGTCACCATTTTTGAAGCTTTGCACGCTCCGGGTGGCGTACTGCGCTACGGAATCCCGGAGTTTCGCCTGCCCAAAGATGTGCTGGACTGGGAGATCGATCAGCTCAGAAAACTCGGCGTCGAGATTCGGTGCAACGTCATCATCGGCAAGACCATCACAATGGACGAACTCATGGGCGAGATGGGCTTCTCCGCCGTGTTCATCGGCACGGGTGCGGGCTTACCGACATTCATGGGAATCCCGGGCGAGAATCTTAACGGCGTGTATTCGGCCAACGAGTTCC
>Ga0316192_10002080_pt1 | contig 14682 bp, 9 predicted proteins | sample MerIslwburrow_MG_FD_204931 | JGI IMG/M metagenome (GOLD analysis project Ga0316192, IMG submission 204931) | Coastal sediment microbial communities from Maine, United States - Merrow Island worm burrow | ecosystem: Environmental > Aquatic > Marine > Coastal > Sediment | place: USA: Maine...
CTGTCCGATGATGCCCGAAAATCCCCCGTTATCCAGTATCCCTTTGAACGTTGCTTTAAACTGGCGTCTGCAAGATACAGCCTTTCCTTATCACTCCTTCTGGCTGTCTCTCGCGGGGAATCCAACTTTAATCCCAGAGCAAAATCAGATCGCAACTGCCATGGCTTGATGCAAATCCTATGGCCTCAAACAGCCAAACATCTGGGAATTTATCAGCTGGATGCGCTCTATGATCCGTGTACCAATATTCTTGCCGGGGCCAGATATCTCAGGGAACTGCTGGACCGTTATGACGGCAATTTGCACCTGACCTTGGCGGCCTATAACTATGGACCCAATCGTATTCGCAAGAATTCCATTTCCAGCAACATCCCTCAAGGTGCGCAATGGTACAGCGGTTATATCTATCACCACCTGCAACACATTTTGCGTGGCGCGACCGCCCCCGCCGCATCATCCGGGTCCGGTGGACGTCTTCGGTACAATCCGAAACAACAGCTTGAAATCATAACCTTTACCAAGCCCTATCGCGCAGCCGGATTCTATCAATATCTTAAAGAAAGAGCTCCCAGACTGAATTTGGACTGGTACCGGATGGGGTTGGGTCGATATCAGGTTGTGATGCTCTATACCGATGAAAGTACGCTGGAAAATGGCAAAAGGAAATTAAGGAAATTGGGAATAGAGGTGAAAGGTAGGTAGGCTCAACCCAGTCAAGCGAATTAAAAATTTTTTGTAAACTTATTTCGGATTTGATTCGTCATAACAAACTAGTGGTTTCACCCAATGGGATATGTCGGGTATTGCGGATCTGGATCAATAATGTGTGCAGTATCCATCGGGTGTAGCCTTTGAACCCTGAACCTGGAACCGATCGGTTTAGGATCAAGGAGACCTTATGGACAACAATAAAAAACGGTCCCATGGCCTGTTATCTTTCCTCCTTTGGCTTTTGTTGATGTCTATCATTATGGTATCGGCGGCCCGTGGTGAAGATCGGGCGTTGCTGATCGGCGTCGGCCGATATGCGCAATTCGAGGAAAAGCTGAACGGTGTCAGCCTGGATATCGCCATGATGCGGGAATTCGTGCACCTGATGGGATTTAAAACTCATGAAATCAAGGTGCTGGAACATGAACAGGCATCTACCACCAAAGTTTATGATGCGGTTGAAAACTGGCTGATCGATGGGGCCGGACCGGATGACCGGGTGCTGTTTTATTTCAGTGGACACGGCTCTCAAATACCTGACGAAAACAAGGATGAGGATGATCAGTTTGATGAAGTGCTCTTGCTGTACGATACTGTTCTTACGGAAAAACACGGACGACAAGCCCTGAGCGGTGTTTTGCTTGATGATCACTTGAACCATATGTTGGCGAGAATGAAAAGTCGCAATATTCTGGTTATCCTGGATGCCTGCCATAGCGGCAGCGCAACGAAGCGCATGCAGCTGTCTTCCCGTTCCTTTCAGACCGGCCAGGCTAAAGTGAAATACTTCTACTACTCACCATCACTGGAGGCCGCCGGTGGAAGCGGCAGCTTCGATCTCATGAAACCCCGGGCCATACCGGGGGCTGAGAGCCATTATGTTGCGATTACCGCCTGTCGTGATGATGAAAAAACGGTTGCCACCGCTCAGGGCAGTATTTTCACTTTAGGACTACGGCAGACCGTACGATCCGCAGCAGCGGCGGGGGCCAACATTACGCCCGAAGAACTGCAGCTTGGGACGACAAAATTCATTCGGGAACAGATCCGATCCGACGTGGCCGTTTTTCATCCCCAGATTGCCGGAAATTCTCACCTACGAAAACGGCCCCTCAAGTTGATTTCTGCGGCCGCAGGAAACGGTTTCGTCCGGCAAAAACTGGAAACACTGGTGCACAAAAGCAATGAGACGGTGTGGATCAAACTGAACAAGGCGTGTTTCGAACCCGGCGAGGCCTTGGAAATATCCGTTTGGATACCTGAGCCGGGCTTTTTGAATATCATGCACATTACGGCGGATGATCAGGCGACCGTGCTGTTTCCAAACCAGTATCACCCGCAGAATGCTGTCGGACGGGGAAAGATAATCCTGCCTACCAAGCGCATGGATTTTGAGATGGTGGCCCAAGGCCCTTCCGGACCCAATCTGATCACCGCTTTTCTAACCCGTTCACCCATAAACGGTTATCAAAACGGTTTCAGGGGCGCCAAAGGTGTGCTGGCGGAGCTGTCGCCAAATTCGACCCGATCATTGGTGATGCGCCAGGGCTCGGCTTGGCTGGCAGCCGGCAAAACGGCTGCTGAAATCAGAGGAAACGGGCAATGCAAGTAATTTTATGTGTCGGAATTTCTAAGATTTATTGGATTCACGGTATTTTTTACGACCATTCTCTTAATCAGCCGTATGGAATGATGGAATAGTGGAATGTTGGAAAATTGGGCATGAATAGCGGAAAATTAATGAATGCTTTCTTTTTAAATACATCATAAAAATGATAGAGCGAAGCGACATCCACAAATCTTCAATTTTCAATTCCGGCTTGCCCGGAGTGGTCACTTTTTTATCGAAGGTGAGGCATGAAAAGATTTATCTGGATTAGCAGTCTATTATCTCTCATTGTATTCTCCGATACTTCTGTGGCCATGGATTGTCGGCTGGGTGAAAAATACTATTTTCAGGCGAAGTCAGCAACTGATCCAGTGCGAAGTATAGAATGGCTGCAGCGGTCAATCGAGGTGTGTCCCAATTTCAACTCTTGGTATATGCTGGGGTTGCTGTATAAAAATCAGGGTAAAATCAACGAAGCGATTGATGCCTTTGTCCAGGCCGGGGAAAACGCCGGACCGTCAAAAGCCGAGGCCAGAGCTCTGGCTCGCAAGGGAGAACTGCTGGCACAAACCGGGCAGTTATTCCAGGCGCTGCGTGCATTCAAACTGGCCAAACGATTTCACCCCGAACCGGCACCGGATTGGCTGGAAAAATCCCTTAAAAATGCCAGAATTCAATCCTGTCGTGTCGTTATGCCGGCCGAAGAAATTGCCTCGTTCCTGGAGGCCGGCACCCAAATCAGCAAGGACCGCAGATTTGCCATTCGGCCCGGGGTGAATATACCCGTACAGTTTGATTTCGATCGGTCTGATTTAAATTCCCGGGGGATTCGCCAGATAACCGAGCTGGGAGAAGCCCTAACCCGGGAGAAAATGAGATCCAGGTCTTTTCTTCTCGTGGGCCACACCGATAAACGGGGAACCACGGCATACAACCAGGTTCTATCTGAAAAACGGGCGCATTCGGTAAAAATGGAATTGGAACGACGGTTTCCATCTCTGATTTGGAGGTTGAAAACAGAAGGCCGGGGAGAAACAGAACTGTTTTACGGCGGTGACACTGAATTGGATCATATGCTCAACCGTCGGGTTAATGTGACATTGGTTGAATCTACCGGGTCAAATTAGAGGCAGTCCGCTTTAAATGATTCAATAATCAATTCCGGTTTATCCGGATTAGGGTTTATACTAATGATTGAAACATTCAGAAAAACGGCAGTACTGGTATTCGGCATCTGGCTGGCATGCCATGTGTCTGGGATTTCACACGCCGAGAATCATGCCCTTCTCATCGGCATAGGCAACTACAAGCAAAGAACCCTTGAAGGACCCGCTTACGATGTGCAAGCGCTTTCGAAAATGCTGTCAGCCCACTATGACTTCAAAGAAAAAAACGTTCGTACGCTGGTAAACGAGGAAGCCGGTAAGTTTCGCATCCTCAGTGAGATGCAGCGACTTGTGCAAATAACCCGTCCGGGTGACCGTGTGTTTATCTACTACAGCGGACACGGCACCAGCCGCCGCGATGAACTGCTGTCATTGCCTTTGCCGCATGCATCCGGGGCCCTGGTACCGGCTGATTTTAAATGGGACTCAAATCAGTCGATCGAAACCCAGATGTCCCAACTTATTGTCGGCAGGCGAGACCTGCGGCCAATTCTGGCGCGACTCGATCAAAACAGACAGGTTCTGGTGGTTTTTGATACCTGTTTTTCCGGCAACACCGTGCGGGGAATTGGAGAAACAAAATTAGCGGGTGTGAACCGCTACATGCCGCTCGGCTCAAAGAGCATTTTCAGTGAAGAGCAACATATCGGGAGCTTTTCTGACAACTTGAAGCCGGATGAACCCTATCCCTATCAAAACACATTTTATATTTCAGCCTCAACCGAAAATGAAACTGCTAAAGACATCCGCACAGATTTACTCTATTTGTTCCCGACCATCGACGGCAATCCCCACGGAGCATTAACGGATTCCCTGTTGAGGGTGCTAGGCGGACAAACACCGGTAGATACCAACAACGATGGTCGCTGGAGCCAGATCGAATTCTACAAGGCCATACGATCGGAAGTTCAGCGGAGATTCCAGCAAACGCCCCAGGCACTGCCCAGGGAAGGCCAAAACACTTTCCAACTGTACGACCGGACTTTTTTTGTGCGCTTGGCCGGCAGTATTGCGCCCGTTGTGAAAAAACCGGCTGGGGAACCATCCGGTTTACCTGCTGGCGATTATAGACAAGGGTATTCTTCGTCCTATGCTCTGGTTGTCGGAATAGATAAATATCGGCTTTGGCCGCATCTGGAGTATGCCGTCAAGGATGCCCGGGAAGTGGCCGCTTTGTTGGAGACCAAAGGTTTTCAGACGTATGTGCTCACCAACGAAAATGCCACCAGGATAAATATTCTTCGTAAACTGGACACCATAGAAAATTCCGCTGATGTCAATTCCCGGGTCGTGGTCTATTTTGCCGGTCATGGCCAGACTGAGGACCTGCCGGGGGGAGGGGAAAGAGGCTATATCGTGCCAGTCGATGGGGCTGCTTACAACTGGAAGGGCACCATGCTGGCCATGAACCGGCTGAATCAAAGAATCCGGCAAATAAAGGCCAAACACATCTTTCTGGCTTTTGATGCCTGTTATTCCGGGTTGGGACTGACCCGGTCCATAAAACGGTATCCGGAACAGGATTCCACCTATATCCGAAAAATGATGCAAACCAGGAGCATTCAAATCCTGACGGCGGGCAGCCGTTCGGAGCAGGCAATCGAGACCGAGGGCCACGGTTTGTTTACGGAACATTTGCTGGCGGCGTTATCAGGAACGGCGGACATCAACTCCGATGGCTATATCACCGCCACCGAGATTTATGCCACCGTGCGTCCGGGCGTTACCCGCCAATCCTATAGCCGCCAGACCCCCCAGTTCGGCTATATTGAAGGCAATGGCGATATTATTTTCAATACACCCCGTGAAGCAGAATCTGTCACCGTTTCAATCAACTCCCGGATTGACGGAATTGATGTGTGGACCGGCACTACCGTGATTGGGCGCCGGCTGCCGGCCGGCCGGCATCGACTTGCAGCAAACGCCGGGCAAACGATCATCATAGTCAAAAAAGGCAGTCAAACCCTTTACCGCAAACGTGTGGTGCTGCGGTCGAACCGGGAATTTTCTATTCAACTGACTGCCTCTGTTGATATGTCACAGGACCGCCGACCGTTTTCAATGCTCACCATCGCCCATCCGGATATCGAAAATTATTCAAACACCATCGCTTATGATCTGGATGGAGACGGCCGGGAAGAAATTATTACTGCCGCAGGCAGCCGCCTCTATGCATTGAGGCCTGACGGTTCCATAGTGTGGGAAAAAAAATTCAATTTTTCAATCATCCTTAATCTGATTGATAATTGGAATAATCAGACCGCCATCGGATTGTCGGCCATAAAAAATAAAAAACCACACCTGCTTCTGCTGAACCGCCGCGGAGAAATAATCTGGCGCAATGACGGAAAAGTCACGCCACGTCGTCAGGCTGCATCCACTGTCCGGGAGAGGATTGTCCGACTGGCCGATATCGACCAGGATGGTTATGAGGATGTTCTCGCCATTCACGACGCCGGATCCGGTTTGAAATCCCGTGGCATCATCCTTTACGACCGGCACGGAAGAGAATTGTGGCGGTATGCCGCCGGGCCCGTGCTGCAAAATATTGTCATTTGGCCAAAGGAAGGAGGACGCCCGGATATCATCATGGGTACATTCAGTCCAGGTGATGGAAATCACGAATTGCATAACGAGACCAATGACCGGCAATCTTATGTCATCAGCATAGACGGCTATGGCAGGACAAACTGGGTCAACCGGATGGGCGGTTATTATACAGGCGTCAGTGTGCTGCTGGCTGATATGAAAGGAGATGGGACTCAGAACCTATACGCTCACAAATATTCGGCTTATAATTACCGGGATGATGAAGGCGGAATCTACAAAATTTCCCGATCCGGCAGTGTTCTCAATCGATTTGAATCCGGCAATTCGATTTTGAGTGTTATTGCCGGCCTAAAAGGCAGGAGCAGCGAAAGGCACCTCTATGCCGTAGATAATAAAACTAATCTGTTTAAGCTGGATAATCAATTGAAGCTGTTGCAAAGAAAATCCCTCGATTCAAAATCAGACTCCCGGGAAATTCGCCTTGTTGGCGTTCATGATTACGATGGCGATGGCGTCGATGACATCCTGATGTATTCATTCGATCGCCTTTTTATTGCCAAGAACCCCTTAACCGTGTCGGATACGAAGAACAAAAAGTTCTATTCTAATCTGAAATTTCAAATCTATTCGCAGGATTTTGCCAAATTGATAAAGCGTGTGTCCATAGGAGAAGACTGGGAAAAAAGGGGCGGGTTTGCCGTAAAGGACCTCGACCGTCTTGATGGGCCGTATTATGCCTTCATGGCACTTAGTGACAAGGTGATGATTTTTAACTACTAGGCCCTTATTTGTTAATTTTGTGTCCTCCAGAGGCGGACTATAAGCCTTGACCGTCGAACATCGAACATCGAACATCGAATAAGGTTTCTTTTTCGATTAAACTGGCCGCTTTTCAGGCCGGCGGCGGGGCTGAACCCTGAACGGTTTTTAAACAGTCTCGCTTTGTGTCTTTGGGCCTTTGTGGCCATTTTTTCGGTTTATCCTTCCGATTTTTTTTCAGGGATGTAAACCAATTCGTTTTATCGTCCGTCTAATTGGGGTAGAATTTATTGATGAAGGAAAAGGAGGGGACAGAAATGAAAGAGATAAAAAGAATAAGATATGCAGTTGTTGTTCTGGCAGCGATACTATTTCTCATTTCATGTGGCAATCCAAATCGTTATAACACCCAGCGAGGTGCGGCCATCGGTGCAGGAGTCGGTGCGCTTGCCGGGCAGCTTATCGGCGGGAATACAAAAGGCACCCTTATCGGCGCAGGGGTGGGCACCCTGTTAGGTGCCATCGTCGGCAACGCGGTCGACCAGGAACGTCAGGCGGCTGTGGAAGCAGCAGCGATGGATAAGAGAATTGTTTATTATGACAATAAGGATCGAGCCATCGAGGCGATACCCGGACCGGAAGACCAGCACACGAAATGCCGCAAGGTAACGATGCGTGAATGGGACAGGGGCAATCTTGTAAGCGAGAAGGTAGAAGAAGTTTGCGAGGGAGAAAAAGTTTCAAGATATTATTAGGGTTGCAGCGACATTTTATGATTGGATAGCAGATATCGTCATCTTCTTGAGCAGGTTCTGTGCAGTAAGAAAAGTTGCCGGGTGATAACCAACGAATTGTTGTCGGAAGAAAATGAAAATCTGTTTGCATGACCTCCACCTCCTATAGACGTGAAATGATTAATATGCAAGCTAACGAAAAACTATTCATCGTTCAATTGCAGGGCAATTTTTAGTACTTTTTCAAGAAGATTTAACTTCTCATAGCGGGACCTGATAAGTGAGTACATCTTCTGCTTTAGCGTTTAGAGAATCCGAATGCCTATTTATGAGTTCAAGATCCCTCCGCTCAGCCTCTTTTCGTGCCAACTGAGCAATAAATTTCCGTGCCGCAGTTTCAATGAATTCCGATCGGCTTCTGTACTCACCGATGTACAGATCGATAGCTTTAAGTACCTCGTTTGATAGGGTTATAGATGTCTTGATTTTCATACAACCAACATACCACCCTGGATTGGCTCTGTTAATCTCCAATTCTCTGGGAAAACATAGGGGTCTCAATTATCCTGTAAATCCTATCTGTATTGAATATTAAACAGAATCCATTCATCTTAAATTGGCCATGGTGTCGATAAAGCATCCCCCTGATCCGCCGCCGCTACTGTTGCTATCTGTCGAAGTGGAATCAGCGGGTGCAGCCCCAAGACCGGAAGGGTCTTCAATAATTCCATTTTCTTTAATTGAGATCTAAAAAAGGACCGCTTGAATTTAACCTGAAGCTCCTGTAATAAGTCATTAATTTTCATGCAAGATTCAGGTTTTATCTGATGCTGCAAAATGCTTAACGAATAGAACCAGGATGATTTTAGATATGGCTTTAAACCGAGCAGATTTCAAAAAATTCTTTAGCCCCGGACAGATTGCCATTATCGGTGTTTCAACGGGGGACTACAAATTGGGCGGTATGAGTTTTTTAATCAAACTTCAGGAAGGCGGCTTTGCCGGAAAGCTTTATCCAATCAACCCCAAGGTCAAACAGATCCGCAATCTCAAGGCATATCCGGACCTGATATCCCTTCCGGAAGTACCCGATCTGGCCATCATCTGCGTTGCCGCCCGGTTGGTCCCTGCCATTCTTGAAGACTGCGCCCGCAATGATTTGAAACATATCCAAATCCTTACCGCTGGATTTAAAGAAACGGGTTTGGCAGACGGCAAACTGTTGGAAGAACGGATCGTGGCCATTTCGAAGACTTACGGCTTGAAGATCATAGGTCCCAATTGTATGGGTCCCTATTGTCCGTCCTCCAACCTAACGGCCTGGGGTGCGATTCCCGGCTTGAGCGGTTCCGTCGGGATTATTTCCCAAAGCGGAGGGCTTACCCAGCGTCTTACCGAATATATCTGCTCTCTCGGCATTGGGGTAGAAAAAGCGATAAGTTTCGGGAATGCGGCTGTTCTCGACAGTACCGATTTTCTCGAAGTCATGGCGGAAGATGAAGAGATTCGCGTTATTGCAATGTACCTTGAGAGTGTAAAAAATGCACGTAGATTACTGCAGGTTGCCAAAGAGACCAGCAAAAAAAAGCCGATCATTTTGTGGAAAGGTGGAGAAAGCGAAGCGGGGGCGGCTACGGCAGCTTCACACACTGGCGGCATGTCGGGGGCGCAGAAGCTATGGGAGGCCTTTTGCCGTCAGACCGGTGTGATTCGTGTGCGCTCGATGGATGAATGCGTGGACGCCATCATGGCATTGAGCCTGCTTCCTGCACCTGCCGGAAATGGTGTTTTTCTCATCGGTGGCGGGGGCGGAAACAGCGTGGCATACAGTGATGCATTCAACCGGGAGCAATTCGAAGTCCCGCCGTTATCTGAATCGAGTATGGATTTTCTTCGCCGCAGCGTGCCGATTGCAGGCTCAATTGCCGGAAACCCTCTCGATATGTGGCGGACGTTTATCGATGCCGCCTACCTGTCCGAGGTATTGGAACTGGGTTACGAAGACCCTGCGATTTCCATCATCGTCGTCGATCGGCTCATTCCCAGAATGGCTTACCACTTTCCGGACTTAGCCGATCCAACGCCGGAGATCATAACGTTTATAAAAAACCGACAACCTGCAAAACCAACCGTTTTTACCATCGACTCAGATGGCGGCGATCCGGACCTGGCGGAAACGGGGACGCGTTTAAGGGCTCTATTTTGCAAAAACGGTATTCCGGCGTATCCATCGGCCAGGCGGGCGGCAAAGGCCCTTTTCCACCTCTGCCAATACCATGCGCGGTTTTAGACGCTTATCGGGCTTTATCTGGGAACCTGTTGTAAGGAACTGAAGGTGTCAGGTTTCAGGTGTTCAGGTTTCAGCAATTAAAAATTTGCAATTTATTTGGCCCAATTTTAAGACCAGGTGATGCTTGTAATTTGTTATTTCCGGTTTATCCGGGTTAGGGATATTAATAAGAAAAACCTCACGGAAGGCCAATAATAAATGGTTCGGCGGCTTCAAGAAATTAATCGAACACTCATTCTCCCAGATATTGGCTCAGTTTTTCCTGCCACGCTTTTTCTTGAATTTTTTGCAGCAAGACCACATTTATGTGCTCACGCAAGGGGCTGTTCGGCTGCAGTGCAATTCCGTATTCCTGGCGCTGAAGCCGATAAGTAATACCTCTATGGAGCCGATATAGTTTTGGTGTATATAGTAACGCAAAATGGGGGCATCATAAACCAGGGCCTGGATTTTTCCCTCCCCCAAGGCCGCCAGCCCCTCCTGAGGCGATCCATAAGAACGAAAGGATATCTGAATTTGTTTGAGGTAAGATTTACTAGTCGTATTTGCGATTGTCCCGACGGTTACTTTGGGCAGATCCTCAGGCCCTTTGATCACGGTTTCAAGCTGTGTCACAGTCAGTGTGGAAGTAATGGTTGCTGTAAAACTGGAAATGAGGATGATCGCAACAAACATTAAGATGCATAAACAAAAAGTGCGCCGGTATCATTACCACTAGGAAAGCTCCGCTGATTCTTTGAAATTTCCAATAAGGTGAATGTCCCAAATGCCGGGTTCTAACCCAAAATGCAGATCCGCTAATCACCGCGATGATAAATACCGTAAGCCAATAGAAAGGTGTAGACCGCATTTCTGCGGATGGGATCAAGATTAAACTGAATTAGAGCTTGGGCCATGGGTTTAAATACCCGGTTTTGCAAATAAATGAAATTCGCTTGACATCGTGATCCGTTTTGTTAAATTCATCAGCCAACCCTTATTGAGGGGGTTACCCAAGTTTCATACCCAATCATTTTTGTTAAGTGGCGATTAATTGGGGGTTGTTTCAGATGACAAAGCGGAAGGTTGAGTTCCGACAATCAGAAAATAAGAACTCGGAGTTCCTTGCTGATGAAATTTGCATTGGCTTTTGATCTGACTTTTTCCCAAATATTTTCCCCGCAAGGCTGCATTTCATTTATGATTTTAAATGATATTTAAGATAGTTCCAGAATTTTCCAATCTTGTATGGATACAATTCAACACGATCGAAAAAATTAGCTTTCTTGCTTGGCATATTGATTGCTTTTTTGAACCGGTTTGGGATTGATCGAGGGTTTCAACAAAAAATACCAGGGAAAAATTCCGGGCAGAATGCATTTGGATCAGCCGTCTCTTCAAGAATGATCAAATTCTGGACCGCCGCGGTTTTAGCCTCAATATTTGTCGTATTAGGAGCGCTACTCGAAGGCCAGGCCGGAATTGAAACTTTGCAAAGCCTGACTGAGTTGACTCTGAAGATGGCGGTTGTTTCTTCGGTTGCGGCCGCCGTTACGGTCACAATCATGACGGTGCTGAGATTGCCGGTGTCGACTTCTCAGGCAGCCGTCGGTGCCATTTTAGGCATCGGCTTTGTGAACAAACAGGTGAACATTGCCGGTCTGGGAAAAGTGATTGCCTGCTGGTTCGGCACCCCCATCGGCGGCCTGCTGATTGCGATCGTCCTCTATCGACTGCTGGCAGTGGTGTACAATCGCAGCCGAATCGATATGTTCGAATCCGACATCCTGCTGCGTCTGTCTTTGATTGTCGCCGGATCCTATGCCGCCTACGCCCTGGGAGCCAACAATGTTGCCAATGTAACCGCTGTCTTTGTGGGCGCCGGGCAGCTAACGGTTTTTGCTGCAGCTTTGGTGGGGGGATTGAGCATTGCTCTGGGGATCTTGACTTTCAGCAGAGGGGTCATGGAAACCGTCGGCAGAAAGTTGGTGCGCCTAGATCCCTTCTCAGCATTGGTCGTGGTGCTATCAGAAGCCATTACGGTTCATATTTACACAGTTTTGGGAGTTCCGGTTTCAACATCCCAGGCGGTGATCGGAGCAGTTTTAGGGGTGGGCATAGTTAAAGGAATTAATACCGTCAGTAGACGAACATTGACAAACATCTTCATCGGGTGGTTTTTTACACCCGTAGTCGCCTGTTTTATTGCCATTACAATTTATTTTGTCGTCCACCTTCGATATATACCGGGGTAATCGTACTGCTTCTTCTTATTTATTTCTAAGTCAACAAGAAGGAATAAAGAATTGAATATTATCGCGATAGTAAGCCATATCCGGCCTCAAGATGTTCTGGATATTCTGTTTATAACGGTTGTCGTCTATCATCTGTATATATGGTTTCGCAGTACCAAGGCATTCAAAGCCCTTATCGGCCTGCTTGCCTTGGGGATCATATTCACCGCTGCCCAGATCTGGGGCTTATTCCTGACAACATGGATGTTCCAGATTCTATGGCAGGTTTTAATTATTCTGCTGATAATATTGTTTCAACCTGAAATTCGCCAATTTCTTGAGAGATTCAACCCTTTTCAGAGACTAAGCTGGCGTAAGTCTTCAAACCCGGCAGTCTGGGTCGAGACCTTGACGGAAGCGTGCTTTAAATTGGCCAAAAACAGGATCGGCGCTTTGATAATCATTGAACGCAACGATTGGGTCGATGAATGGATTACCGGCGGAATTCCATTGGAAGGGCAGCCAACCCCTGAAATCATAAAGAGTGTTTTTCAAAAAGAATCTCCGCTCCATGACGGAGCCATGATTATACGTAAGGGAGGAATTGTTGCGACCGCATGCTATCTTCCGCTGAGTTCCAAGGAAGGTCTGCCAAAAGAGTATGGAACCAGGCACCGGGCAGCCCTGGGTGTTGTTGAGCGCTGCGATGCCTGGGCTGTCGTCGTTTCCGAGGAACGGGGCAAGGTCTCCCTGGTGAGAGAAGGACTTATTGGATCCATTGAAGATCCTGCGGATCTTATAAAAGCGCTTGACGAGCTGATGACGCCGAAAGAGCGCAAGGATCAAAGGTTCTGGCACAGAATATACCTGGTTTTTCTTCATCAATGGCGCCTGAAACTAATCACCCTGGGTCTGGTGACAGTCGGTTGGTTCTTCCTGGCCGGTCAGCAGAATTTTGTTGTGAGCTTCAAGATCCCGGTTGAAATGGAAAACTTGCCCGTCAAAATGGAGATTCTGGAACCGATTAAACCGGAGATAACAATTACTGCGCGTGGTTTGCGCAAGGATGCCAGCACATTGAACGCCAGAAATGTTCGGGCGAAAATTGATCTATCGTTAGCCGGTTATGGTGTCAGGACCTTTCGTATTTCAAGGAATAAGATTACGCTACCCAGCAAGAACGTCGATATCATAAAGATCGAACCGGATGAAATATTTTTTGTGTTAAAGGATAAGGAAAAATCAATTTCAACTCAATGATAGACGATTTATACACAGCGTCATAATAAATTGCCTACTAGCCCTTTGAATCTTTGATCCTAAAACTACCGCACAGAATCAAATATGCAATACGCTGTTCATATATGCGCAATGATTTACGTCGCTCGGTATAGCTCTAATAAATTAGGATTGGTTTCAAAACCTCAGGTGGGGTTTCACAACCACCTACAGAAACATGTAAAAATCCGGGGCCAGAGGGCCCGGCTTTGTCGAGCCCTCTGGAAGGGGGCCAAGCACCGAGTATTCATGAGACAGGTTAGCCCGTTGAGCCGGTTTTGCCGGCTGGCCGGTTATGGGCGGATATAAAAGGCTAATTCGACGTCTCGGAATTTCTATAATATATTGAAATCATGCAGTTTTTACCGACACTGGTTTTGTGCCGCCCACATGGAATGATGGAATGTTGGAATCATGGAATAATGGTCAAAAACGCATAACTTCAGTGTTTGGATCAAGGTTTTTGAGATCAATTTTCACTGTTTTTCCATGAATGCTCATATAAGTACCCGGGATGACCACCCCTTCGTGGCAATCATGGCATTCCCAGACAAATGGTTGTCCGTTTTTGATGTCGAAAAACTCTTCAAAGCGCAAGATACGGTATCGTGGGATACGCCATGTTTTATTACAAAAGCTGCATTGGCAACGGATTCGTTTAAAGGGGTTGAACATGATGCCTATCCTGGTCGTAATAAAGCAGCGGCAATAGAAGCGTCTTTGCCGGCTTTTTCAAACAGATGTTGAAGCTGGTTCCAATTACCAAAGAAACAACCTACAAAAGTTAGCGGTTTGTCACAATTGGCGCACTGTAATGGATTGATGCCGGTATAGTCGGTCTGACGTTGAGCCCATAAAGGCTTTGTATTTTCACTGCAATCATCAGATTCCGGTTGGCCCAAGGCTGTACGTGCTTGGGCTAAGTACTGTTTTTTCCATCGATTAGAAAATAAGCCGGCATAGCGAATCATGGCAAAGTGCTTATCAGGAATGTGGCGAATGAGACGACCAATAAAGGTGTAAACCTTCAATGTCATGTAACTGGTCTTTGCGCCCTGGGCATAGTCTTTATAGCTAAAGCGAACGATTTTGCCATCATAGTAAACGATTCGATACTCGGCCATAACTGCTCTTTTTGTATACCTACCAATGTATCGAATACTGAAACGCGGATCGAGAAGAGAAGCTCCGATATATGCGTACCAGGTTAATGACCAAAGTTTGTTGAGCATCGCCGCAAAAAAAGGATATTGTTTAAGGAAATCTTTGGATTTTGGCCTCCGGCTCGTAGAGCCTACGGCTCGGAGAGAAAACGCCATTGGTCCTCACGATGGGCTCTTTTCATGCGGGTGGTAACCTGATACTTCCATCG